>Ga0304730_1001438_pt1 | contig 18054 bp, 28 predicted proteins | sample M_130628_MF_Meta_FD_190474 | JGI IMG/M metagenome (GOLD analysis project Ga0304730, IMG submission 190474) | Freshwater microbial communities from Lake Montjoie, Canada to study carbon cycling - M_130628_MF_MetaG (v2) (version 2) | ecosystem: Environmental > Aquatic > Freshwater > Lake | place...
CCACGACGCCGCAAAGGCCTCGGTGGCGCGCTCGTAGGTGCCGCCACCCGTGCCGTGCACGAACCGGTCGCAGAGGGCGGCGCGCGCGATGGCGCTGGTCAGGAAGGCGCGCGGCCAGAGCGGCGCGGAGCGTTCGCGGAGCGCAGGGAGTTCGGATGCACGCACACGCGCGCGCGTCCCGTCGGCCGCCATGGTCCAGAAGGGGAGCTCGGCCCCCAGCGCCCCGTCCTCCGCAAGCGGCTGCGCAACGCGCGGCACCAGGCGGACGGCGGCGTTGAAGGCACGTGCGCATCCCGCGGGATCCGTGGCCGCGCGCGCAACGATGGCTGCGCCCAGCGCCGTCTGCAGCAACTCCGACGTCCGCACCGTGCATGCCGGCGCCCCGATCGCGGGAGTCGTCTCGCGCAGCGCGCCGATCACCTGTTCCGTGCAGTCCGCAGCGCCTGCGTTCGCCAGCAGCGCATCGTGCGCCGCACGCACGCCCTCGGCGGCAGACGAGGGAACTGCCGCGCCGCGGAGCGCTTCGAACGGCGCCGGCGCATGCGCATCGCGCCCGCATGCCGGCGTCCCCTGCGCGGCGCGCGGGCCGAAGCGATGCGTCACCGCCTGCAATTTCCCCTGTGCTTCCATGGGCACGCGCAGTTCGCGCGGGTCGCGCACGTCGGTGTCCACCACCAGCCAGAGCACCGCCGCGCCGTCACGGCCAGCGATCGCATCCGCCCACATGAACTTGGCCACGATGCCCGGATGCCACCACTCCACCTGGTGCCCGGTGCCGGCCACCAGCCCCGCAGGAATGCCGAGTTCCGCGCGCATCTCGGCGCGCCATTCGCGCAGCGGCCTTCCCAGCATCTCGCCCTCCGCGGGGCGCACCGCGCCCGCGCTCCGGACGGTGCATTCGGGCGCTCCGTCGCGCACGTTCACGCGAGATCCTTGCCCGCCATCCGCAGGCGTCCCTCGCAGTGGGCCAGCTCCCGCGCAAACGTCGCGCGGTAGAGCGCAAGCCGTCGCGCCGGATCATCGAGCCCCGTGCCGAAGGAACGGTTCGGGTCGACGTAGATGCGCGGCACCGGGATCTCGTCCACGCGCAGCCCGTGCGCCACCGCCTGCACCCAGAACTGCATCGGGAAGTCGTAGCCGTCCACGTCCAGGCGCAGGCAGCGCAGCGATGCCACGCGGTATGCCTTGAATCCGCAGAATGCATCGGTGAGCCCGGGACCCAGCGCCAGCCGCGTGCCGCTTGCCGAAGGCAGGCTGCCCAGCGTGGCGTTGACCTCCGCGGTCAGCGTCATGTTCACCTCGCGCCGGCCGCCGGGGGCATCGTCGTCCCCTGGCATGGTGCGCAGGTAGCGGCTTCCGCTCACCACGTCCGAGGAATCCGCACGGATCGCCTGCAGGAAATCGGGGATGGAGGCGGGCGAATGCTGCTCGTCGCAGTCCATGGTGATCACCCAGCCGTAGCCGTCGGCATCCGCGGCATGGAAGATGTCCTGCATCGACCGGCCGTAGCCGCGGTTCGTGCAGTGGCGGATCACCTCCACCGGATGCGTCGCCAGCTTTGCGGGCGTCTCGTCGGTGGAGCCGTCGTCGATCACCAGCACGTGCCGGACATACTCGCGCACCGCGCCGAGCACGCGATCGATCGACCGCGCCTCGTTGTAGACGGGGATCGCCAGCAGGACGCGCGGCATGCCGATGAACGCGGCGCTCATTGGATGGGCAGCCCCTTCTTCTTCCAGAGCGCAAGCAGTGCCTCGCCGGTGGTGGCCTCGACGATCGAGCCGTCGTCGCCGGTGCGGCGCAGGACATCGCCGCGTGAATCCAGCCGCTGCTCGATGGCCGGCGACTCGAGCGTCTGCTGCGTGAACACGGTCACGCCCCCGGTGCGTGGCACCACGCGATCCACGCGCTGTGCCACGCGGCCGCTGCGCGCGTCGAACCAGTAGAAGCCGAACTCCGCGGGCGTGTCGGACTTGGGGAAGAGCCGCGTCAGCACCAAGGCCTCGGCCTGCGAGAGGTATCCGACCGCCGGCACCGGCCACCGCCGCGGTGCGGAGGCTGCGGCGGAAGGCACCACGTCCGACACCTCAAGCATGGGCCGCGGCGAGCCCGGCACGGGCAATGTGCGGATTCCAAGCTGGGACGAGGTGGAATTGCTCTTGCCCTTGCGCATGGTGGTGCGTACGGTCCAGAGCTCCCGCCCACGGTCCCAGCGCACCCAGTAGCGGCCATCGGTGTCGCTCACCGCCGTACCGGCGGCATCGAGCAGCGTGCGAACCTGTACACGGACAAGGAGTCCCGTTTCCCGCTCATCCTTGGTCCATTCGTTCTCCCGACGGTCGGGATTCGCCACGCCCTGTGCCGCGTCGATCACCACCATCGTCATGTAGCCCACCTCCTGCACCTCGCCGTTGGCATCGGAACGGCTGATGCGGAACCAGTGGGGTGCCGGCAGCGCGCCCTTGGAGGCAACCGGGTCAAGGGCGCGCCGCAGCGCGTCCTCGTCGAGTCCCTTCAGCAGATGGTCGCCGCGTTCCATGCGCGCCGCGCGGTCCTTCGCCAGGAGCCGCTGGTCCACCACCTCCATCGTGCGAAACGAGCGCTCGAGCAGCGTCGACATCGATGCGTAGTCGCTTTCGGCGAGCAGCGCCGAGATCACCACGAACTCGTTCGGCGCCACCTGCAGGATGAAGTAGCCCTGCACGGCGGAGATCTCGTCCTCGCCGCTGCCTTCGCGCAGCGACGTATAGAGGATGGCCGCGGGGCGGCCCCCCATCTCGAATTCCTTGCGGGTGCGCACCGCGAACACCGCGTTCGGGGCGGGGCGCTCGCTCACGCTCTTCACGTACGCATCGATCTGCTTCGCGGGGGAACTCGTGGCCTCCGATGCCACCAACCGCGTGATTCGCAGCACAAATCGCGGCGGATCGGCGCGTTCGGAGACAATCCAGGTGGCCGTGGCGCCGGTGCCCTCGGCGCGCATGACGCTCCCGGTTGGCGGACGAAAACGCATGCCAAGCAGCTCAAAATCGAGAAAATCAGCGTCGAGGCCGTCCTTCGTGGCTGCGTTCGCAGCGGATGGCTTGGCGGCGGGTGGCGCGGAGGATTGGTTATCCGGACGTTGCGCGCCCTTCGGCGGGCTCGTCGGCGGAGCGGCGACGCCCATGGAGACGAGCGACGACAACGCGAGACTCATAATGCAGTGGACGGTGATGGTCATCGCTGGATTTCGGCGTGCGGGGTCTCTCTGAACCTCTCTCGGTGCGCAGCGGTGAAGGCTAGCGTGGGCTGAGAACCTCGTCCCGTGAGTTCTGCATCTCTCGTGCCATTGACAGTTTGCCGCATTTCTGTATCCTTGGCGATTCGCGTTCTCTCCAGCCGCGGATGCCAGGCAACGTGCCAGCATGCGGAAGGGGAGCCGACGCGCTCGGATTGAGGAACGGCACACCCATGCAGGGCGGCAAGATTCGCATTCGGATGGAAGCCTACGACCACCAGGCGCTCGACGCGTCTGCGCGTGAGATCGTGGATCACGCCAAGCGCACGGGCGCGCGCGTTGCCGGCCCGGTGCCGCTGCCGACTCGCCGCGAGATCTACACCGTCAACCGTTCGCCGTTCATCGACAAGAAGAGCCGCGAGCAGTTCGAGATCCGCACCCACAAGCGCATCATCGACATCACCGAACCGAACCACCGCACCGTCGAGGCCCTGAACCGCCTCGTCGTCCCCGCCGGCGTGTTCGTCAAGATCAAGGCCTGACACCAGGCACCACGTGACGGCGCGTCTTGCGCCGGCATGACATCACCAGCCGCGTCGCCCACCTGAAGGCAGAGCGACCTCCGGCAAGTCACCAGGGCCCGCAGTCTCCAAGACCCGCGACCCGCAACGCAGGAGCAGCAAGATGACCACCGCGCAGATCGGCATCCTCGGCAAGAAGATCGGCATGACCCGCTTCTTCAAGCCTGATGGAACCAACATCCCCGTCACCGTCATCCAGGCCGGCCCCTGCTTCGTGACGCAGGTGAAGACCACGGAAACCGACGGCTACGCAGCCATCCAGATCTCGTTCGACGAGATGAAGCCGCGCAACAGCACGCAGGCCATGATCGGCCACGATGCGAAGGCCGGCGCCGCCCCGCAGCGCATGCACCGCGAGATCCGTCTCGAGAACGATGCAGAGGCGCAGGCCTACACGCTCGGCCAGGAGATCACCCTCGAGGCCCTCTCGGCGCTGAAGTTCGTCGACGTGATCGGCACCTCGAAGGGCAAGGGCTTCCAGGGCGTCATGAAGCTCTACCGCTTCAAGGGCCAGATCGCCAGCCACGGCGTCGAGCGCAAGCACCGCTCGCCCGGCTCCATCGGCTCGCACGGCACCGACCGTGGTCACGGCGCAAAGATCAAGAAGGGCAAGCGCATGGCCCGCCGCATGGGTGACGAGCAGGTCACCGTGCGTTCCCTCGACGTCGTGAAGATCGACGCCGCGAACAACCTGATGCTCGTCAAGGGTGCCGTCCCCGGCGCCAATGAAGGGCTTCTCCTCATCAAGACCCCGAACCGTCTGTACAAGCGAAAGGTGCGTATCCAGGCTGGCGCCTAAGAGGTGCTAACCAGGGATCGCGAAGGCCGCCGCCACGAAGGCGCGGAACCACGCGGTCGCGACAATATTGACGACTCGTCCGCAGGCGGAGCTTGCGGACGGATCAAGGAACCTGAGTCGAATCCTGCCCGTCGCCGCCAATCAACAGGCGCCGGGAGGAGAAGGCGAATGCGGGACACCCGCGAAGGTAAGCAACGATGATCGAACTTCCGATTCTCAACTCCGAAGGCAAGCAGGTCGACGTCCTCAAGATCGATGAGGCCGTCCTGGGCGGCGAAATCCGCCACGCCCTCCTGAAGCAGGCCTACGTCGTCACCCACGGCAACCAGCGTCAGGGCTCGGCTCGTACCAAGAGCCGCGGCTCCGTCGAAGGCTCCACGCGCAAGCTCTACAAGCAGAAGGGCACGGGCAATGCCCGCGTCGGCGCCTCGCGCGTCCCCAACCGCAAGGGCGGCGGCGTCACGTTCGCGAAGACCCGCACCCGCGAGGACTTCCGCACCGACCTCACCAAGAAGATGCGCCGCCTTGCCAACCGCAACGCCCTCCTGGCGAAGCTGGTCGACAACGAGGTGAAGTGCATCGACACCCTCAGCTACGGCGAGCCGAACACCAAGAACTTCGCCGGCCTGCTCAAGAAGGTCGGCGTCGACCGCACCTGCCTCGTGGCGGTCGCCCCGGCGAACCGCAACGCGATGCTGAGCGCGCGCAACATCGAGGGCGTCGGCGTGCGCCGCATCGAGCAGCTGAGCGCGTTCGACCTCCTCAACCACCGCTACCTCGTCGTGGACAAGGCGTCTCTCGCCTCGTTCATCGATGGGTCGTGCTTCCCCGCTGTCGAGAAGAAGGACGCCTGACGGCGACCGAAAGGCTGAACACCGATGGAACCCACCACCGTCATCAAGATGCCGATCGTCACCGAGAAGGTGACTGCCGCGAGCGAGCACAACCAGTACGCGTTCAAGGTCGACAATCGCGCGACCAAGACCGACGTCAAGCAGGCCATCGAGGCCATCTACGGCGTCAAGGTCGTCGACGTGAAGACCCAGGTCCGCCGCGAGCGCGACCGCACCTACAAGTACGGCAAGATCCCCGGAAAGACCTGGAAGCGCGCCATGGTGCGCGTCGCCGCAGGCCAGAAGATCGAGCTGTTCTAAGCAACGAGTCCCTGATCAAGCACAGGAACTGAACCATGCCCATTCGCGTCTACAAGCCCACCACGAACGCCCGGCGCAACGCCTCGGTGAACATGCACGCCGAGGTGACCAAGAAGTCGCCCGAGAAGAGCCTGCTGCGCCCCCTCCACAAGACGGGCGGCCGCAACTGCCAGGGCAAGCTCACCGTCATCCAGCAGGGTGGCGGCCACAAGCGTCGCTACCGCCTCATCGACTTCAAGCGCCAGAAGGACGGCATGAAGGCGATCGTGGTCGGCATCGAGTACGACCCCAACCGCACGTGCCACATTGCCCTCGTCAAGTACGAGGACGGCACGCTGCGCTACATCCTCGCGCCGAAGGGCCTGACTGCGGGTGACACCGTGCTCAGCTCGGCCGACCAGATCGACCCCCGCGCCGGCAACTGCATGCCGCTCAAGCACATCCCGACGGGCCTCGAGGTCCACTGCGTCGAGATGTCCCCGGGCCGCGGCGGCACCATGGTGCGCACCGCCGGCGTCGGCGCTCGCCTGACCAACAAGGAAGGCCGCTTCGCGACCCTCGTCATGCCCTCCGGCGAAATCCGCCAGGTGCTCCTCGAGTGCCGCGCGACCGTCGGCACCGTCGGCAACGCCGACAACGCCAACGTCGTCCTCGGCAAGGCAGGGCGCGCCCGCTGGCTCGGCCGCCGTCCGCGTACCCGCGGCGTCGCCATGAGCCACCACCAGCACCCGCACGGCGGCGGCGAAGGCCGCTCGAAGGGCGGCCAGGAGCCGTCCAACGCCAGCGGCACCGGCTCCAAGGGTGGACGTACCCGTCGGTACGGCCTGTCCTCGGACAAGCTCATCATCCGTCGCCGCAAGAGCCGTCGCTACGGCCAGCTGAAGCTCTGAGCCGCGAACACCCAAGACGAAACTCTCAAGAGACTCACACGGAGATCACCCAGCAATGTCCCGATCACTCAAGAAGGGCCCTGTCGTCGACGAGAAGCTGTTCCGTCGCGCCGAGGCGATGCAGCAGGGCACCGGCAAGCGCACGTCCATCAAGACCTGGCGCCGCGCATGCACGGTCGTCCCCGAGTTCGTCGGCCTCACCTTCGCCGTGCACAACGGCAAGGGCTTCACTGACGTGTTCATCACCGAAGAGATGGTCGGGCACAAGCTCGGCGAGTTCGCGCACACGCGCACCTTCAAGGGCCACACCAACAAGAAGGAAGGCATCGCGGGCAGCTGACGCGCTCCGCCGCGCCGGCCACCTGACATCGACTGCCTGAAGGAGCAACACCATGGCTTCAAACCAGACCAAGAAGTTCGCAGCCTCGCACAAGTTCGCCCGCATCGCGCCCCGCAAGGCGCGTCTCGTGGCGGACATGATCCGCGGCAAGGGCATCGAGGACGCGCTTGCGACCCTCGAGTTCAGCCCCCGCCGCGGCGCGTGGTTCATCAAGACCGTCCTCCGCAGCGCCATCGCCAACGCGGAGGAGGCCAACCTCGACGTGGGTCGTCTCTTCGTGAGCGAGACCCGCGTGGACGAGGGCCCCACCATCAAGCGGTTCCAGCCCAAGGACCGCGGCCGTTCGCACCCGATCATGAAGCGCACCAGCCACATTCACGTGGCCGTCGACGTTCGCTGACGCACTGAAGGAACCACCACCATGGGACAGAAGACCAACCCGTTCGGATTCCGCGTCGGCGTGACCGAGGCTCACAAGAGCCGCTGGTTCGCCCCCAAGGCGCTCTTCGGCGAGCTGCTCGTCGAGGACTACAAGATCCGCAAGTTCATCGACAAGCGCCTCAACCGTACGCCCCCGTACGCGGCCGTGAGCGACATCTACATCGAGCGCACCCGCGAGGAGCTCTCGGTGATCATCAAGACCGCCCGCCCGGGCCAGGTCGTCGGCCTCAAGGGCGCCGAGATCGAGCGCCTGACGAAGGACCTCGAGGCCCTGACCGGCCGCAAGGTCGGCATCAAGATCATCGAGATCAAGAACCCCGAGATCGTCGCCCGCCTCATCGGCGAGTCGATGGCCGAGCAGCTCAAGAAGCGCGCGAACTACCGCCGCGTCGTGAAGCAGCGTGCGGAAGCCGCGATGCAGGCCGGTGCCAAGGGCATCCGCATCCTGATGTCCGGCCGTCTCGGCGGCGCCGAGATCGCGCGCAACTTCGACACCCGCCTGGGCTCGATCCCGCTGACCACCCTGCAGGCCAACATCGATTACTCGGTGACGCACGTGGAGACCACCTACGGCATCATCGGCATCAAGGTCTGGGTCTACAAGGGACTCTTCGAGCAGGCCGAGGACGACACCACCACCAACGCCGCCGGCGGACGCGCACGCGCCCGTGGCCGTCGCTGATCAACGCACAGGAAATAGGACCAAACTAGGAACCACCGATGTCAAACCTGATTCCCAAGCGAGTCAAGTACCGCAAGCAGCAGCGCGGCAAGATGAAGGGCAACGCCTCCCGCGGCAACTACGTCGCATTCGGCGACTACGGCCTCCAGAGCCTCGAGACCTGCTGGGTCTCCGGGCGCCAGCTGGAAGCCGGCCGCGTCGCGGCGCAGCACTTCCTGCGTCGCCAGGGCAAGGTCTTCATCCGCATCTTCCCGGACAAGCCGATCTCCAAGAAGCCGCTGGAGACCCGAATGGGTACCGGCAAGGCGGACGTCGACTTCTGGGCAGCCCGCGTGAAGCCCGGCACGCTCCTCTTCGAGATCGCGGGCGTTCCCGAGGATCTCGCGAAGCAGGCCTTCGCACGCATCGCAAACAAGATGCCGGTCCGCTGCCGATTCGTCGGCCGCCGGCTCGCAGTCTGATCCCGAACCACACGAAAGGCAGCCAAAGATGAAGGCAGCTGAAGTCAAGAAGCTCCGTGACGAAGAGATCGCAGCCGAAGCGGCTCGCATCCGCAAGAAGCTCTTCGAGCTCCGTGCGCAGACCATCTCCGAGAAGGTCAAGGACTCCTCGCAGTTCAAGAAGAACCGCAAGGACCTCGCCCGTCTCCTCACCGAGCGCAGCACCCGCACCAAGAAGGTCTCCAAGTGAGCACGAACGAAGAAATCAAGGTCGGCGAGAACGCCCCGCACCGCATCGCCGTCGTCGAGACCGCCTCGCGCGAGAAGACGCGCAAGGTGTCGATCCAGTACGTGTCGAAGCACGCCAAGTACGGCAAGTACGTGCGCAAGCGCACCGTGCTGCACGTCCATGACGCCAAGAACGAATCGAACGTCGGCGACCGCGTCGAGATCGCGGAGTGCCGTCCGATCTCGCGTACCAAGCGCTGGACCGTCGTCCGCATCGTCGAGAAGGCTCCCGCCAAGGCCGAGATGGTCTTCGAGGCGGACGCTGGCAGCAAGAAGAAGAAGTGATCGATCCCAACGGAACGAAGGCAGGAACCAGATGATTCAGAAGGAATCCAGGCTCGAAGTGGCGGACAACAGCGGCGCAAAGGTCGCGATGGTCATCGGCATCATGGGCGTCTCCAGCGCCAATGGCCGGTTCACCCGTGTGGCCATGGGCATCGGTGACCGCGTCATGTGCGCGATCAAGGAAGCCATCCCGAACGGCCAGGTCAAGTCCGGCGACAAGGCCGAGGCCGTGATCGTCCGCGTCAAGTCCCCGACCCGCCGCAACGACGGCAGCTACGTGCGCTTCGACTCGAACGCGTGCGTGCTCGTCGACAAGGAAGGCAACCCGAAGGGCACCCGCATCTTCGGCGCCGTCGCTCGCGAGCTGCGCGAGAAGAACTTCATGAAGATCGTTTCCCTCGCCACGGAGGTCATCTGATGCCATCCCATATCCGCAAGGGTGACGTCGTCTTCGTCCGCTCCGGCGCCGACAAGGGCAAGACCGGCGAGGTCGTCTCGGTCGACCCGCAGTCCTCGACGTGCGTGGTGAAGGGGATCAACCTCCGCACCAAGCATCTCAAGCCGAACCAGATGCGTCCCAAGGGCGCGATGGTGAAGGTCGAGCTCCCGATCCACATCTCCAAGGTCAGCCCGATGGCCGACGGCAAGCCCACCCGCGTGCGCTTCACCGTCAAGGCCGACGGCACCAAGGTGCGCGTGGCCGCCAAGGGCGGCAAGGAACTCGGCGCAGTGTCGCCGTCCCGCAAGTCCAAGAAGGCGAAGTGAACCCAACCATGGCCACTACCACCACCAAGAATCGGCTCCAGCAGATGTACATGGAGCAGGTCGCGCCGAAGCTCATGAAGGAGTTCGGCCTGAAGAACATCAGCCAGGTCCCGACGATCGAGAAGGTCGTCGTGAACACGGGCGTCGGCAAGCAGCTGGAAAACCAGAAGCTCAAGCCCGAGATCCGCGACACCGTGATCGACACCTTCCGCAAGATCTCCGGCCAGAAGCCGGTCATGACCCTTGCCAAGAAGAGCGTGTCGAACTTCAAGGTGCGCGAAGGCGCCCCAAGCGGCTTCATGGTCACGCTGCGCCGCGACCGCATGTGGAGCTTCCTCGACCGCCTCATGAACCTGGCCATTCCCCGCATCAAGGACTTCCGCGGCGTCAACGACCGCTCCTTCGACAAGGGCGGCAGCTGGAGCTTCGGCCTCAGCGAGCAGGCAGTGTGGCCCGAGATCAACATGGCCAGCGTGAACTTCTCGCACGGCATGAACATCACCATCGTCTTCAAGAACAGCGACCCCAAGATGAGCCGCTTCGCGCTCGCCGAGCTGGGCATGCCGTTCGAGAAGCCCGAGGACCGCAAGAGCAACAAGAAGTGAGTCCGGGCGGCGGACGCCGCCCCCTACCAAACGACCGACGGACGTAACCAAGGAACACCAGAATGGCCAGCAAGCGCGTCTTTGCCAAGATGAACCGGAAGCCGAAGTTCTCCTCCCGTGAGAAGCTTCGGTGCGAAATCACCGGCCGCAGCCGTGGGAACTACCGCAAGTTCCGCATCTGCCGCCACATGCTCCGGGAGCTCGCGCTCCAGGGCATGATCCCCGGCATGCGCAAGGCGTCCTGGTGATCCAGGCCTGGTGAAGATCCCCAACGAACACGGAACAAGAAGGAGCCGAACATGGCGCTTCAAGACCTGACCGCAGACATGCTCACCCGCATCCGCAACGCGTGCCGCAACCGCGCCAAGCAGGTGCTCGTCCTCAACAACAAGCTCAACCGCGGCGTCGCGGAAGTCCTCCTCAAGGAGGGCTACATCCGCAGCTTCGAGTTCGTCGCAGACGGCCGCCAGGGCCTGCTCCGCGTCGACCTGAAGTACGGCCCGCGCGGCGAGATGCTCATCCACCACCTCGAGCGCGTCTCGCGCACCGGCTGCCGCATCTACCGCAGCGTCGAGGAACTGCCGCGCCCGATGTCGGGCCTCGGCATTGCCATCGTCTCCACCAGCTACGGCGTCATGAGCGATCGCGAATGCCGCGAGAAGCGCATCGGCGGCGAAGTCGTCGCCACCGTCGGCTGATCCAGAACCTCCGCGAACAACACCTCCTCGACTCAGGAGCAACACCATGTCCCGCATCGCACGTAAGCCCGTCATGATCCCCGCAGGCGTCAAGGTTGCCGTCAACGCGGCCGCCCGCACCGTCAACTTCGAGGGTCCGAAGGGCAAGCTCTCCATGACCTACCGCCCGGAAGTGGGCGTGAAGGTCGAGGGCACGAAGGTCGAGGTCACCATGGACCCGGCCATCGTCGACATCGGCAGCAACAAGGCCTTCTGGGGCACCACCCGCGCGCTCATCGCGACCGCGGTCCAGGGCGTCCTCAAGGGCTACGAGCGCAAGCTCGAGATCATCGGGGTGGGTTGGGGCGCCAAGGTGCAGGGCAAGAAGCTTGTCCTCACCGTGGGCTACGCCAACACCCTCGACGTCGGCATCCCCGACGGCGTGAAGGTCGAGGTCAACCAGACGATGGTGACCGTCAGCGGCCCGGACAAGCAGGCCGTCGGCGAGTTCGCCTCCAAGTGCCGCGCCAAGCGCAAGCCGGAGCCCTACAACGGCAAGGGCATCAAGTACACGGACGAAGTCATCCAGCGCAAGCAGGGCAAGGCCTTCGGCTCCTAAAGCCGACGCGCATCAAGGAACACCACCATGGACAAGAGCACCGCAAAGACTTTCCGCCGCGACCGTCGCAAGAAGGGCATGCGCAAGACCATGTCCGGAACGCCGTCGCGTCCCCGCCTCAGCGTCTACCGCTCGCTGCAGCACATCTACGCCCAGCTCATCGACGACCTGGCCGGCCGCACCGTGGCCGCCGCCAGCTCGCTCGACGTCGACGGCGTCGCCCGCAAGGGTGGCAACGTCGATGCAGCGAAGCAGATCGGCATGGCGCTCGCCGAGCGCGCCAAGAAGGCTGGCGTCAGCGCGGTCGTCTTCGACCGCAACGGCTTCCGTTACCACGGCCGCGTCAAGGCCGTCGCCGAGGGCGCCCGCGAGGGCGGCCTGCAGTTCTGAGCCGATCCACCAAACGAACCCCCTCGAGTCAAAGACATGGCTGAACTCATCGACGAAACTTCAAGCATCGAGTCCACCACGGTGGGCGTGTACCGCACCAGCTCCACCGTCGCCGGCGGACGCCGCTTCAGCTTTGCCGCGCTCGTCGTGGTGGGCGACAAGGGCGGCAAGATCGGCATCGGGTACGCCAAGAGCAACCAGGTGCCGCAGGCCGTGGAGAAGGCGCAGAAGGAAGGCCGTCGCAAGATGGTCGGCTACCCGATGCTCCGCAAGACCATTCCGCATGCCGTCGAGGGCCACTTCGGCGCCTCGAAGGTGCGCCTCCTGCCGGCCACCCCGGGTACCGGCGTCCTCGCCGGCGCCGCGGTGCGTGCCGTCCTCGAGATGCTCGGCATCCAGGACTGCCTGACCAAGAGCTACGGCTCCACCAACCCGAAGAACCTGGTCAAGGCCACCATCCGTGCCCTCGAGCAGCTGCAGACGCGTGCCAAGGTCGAGTCGCTCCGCGGCGTGACCATCGGTGCAACGCACGTCGAGGAGTCGGTCGAGCGCGGCCTGGCGGCGATGCCCCAGGTCAAGTCCGGCGACAAGATGCAGGCTCCCAAGAACACCCTCGGCGACGAGCGTCGTGGCGGCCGCGGTGGCCGCGGCGGTCCGCGCGGCGGCGGCGGTGGTGGCGGCGGCTACCGTCGCAACAACGAGGAAGCTCCTGCGGCAGCATCGGCTGCCCCGGCTCCTGCAGCGCCGTCCGCACCCGCGCCTGATGCGCCGCCCGCGTCCTGAACAGTCCACCAACGAACCACCCACCACACTTCCAGCTCGGATCAACCGAGCCTCGGTAAGGGAGATCTCCCGCCATGATGATTCATGACATTACGAAGGTCGTCGGCAAGCACCGCCCCCGCAAGCGCGTCGGACGCGGCGAAGGCAGCGGCATCGGCGGCACCAGCACCCGCGGTCACAAGGGCGCCAAGAGCCGTGCCGGCTGGACCAGCCGTCCCGGCTACCAGGGCGGCGCCACGCCGTTCATGCGCCGCTTCCCGAAGCGCGGCTTCAAGAACAACTTCCGCATCGAGTTCCACGTGGTCAACGTGCAGGTCCTCGAGAAGAACTTCGACGCCGGCGCCACGGTCGACGTGGCTGCGCTCGCGAAGAAGGGCCTCGTGCCCGACGCGACCATGCCGCTCAAGGTCCTCGGCCACGGCGATATCGCCAAGAAGCTGACCGTCGTCGCCGCCAAGTTCTCCGAGAGCGCGAAGGCGAAGATCGAGAAGTCCGGCGGCACCGCCAAGGTCATCGAGACCAAGACCAAGACCGCCGAGTGAGCAACTGAATGTTCAGCGCCTTCGCCAACATCTTCCGGATCGCCGACCTCCGCAACCGCGTGCTCTTCACGCTGGCCGTGCTGGCGATCTACCGCATCGGGTTCTGGATCCCGGTGGTGGGTGTTGACCAGTCGGCGCTGGTGCAGAATGCCAAGACGGCCGCGACCAACGCGACCGGCTTCGGCCGCCTGCTGCAGTTCGCCAGCATCTTCTCGGGCGGTTCGCTCGGGCAGAGCACCATCTTCGGCCTGGGCATCATGCCCTACATCACGTCCTCGATCATCTTCCAGCTCGTGCAGGCGGTCTATCCGCCGCTTCAGGACCTGAAGAAGGAGGGCATCTCCGGCCAGCAGAAGCTGATGGAGTGGACGCGGTACCTGGCCGTCGGCCTGTGCATCGTCCAGGGCTACATCTGGCTGAACTACCTGCGCACCAGCAACCTGGTCCAGCCGATGTTCCTGCAGAGCGCGCCGCAGATGATGGTGTTCTTCGTGGTGGGAATCACCACGCTGACCGCAGGCAGCCTGTTCCTGATGTGGCTCGGCGAGCAGATCGACAAGTACGGCATCGGCAACGGCGTCTCGATCATCCTCACCGCGGGCATCCTGAGCCGCATGCCCAACGCCATCGGCTGGGTCGTCGAGAACTTCGACCCCCGCCAGTCGGCGGAGCCGGGCAAGATCGGCATCGCTGGCCTGGCGGTCCTGGTCGCGAGCTTCGTGGCCATCACCGCCGGGGCAGTGCTGATGACGGTTGCCACCCGCCGCATCCCGATCCAGCAGGCCAAGCACACCCGTGGCCGCAAGGTCTACGGCGGCCAGAAGCACTACCTGCCGCTGCGTATCAACCACTCGGGCGTGATGCCGATCATCTTCGCCAGCTCGCTGATGATCTTCCCCTCGGCCATCTTCGGAGCGTGGGACAACGCCACCGCGCAGGACTCGGCCTTGAAGGCCGTCACCACGTTCCTCGCCCGCGAGAGCCAGATCGGCACCTTCCCGTACATCGTCTGCGAGATCGCGATGATCTACTTCTTCGCGTACTTCTGGACCACCGTGCAGATGAGCCCGGATGACATGGCCAAGCAGCTGAAGGAGCACGGTTCCTTCATCCCCGGCCTCCGTCCCGGCCCGCGCACCGCGGAGTACCTGCAGACGGTCCTCTGGCGCATCACCTACGTCGGCGCGGGCTTCCTGGCGATCATCGCCGTGATCCCGACCCTGGTGACCCAGGCCATGGGCATCCCGTTCCAGGTGTCGCAGTTCCTCGGCGGCACCGGGCTCCTGATCGTCGTCTCCGTGGGCCTGGACCTCATCCAGCGCCTCGAGGCGAACCTGGTCATGCGCAACTACGAAGGCTTCCTCGGCCAGGGCGGCGACGCCCGCGGCGCGCGGATGCGGAGCGTGCGCGAATGAACCTGACCACCGCCGAGTCCCGCACCTCTACGAATCCGCGCACGGAGCGCCACGGCGCCATCGCGCTGCGGTCGTCCGACGAGATCGCGTCCGTGGAGCGAGCAGGGCAGGTGGTGGCTGCAGCCCTCGACGCCGCGGAGTCCGCGGTCCGCGCGGGCATCGCCACGCGCGAGATCGACGCCGCGGTGCGCGCGGTGATCGCAGCGCACGGTGCGGAACCGTCCTTCATCGGCTACGCGCACCCTGCCGGCGGCCCGGCATTCCCGGCAGCCTGCTGCGTGAGCATCGGCAACGAGGTGGTGCACGGCATTCCGGGCGATCGCGTCCTGGTGGCCGGCGAACTGGTCAAGATCGACGTCGGCGCCCGCCTCAACGGCTGGTGCGCCGATGCCGCCATCGCTGTGCGCGTGCCCGGCGAGTGCGCTGCGGCTGCAGCAATCGATGCATTCGTTGCCGACGCGTGGGAAACCCTGCACGCCGGCATCGCGTCCATGCAGCCCGGCATGCGTTGGAGCGACGTGGCCGACCGCATGCAGCGCCTGGCGGTTTCCCGCGGGCACGGCATGGTGGATGGCTGGCACGGTCATGGCGTCGGACGCGCCGTCCACGAGGCGCCGCACGCACCTTCGCTGGTGTCCGCCGGCCTCCGCGAGGAGCGCGACTTCACCCTCCTCCCCGGCATGGTCCTTGCCGTCGAGCCGATCCTCGTGATGGGCGCGAAGGGCGAGATCGCTGCCGATGGCTGCCTGACCTCGGTGCCGGCCTCCGCCTGCGCCGACCGATGGACCATCGCCGTCTCGGCCGGCCTGGTGGCCGCGCATGTCGAACACACCGTCGCGGTCACCCGTTCGGGCCCGCGCATCCTCACCCGCCGCACGGGCGTCCGTGCCGGGTTCACCTCGAACGAAAGCAACGGAGGTCGCGGCCGCCCAGTCGGCTGACGAACCAATGGCAAAGGAAGACAAGATCACGCTCGATGCCGAGGTCGTGGAGGCCCTCCCGGACGCGATGTTCCGGGTCAAGCTCCAGAACAACCAGGAGATCCTGGCCTACGTCAGCGGCAAGATGCGCAAGTTCTTCATCCGCATCCTCCCCGGAGACAAGGTCACGATCGAGCTCAGCCCCTACGACATGACCAAGGGCCGCATCGTCTACCGCTTCTGAATCACCGTCACATCCGCGCCCCGCGCGAACACCGCATTTCACCGCACGAACCCCCGCCACCCATCAGCAAGGAAACACCATGAAGGTCCGCAGCAGCATCAAGCGCCGAACCATGGATTGCCAGATCGTCGTCCGCAAGGGCAAGCGCTTCGTCATCAACAAGAAGAACCCGCGCCTCAAGCAGCGCCAGGGCTGAGCCCCAACCGGCCACACAGGCAACTCACCAAGGAACCACACTATGCCCCGTATCGCAGGCATCGACATCCCGGAAAAGAAGAAGATCCGCTTCTCGCTCCGCTACATCTTCGGCATCGGCCCGAAGGTGGCTGACGAGATCCTCGGCAAGCTTGGCATCGACGGCGAGCGCCGCGCCAACGCCCTGGACGACAAGGAAATCGCGGCCATCGCGGCCGAGATCGACGCGAACCACCCGGTCGAGGGTGCGCTCCGTCGCCAGATCCAGCAGGACATCCAGCGCCTGAAGGACACGAAGAGCTATCGCGGCGAGCGTCACCGCAAGAACCTCCCCGTCCGCGGCCAGCGCACCCGCACCAACGCCCGCACCCGCAAGGGCCGCAAGAAGACGGTCGCCGGCAAGAAGGGCGTGAAGGGCTAAGCCCTGACCGCCGTATCCGACTGACCGAACTCCCAAGGAGCACACAGACATGGCAAGCAAGAAGAAGGTTCGCAAGAGCGTCACGAAGGGCGTGGTCCACGTCAACGCGTCGTTCAACAACACGATGGTCACCATCACCGACATCAACGGCGAGACCATCTCGTGGGACTCGGCCGGCAGCGTCGGCTTCAAGGGTGCCCGCAAGAGCACCCCGTTCGCGGCCAGCCGCGCGAGCGAGAAGGCTGCCGGCAAGGCACGCCGTCTCGGCATGAAGGAAGTGGAAGTGCGCGTCAAGGGCCCGGGTCCGGGCCGCGAGAGCGCCGTCACTGCCCTCCACGCCGCGGGCCTGAAGGTCACCACCATCGAGGACTGCACGCCGATTCCGCACAACGGCTGCCGTCCTCCGAAGAAGCGTCGCGTGTAACGCGACGTGGAAGCGTCGCGTCTCAACGCGACGTGGATGCCGCGCTCAACCGCGGCAGGCGCGCGGGGCCACCTGGCTTCGCGCACAGATTTCGTCCCTCCGCCACAGCAGGGGGGCTCGACCGGCACCGGCAGCGGTCAAGCCCATCCGATTCAGGCGGGGGTCCCTCAAGAAGGGGCGCAACGGCCGCAAGCCGCCAGCCCCGAGGTCCTGCCGGACCTTTGTTTGCAGGAGCATCACGATGCATATTCGCTGGCGTGGACTCGAACTTCCCTACCGCGTCGTCAAGGACGAGCGGTCCGCAACCCCGACCTTCGGCCGCTTCACCGCTGAGCCGTTCGAGCGTGGCTTCGGCACGACCGTGGGCAACAGCCTCCGTCGCGCGCTGCTCTCGAGCCTCGAGGGCGCCGCGATCACCCGCGTGAAGATCGCGGGCGTCTCGCACGAGTTCTCCACGATGCCGGGCGTCCTCGAGGACGTCACCGACATCATCCTGAACATCAAGGGCCTGATCGTCAGCATGGACATCAACTCGGACGAGCCGAAGACCATGCGCCTGATGGCCGAGGGCCCGGGCGAGGTCACCGCCGAGCTCATCGAGTGCGATCCCTCGATCGTCATCCACAACCCGGAGAAGATCATCGCGACGCTGACCGACAAGCGCGACTTCGCGATCGAGTTCACGGTGCGACGTGGCCGCGGCTACATGCCGGCCAGCGAGCAGAACAAGCAGGAAGAGGACCAGGTGCTCGGCGAGATCGCGGTCGACGCGATCTTCAGCCCGGTGCAGCGCGTCCGCTTCCGCGTGGAGGACACCCGCGTCGGCCAGCGCACGAACTACGACCGCCTGGTCATGGACGTGTGGACCAACGGCACCGTCTCCCCGGACATGGCGATGGTCGAGGCTGCCAAGATCCTGCGCAAGCACCTCAACCCC
>Ga0304730_1001439_pt1 | contig 18052 bp, 18 predicted proteins | sample M_130628_MF_Meta_FD_190474 | JGI IMG/M metagenome (GOLD analysis project Ga0304730, IMG submission 190474) | Freshwater microbial communities from Lake Montjoie, Canada to study carbon cycling - M_130628_MF_MetaG (v2) (version 2) | ecosystem: Environmental > Aquatic > Freshwater > Lake | place...
ATCTTGTATTTTTATTTTTCCAGTTGGGTAGTATTTTTTTTGATTTTTTTCCAGTTTAGGTAGTGTTTTTTTTATTTTCTTTCCAGTTCAGTCGGAAACGCAGTATTATTTTATTTTTAACAGTTTTTTTTATTTGCTATATTTTTTTTGCATCTTGTATTTTCAGTATGTTGTCTAACCAATTAAACATATAAAAAAATGAAAATGTTATTCCAAATTCAACAACATTTTATGTAGACACAAATAATTTATCAAGATTATGATCTACACAATAGTCATTTACATTATCATATCTGAATCTATATTAACCTATAATATTTTTATAATAATATACAACATCCGAATGATTGCTCTTTATAAGTCTGTTTCGGTTTTGTAATCAATCTTATATTATTATGTTTTTCTTTTGGATAAGCTGATGTATATATATATGTTTGTGATGGATATGCATATCTATATTTATCTATGAAATTTATAACAGGTTGATTCATTATTGCTTCATATGATGGTGGCTGATCCATTATATTATATATAAAAAAATTGATATTTATATTATTTATTCTACATATTATATGATAACCTATATATATATAAAAGATGAACAATCAATTCAATACTTTACAAACTGTAAACGATATGTATTCTGCTGTTCTAAAATTAAATCAAGCAGATATGCATCCTCAGTTTTCTGACGTTTTCAACAAAATTGGAAATTTACAGTATAATAATCTTTATTATTTAGATACACGATTAAACAATCTAATTGCCTATAATAATAATCGCAATCGTCTTAGCCAATTAAATAATATCGATTTCAATATTCTCAATGGAAATGAAAGAGATGATATGCGCTACTGTGTTATGGCACTTTTAAATGATATGAATATTGAAATTAATGGAATGAATAATTATCATAATAATAATAATAATCATAATAATTTGATTAATAACATCAATAATATTAATATGAATTAATTTTACGTCTAATTGCTTTTATATTATCGATGTTATATCATTTTGTACCATTATATGATAAATATATGATGGATAATATTTTTTATGATTCTGTTACTGAAGAGCAATTTATTGCACAAATTGAGATATGCAAAAAAATAATTAAATAACAAGAACTTGTATTATGGATTTGAATAGCAGGAACATTCGTATGAAGAATTTATGGAAAAAATCATATAGATTATAAATAATCTTTATGATTAATATTTTATTTATTTTGATAGATGTTTATTACAATATACATCTATCAAAATAAAATTAGTGTCTTAATAAAAATAAAAATATAAATTTATATTTAAATAATAATCAATTATTCGATTATTATATTTTATTTAATGATTATTAACATCTAAAAGATTTTTCCATAAATTCTATGTATTGGTTATATGGCAGATCCAGAAAAATAGCAAATGAACTGAACCAATCAATGATCCATTTTATTGACCTATTATAAAAAAAATAAAATTAATCTTTATTTTTTTCCAGTTTAGGTAGTATTTTGTTTTTTTCCAGTTTAGGTCGTGGTTTTTTATTTTATTTCCAGTTTCAGTCAAAAATGCAGTCTTGTTTTATTTTAGGTTTAGGTAGTATTTTTTATTTGTTTTTTTAGTCAGTCAATAATCAAGTAATAATGAATTTATGAAAAAAATCATATAGATTATAAATAATCTATATGATTAATATTTTATTTATTTTGATAGATGTTTATTCCAATATACATCCATCAAAATAAAATTAGCGTCTTAATAAAAATATAAATTTATATTTAAATAATAATCAATTATTAGATTATTATATTTTATTTAATGATTATTAACATCTAAAAATTTTTTCCATAAATTCATTGTATCTAAATAACTGATTACATCATTGTAATATTAAAAAATAATAATTTTAATAATTTTTTACAGTTTATTTAATCCATTACAAGAAATTCCATTAAAAGAAATTCCATTACAAAAATTCTTCAAAATCTCTTTAGAGAATGAACTAATTAACATTCTTTCCAATTTATTCGGTAATCCTTATATAAAGGCTCAAAAAAATTGAATTTTTTTTTATTATTAATTTCCTTTGCAAAACATATGTATATAGCACAAAATTTTTGAAATGAGTCAACTCCCAAATTTGCAATATATATTAAGTGGTCTCTTTCCATGTTTTACACTATTTGAGACTCTTTCCGATTTATACGGGAATCCATATCTGGAGGCATGTAAAATGCTGAAAGATAAACTGGATGAAGTATTGCCGAGCATACAGATCGAAAGTATATGCGACCATCCGAAACGCAAATTTCGCAGTTTTGCGAGAATTTGGTATGTAATGTGTGATACGTATGTGGAAATGCACATTGCGTCAGGTTGCGACGACGTTTGGATTCCAGAAGAATCTCAGGGAGATTACTATGTTGTCAAATTTAGAAACATGTATGATGTTTTCAAGTTTTTGCTTTCGGCAAATTGGGCACAAATGAAATATAATCCAATAAAAAGGGCTCGAGTATGGATGGGAATGTATCATTCTATCCACTATATCGCCGATATGTTTTTGGAAAATAAACCAATCGAGTCTGAGTATATTTATTGTGCCGGGAAATGTGTTCCGAAACTACCTCAAGAGGAACAGATCAGATTTTTTAGTGATCTGGAGGAAGAAAACCACAATGTAGTTATGGAGATACTTGCGAAATACAACGACGATTTATTAAGGCTATTGGCGCGACCGCTGGCTGAAAATTGTCTTCGTGGTTTGGGAGACGATGAACAGTTAAAAGTACATTTAAAATACTCTTAATTTTCTGCTTTTTTTCTGTTCAAGTTTGATATCTTTTTGATTTTTATCCAGTTGGTCCCATCTTTCTTTTCTGTTTTCCAGTTTATGTATAAGGATCGGTCTTGTTTTTTCTGTTCCAATGTGATATCTTTTTTTGTTTTTTATCCAGTTGGTCCCATCTTTCTGTTTTCCAGTTTATGTATGTTTTCCAGTTTATGTATAATGCTCTGTCTTTTTTTATTCTTTTTTTGTCAGTCAGAGCCCCCCATACACATTCTATTTTTTTATTTTCTTTTAAGTTTCAGTCTGAAAATCATGTTTGTTTTATTTTTTTTTATTTTTGTTTGTTTTTTCAGTCAGTCAATAATTAAGAAATGTTGTATCTAAATAACTGGTTCCATCATTGTGATATTAAAAAATAATAATTTTAATAATTTTTTAATATCACAATGATGGAACCAGTTATTTAGATATTAAAAAATAATAATTTTAATAATTTTTTTACAATTTCTTTCTAATTACTTTATTATATTACTAAAAAATTGATATTATATTATTCAGATTATAAAAAAATGTGATAGATATGAAATAATAGATATTTATGAATTTAGTATGACCTATAATTTTTCACGTCATAAATAATATTAGTATTTGCCAGAAGAATTCAATGGTCAGTTTCTTAAATTATAGACATTCAAACAGTCTGGTAAAAATATTGCAAAAAGAATAAAAGAAGTGTTAAATATAGAAAATTTAGAAATAGTTTTTAGAAATACATTAGAAAAATATTTGAAGTTGGCGGAAGACCATCCGAATTACTTTTTTATTAATGATTATTATCCAAATAATATTCAAATAATGTTAGACGAAGAAATAGATTATGAGAACATAGAATTTGACAGACCAATTAAAGAAGTATGTTTAGGTTTACAACCATTTATATTACTGGTTAATTATTCTAATGACAATCATGTTGGCAATATTATTGACTAATATTAGATCTAATAATTAATTAAAATAAAATATTATTTTGCTTTATAAAACACTTAAATAATCTTTGAATTATTATTATTATGTTTCGAAGATTTAATATCAGAAATTTCACCCTTCAGAGTCGGGAGCTCCACCCTAAAGAAAGAAAGCCATTCACAAGATTAGCCAATAATTATGCTCCATTACCTGTCAATATTATAAAAGGTAAAGATATTTATTTATGGGACGATAATGGTATTAAATACGTTGATTTATTAGCTGGTTATAGTGCTGTTAATCAAGGTCATTGTCATTTGTCAATAATAAAAGCATTATATAATCAGGCTTCACAATTAACGCTGACTTCACGTGTTGTTAATTGTGAACCTTTATACCAATGGTCTGAATATATTACTGATAAATTTAATTATGATAGAGTATTAGCAATGAATTCAGGAGCTGAGGCTGTTGAGACTGCAATTAAATTATCTCGTAAATATGGTAATGAAGTTTTAAACATATCAAAGCCATATATAGTTTGTTTAACGGGAAATTTTCATGGTCGTACATATGGTTCTCTTTCTCTCAGTGATTATCCATCTTATAAAAAAAATTTTGGTCCATTTATCAATAATATTATATTTGTTGAAATGAATCATGTTCCATCATTAAGAAGAGCATTTGAAAAATGTGGTTCAAATATATCTGCTATATTATATGAGCCATTACAAGGTGAAGGCGGTGTGATTCCAATGAGTCCTGAGTTTGTATCTACATTAGAAAAAATAAAACAAGAATATCCTAAAGTATTATTTATGGCTGATGAAATTCAGTGTGGTTTAGGACGTGTTGGTTCATTAGTTGCAAGCAATAAAATTTTTAATAATTTAAAACCTGATGTATTAATTTTAGGTAAAGCATTGAGTGGTGGTATTCTTCCGATGAGCTGTATTTTAGCAAATAAAAATATAATGGATGTGTTTACTCCTGGAACACATGGTTCAACATTTGGCGGTAATCCATTAGCGTGTTCTGTATCAATTGCAGCTTTAAAAGTTATCGAACGTGAATGTATTCCAAATGTAAAACTTGTTGGACCTGTTTTGGAAAAATCATTGATGTCTTTGTCCAAATCACATATTATTGATATACGTGGTATGGGACTCTTTTGGGGCATCCAATTTAATGATAATTATGATGTTGATGCTCTAAGATTAAGAATGCTAAAAAATGGATATATAACTTGCACTAGTCGTTTGAACACATTACGAATTACTCCACCTCTGACTATTAATAGCACCGAAATAAAAAAAGCTATTTGTAAATTAAATGAATTATTATAAAAATGAATATCGATAACTATAAACATCAATTAAATGTTTCTTTTAATGGATTATTAACAATTGGTCAAACTAAGGTCCAGCCTAATATTAATTTCAATTATATTAAAAAGCCTGATAAATATTATACCACAATTATTATTAGAGATTCACCAATTTCGCATAATAGTAATGTTTATTTGCACTGGTTAAACCATTAAACCATTAAACCATTAAACCATTAAACCATTAAACCATTAAACCATTAAACCATTAAACCATTAAACCATTAAACCATTCAACCATTAAACCATTCAACCATTAAACCATTAAACCATATTATGGACCTCATTATCCTCCAAATAGTGGTTTACATTGTTATTATATATGTTTATTTGAACAAGATGATAAAATTAATAATATAAATTTAATAGATAACAATCAGATACCACAATTTAATCTTAAATATAAGACTTGTATTAAATATTTAGTAAGTTATAAATAAAATATTTAAATAAGTTCCAAAAATTAATTATAAAAAATAATATTATAGAAATATCAATAATTATCAATATTTATATTATTTTATTAAAAAATATAAATTAATATAAATTAATATGTGTATATATATATATATATATATGAAATCTCGTCATTTGCAAAAACATAAAATTTTTGATTTAAGTTCTTCAAGTTCTTCAAGTTCATCCGAATCGTCTGAAAATTCTGATTGTGAATTTAGTTCGTCTGATTGTTCAGACTCATCTAAAAAACATAATAAAATAAAAATCGATATTGTGAAACTAAAGAGAGGACCCAGAGGTAAACGTGGATGTATTGGAGAAACCGGACCGCTCGGTCCAATAGGACCAGATGGTGGACCAACTGGTCCAACAGGTGATATTGGTCCAACTGGTCCAAGAGGTCCTGCAGGTGGACCAGTTGGTCCGACAGGTCCAGTAGGTCCAACAGGACCAGAAGGTGGACCAGCAGGTCCATCAGGTCCAGTTGGTGCCACAGGTCCAACTGGTCCAATGGGTCAAAATGCGATTGTATCATTTGCTGATTATTATGCATTAATGCCTGGTGATAATGCTGCAACTGTAGCAGTAGGAGCTGATGTACAATTTCCGAATAATGGTCCATTTTCTGGTACAGATATAACAAGATTTGGTCCTTCAAGTTTCTTGTTACGAACAATTGGAACATATCAAATATTGTTTCAGGTCAGTGTAAATGAACCAGGTCAATTAGTAGTAACATTAAATAATTTACAACAAACATATACAACAGTTGGTCGAGCAACAGGAACAAGTCAATTAAATGGTATGTGTTTAATACAAACAAGCACTATTAATAATATATTGACTATACGAAATCCTGCTGGTAATTCAACTGCACTTACAATCACACCATTAGCTGGAGGCACTGTTCCAGTTTCTGCTCATTTGCTGATAATACGATATGCGTAATTATTTTATAGAAACAAATATAATTAAAAAAATAAAATACTAAATTTTTTTATTTTTTTATAAAACATTATAGTAATATTGTAAAATATCAAAAAATATCAATTATTATAATATTTTTTTATCAATATATATATATATATATATATATATGAATAAAAATAAAAATTCAAAAAAAAATAAACATGATGTATTTTCTCAAAGGAAACAACATTCACAGCAATATGAATCTGATAGTGATAAAAGTTCAGATTCATATAAATGCTCTGAATATGACAAAAAAAAATCACATAGATCAAAAGAAACTGAATCATCTGAAATGGAACATTCTGTTGATAAGTCAGAACATTGTTATAAACAATATGATGATGATGAATGTAATTGTAATTGTAAATGTAGAGGCGAACAAGGTGATAGAGGTCCTTGTGGTGAAAGAGGTGAACGGGGTGAAAGAGGTACTCCTGGTCCAATGGGACCCAAAGGTGATATGGGTTCAAAAGGTGACAAAGGTGATTGTGGCGAGAGAGGCGAACCTGGACTTGATGGAGCTAAAGGTCCTTGTGGTCCAATAGGTCCTAAAGGAGACAAAGGTGATCGTGGTGATTGTGGATTAAGAGGAGAAAAAGGTGATCGTGGTGAGCCCGGACATGATGGTTTAAAAGGTCTTGATGGAATGCGAGGTATTCAAGGTCCAAAAGGTGATATAGGTGTCCAAGGACCGAAAGGAATAAAAGGGAATGATGGATGTAAAGGAGAACGTGGGGAAAAAGGTTGTAAAGGAGACAAAGGAGATAAAGGTGAAGAAGGCGTGAGAGGTGAAGAAGGTTTAATAGGTCCAATTGGTCCAAAAGGTCAGTGTGGTGATATTGGTCCAAAAGGAGATAAAGGTTGTAAAGGTGAACGTGGAGAACGTGGTCCTCCAGGTATAAATGGACTTGCTGGATGTATTGGTCCAGTTGGCGCACGTGGTGAAAAAGGTGAAAAAGGTGAAAGAGGATTAACTGGTGACACTGGTCAAGATGGAGATCAAGGACCTATAGGACCACTTGGTCCAGAAGGACCCAAAGGTGACAAAGGTGATAAAGGCGATAAAGGCGAGAAAGGTGATAAAGGCGATAAAGGCGAGAAAGGTGACAAAGGTGATAAAGGTGAACAAGGAATTCAGGGACAAGATGGAGAACAAGGTCCAATGGGGTTAGAAGGAGACAAAGGTGATAAAGGAGACAATGGCGATAAAGGTGATATAGGACCAGTCGGACCAATTGGACTAAAAGGTGATAAAGGTTTAATGGGACCAAAAGGTGATAAAGGTGATAAAGGCGATGAAGGACTCAAAGGTGATAAAGGTAATAAAGGCGAGAAAGGCGAAAAAGGCGAGAAAGGTGATAAAGGTGATATAGGACCAGTCGGACCAATCGGACCAGTCGGACCAATCGGACCAGTCGGAATAAAAGGTGACAAAGGTGACAAAGGAGATAAAGGTTTAGTGGGACCAAAAGGTGATAAAGGCGATGAAGGACCTCAAGGTATTCCTGGTGTTTGTGAATGTACTTGTAAAGAACACGTAGTTGATTTGACTACACCATCGGGTCCAACCACTAATGCTGGAAGTCAAGATGTAATACTTATATATACCGTTCCGGATGTTGTAAATATTTTAGTTTATGGATATGATAATACATCTGGAAGTAGTAAACATTTATATGTGAAGTCTGGACAAACACCAGCACATGAGAATGGCATTGGTTTTAATGATGACCCAGATCATGAAATTAATTCGAATACATTTGCTCAAATAGATTTAAATGATGTAATTAGAAATAGAAATGTAAAATGTTTGGATCCTAAAATGAGGATAGGTAGTATTCAAGTTGGAGAAGGATTTAATATTTATGGTTCTAATGTCAATGGAACAAAAGGTGTGCTTTTAAAAGCATTCATTGCTGCGAATGTATCTGATGTAGAACAATATTTTACAATACCTTCATATGATACTACAAATAAAACATTGTTAGGAGATTTATATAAATATGGTTCAACACCTTTTCGATATATTTCTGTTTTAGGATTAAATGGAAATATTACATTAAATCAATTAACTGTTTATTCATGTGAATGTTAACAACAATTGCACCAATAAAGAATCGACATCTAATGTTGTTACATGTGATCCATATAATAATGCATCAATAGATACTATTTTATTATACTAAAATCCAAATCCAAATCCAAATCCAAATCCAAATCCAAATCCAATAAAAGCAGATGAACCAGATGAATCAGATGATTTTATATTTAAATGATATATTGAAAATGCAAATGTTTAATCTATTTTAACATCTATATATATAAATTTATATATACATATATAAATTTATATAAATAAATATAATATATGTATATATTATATATCATATATCAAATGAATGAATATGTTTCAGGGAGTAAAGCGAGTGCCATTTTAGGAGTTCACCAAAGAACTTTATACTTGTGGGACGATAAAAAATTAATTGATGTAATTCGTACTCCTGGTGGTAAAAGACTATATAATGTCAAGAAATATTTAGCAGAATTGGAATCAAATAAAGCTAAAGAACCATCTGATGATAATGCACCAAAACGAAACTACAGTTTAAAAAAAAAGAAAGATAATAATGTAGTATCATCATCTCTCGAACAATGTGCATCCAGGAATATCTCTCCGTCAAAAAAAGATCTTAATATGGTATCTATACAAAATGAAATAACTGAACCATCAATTTATGGAACATCAAAACGAATATATAATTTTGAAAAAAATAATGATACTAATATTTTAGATTTATCAATACAAAATGATATAACTAATTCAGTTATATCAGGTTCAGATGATGTATCTGAAAAATGTCAAATAAAAATTAAGCCACTTACAGAAATTAAAATGTCGGAGATACAGAAACCAACATCAATTAATGATAATGTGTTTGATAAATCACCTTTCGTGTATAAGAGACGTATTGAACCAAACAAGAAACAAAATATTATATTCACTCAAAATCCGTCACAACAATTAATTAATAAGTATCCAAGCTATACTGTTCTTTCGGGTGATACATCTTTAACCACTTTTTTAGATTTAATTATTGCAAATAAAGTTAATCAAATTATTGTTGATAAAAATGATTGGAATATTGATAGTTATAATATGTTGCTTTATTTAATCATAAAATTTACAGATGCTACAATCATCGCAGAAAATAATATTACATATAATAATAATAATAATTCAACAGATATGCAAAGTTTAATGAAGATTATGATGTCTGCCTTAACTAATAAGAATGATTAAATTAGTTAAATACGATAATTTCTACTTTTTGATTCATCTAAGAATCAAAAGTATTGTATTTTATAAATTTAGACTATTGAAATCATTAAATAGTCTAAATTATTGTTAAAAATAAATATCATAATAATTATTTATGATATTTATTATATTTGTTATATTTGTTATATTTGTTATATTTGTTATATTTATTATATTTTTTTATATTTTTATTCAGGATTTTTGTTTATCATTTCGGCTTTGAACTGGTTTAGCTATCTGTTTTTTAGGAGATACTGGTTTCTTAGGAGAACATCGTTTGGGAGAATGCGATCTGGAACGTGAACGAGAACGAGAACGAGAACGAGAATGAGAACGAGAACATGAACGAGAACGAGAACAAGATCTTGATCTTGATCTTGGAGAACAAGGTCGGCTACGGCAATATTCTTCTAATTTTGGTTCTAATAAGAAAGCCATAAACATAACATTATGACCAATATAATTGCCACCTGGATTAGTTACAGTATTAACAGTTCCAACATATGAAGCATAATTACGGATTGATATTTTATCTCCCTTGCATAAATATACAAATTGTCTTAATATAGTTCTATTTGCACCTGAATCACGACCAAATATTGCTTTAGGTTCTACATCATTATTCACAAATAATGCATATTGAAGTGATTCATTAACAATAACATCCGCAAATATATCATAAAGACCTGTTTTATGAATACTTACAGTTGAACTGCCTGGGATGAATTTGACATTACGATTCTCTAATTGTTCGTCAACTAAATAAAACGGATTATTTACACCAACTGGTTGAGTTCCAGATGTAACTAATGAAAAATATGAATTTGAACCAACAATATTTATACATTTGTCTCGTAACAAATAATTTCTAAATTTTTCATATTTACATTCGTATTTCTCTTCTAATTCACAATCAACACAATAAATTTCGGGAGGCATATTGTTTGCAATCTTAAATACTGTTAATATATTACTAATAGATGATTGAGCTCCACCAGCATTTTGACTTGTTAGAACTTGACCTGCATAAGTTGAATGATTTCTAACAGTTAATATATCTCCAACATCTAACTTTAGAAGAGTACGAAGAGTTAGTTGACCAGCACCTTTATTAGTTCCTTGAGTAGTATTTTCATTTGGAGTTCCATTTACACAAATAGAAAATTGGCATGCAATGTTAGTTGTAACTAAGAAAAATACTTTATAAATACCTGCTTCTTTAATTATTACTTGTGTCGGATTTAATGGATCAAAAGTTAGATTATACACATTCGATGTATTATTGAATTTAACATCTGCCTCTAAAGCAACTGTTTGACTTGTGTTTTGGTGGAATGTTCCATGAATATTAAATCCTTTCACCATTAAATCTTCATCACATCTTAACTTTTCTGCTAATTTACAAAATAATCGTGCTTCTCTATGATGCAGTTCTTGACAATAATCAATCTCTGGAACACAATCAGGAGCAATCTTCATTAACAACATTGTTGTATCATTACCTACTTGAGTTCCACCCGCATTAATATTTGTTTCAACAGATGCAGTTGCTGTAATATAATTACGAACTCGTAAACTATCATTTTTTTCTAATCTAAGCATGTGGCGAGAAACAACCTGTCCTGCACCAGAATTTGTTCCAACACAAGTTAGAGGAACATTCACACCGTTTACAAAAAACGTAAATTGGGCTGCATTATCAGTTAAAGCAATGAAAAATACAATATAAACACCAGACTCTCTTACAAATAGAGGAGAACCATTGTAATTTTGCTCAGCATTATAGTTCAATACTTGATTTTTATAATCATATGGCCATGCAAGAGGGACTATTTGTCCTTCTTTATTCGTTAAAAAATCATATGCCGATGAACCAGCAACCATCAATTTTTCGTCCTTAACTAATCTATTTCTGAAATATTTATATATGTCACACAGTTCAAATTTCTTTCTACATTCAGAATCAGAATCTTTCTTAGACCCTTTTCGAGAATGTTTTCTTGAACCTTTCCGAGAATTTTTTCTTGAACCTTTCTTGGAATGTTTTTTTGAACCTTTCTTGGAATGTTTTCCTGAACCTCTCTTGGAATGTTTTCTTGAACCTCTCTTGGAATGTTTTCTTGAACCTCTCTTTGAACCTTTCTTATTTTTAGAAATCGTTTTATGCACCTCTTTAATATCTATTTCTATCTGTTCAGATTCTGAACTTGAACTTGATGAGCTTGATGATTTAGGAGATTTTGATTTACAATGTTTACTAAAATGTACAACACATTTAATGCAATCACATTTCTGATTTGGTTCATGAGATTCTTGTTTATTGCGTCCGTATTTTTCAACCTTAAAAACTTTTGGCATTATATATATATATATATGGTTTAGAAAAAAACTTTATATTTTTTTATAATATATTATAAAATCTATATATATTTTATAATATATTATAAAATATATATATATTTTATAAATCTATATATTTTATTTTGTAAAATATATAGATTTTTATAAAGAATTATCAATATTTTTAAATAATTATAACTTATTTTCTAAACTATATATATATAATGCCAAAAGAACATAAAAAAGAACACAAAAAAGAACATAAAAAAGAACACAAAAAAGAATATGATATAGTTTTAGATTCTAAAAATACAGACCAATATGATATATCAAGTTCTGATTCAGATTCAAGCAATACAGAACAATATAATAGATCAAGTTCTGTTTCAGAACATGTAACAAATAATAAAAAACATCTTAATATATCAAGTTCTGATTCGGAATCTACCAATACAGAACCATATAAGAGGTTAAGTTCTGTATCAAAATATATAACTAACAGCAAAAATCAACATAATACATCAAAAGTTGATTCAGAAAATATATGTAATATTTTTGAAAAACCAATAGATCAATACATTCAAAAAAATGAAAATAATAATAAACATAAAAAACATAAACACAAAGATAAAAATAAAAATGAAAATGAAAATGAAAATGAAAATGAAAACGAAAATGAAAACTCAATAATTAGTAATTATCAAATGAGTATATTAGAACAAAGCATTAATAGTGCCAATCCTTTTAAATTAACTCTTCTCAAAGGTGACAATGGAAATCATGGTAAACGTGGCAAACGTGGTCCTCGCGGTAAAACCGGTAAAACAGGACGTTCTGGACCTTGCGGTAAAGACGGAAAAATTGGTCCTACTGGTCCAATTGGTAATGCTGGTCCTGATGTTAATACTATTATTTCATGTCTTGAACCAATTTTAATACAACAAATACAACAACAATTACTTATACCACAAAATCAAATCAAAACAGTAGGTTCATCCGGTACAACTGATCCAGTAGGTCCGATTGGCGCTATTGGTCCAGTTGGTCCTGTTGGTCCAGTTGGTCCAGTTGGTCCAGTTGGTCCAATAGGTCCAATAGGTCCAGTTGGTCCAGTTGGTCCAATAGGTCAAGTAGGTCAAGTAGGTCCAATAGGTCCAGTTGGTCCAGTTGGTCCAGTAGGTCCAGTTGGTCCAGTTGGTGTAATTGGTCCAGTTGGTGCAACAGGTTCAATTGGTCCAACGGGTGCTACAGGTCAAGTAGGTGCAACAGGTTCAATTGGTCCAACAGGTGCAACAGGTTCAATTGGTCCAACAGGTGCAACAGGTTCAATTGGTCCAACAGGTGCAACAGGTTCAATTGGTCCAACTGGTGTGATTGGTCCGACAGGTGCAATTGGTCCGATCGGTGCAACAGGTCAAGTAGGTGCAACAGGTTCAATTGGTCCAACAGGTGCAACAGGTTCAATTGGTCCAACAGGTGCAATAGGTCAAGTAGGTCCAGTAGGTGTGATTGGTCCAACAGGTGCAATTGGTCCGACAGGTGCAATTGGTCCGACAGGTGTGATTGGTCAAGTAGGTGCGATTGGTCCGACAGGTGCAATTGGTCCAACAGGTCCGGCAAGTCAACAGAAACAATATGCATTTTTCAATAATAATGTGGCATTAAATATTCCAATAAATGGACAACTTACATTTAATAATCCATCGTCAATAAATACAAGTGAAATAATATATCAGACAGATAAAATTATTTTAGTTAATCGTGGAATTTATAAAATAGATTATTTTGTCAATGTTAATGGTATCTTCCAATTCAATTTATTATTAAATAATGTGCCAACTAATACAATTTTTAATTCTCAATATGGAACTGCTATTATTACTACATCAGTTCCAAATAGTAGTTTAAGTTTGAATAATACAACTGGTTATCAGATTGTTTTATTGTTGGCATCTATTACCAATACACAAAATGCAATCAATACATATATTTACATCGAACAATTAAATTAATTTTATAAATATTAATCAGGTCTAAATTTGTTAGCCAATAAAAGTAAACCGCCGACAACAGCTAAATGGTTCAAAAATGTGTGATAATGTTTGCCTGTTGGTGGCATATGATACAATATTGTTGCCAATATCGTGAACGATATTAGTCCATTTATAAAATAATAAGATTCTTTTCTATATTTTTGTGTTAGTGATGAATAAGTTATTGTTAATGATCCACATATTTGCAAAAAGATAACAATAATAATAGCTAAATAATAGAGATTAAATGGAATATCTAATTTTACTTTATCTTTGAGCGACATCGCCACTTTATTTACATCCTTAATTTTATCAATTCCTGACAACATAAACATTGTAAGCATCAAAACAGATTGTATAAATAAACTATTCATTATATATTAGCTACATAAAAAAATTAATATAATTAGTTTATATTGTAAAATAATTATAATATAATCTATATGATGATAAGAGTTATAAGTTGGAATGTATTACATATAGTACATGAAATAAATTATGCTTTTGATAATAGTATTGTTCTTCAAAAATATCCATTAGAAAAAGATAGATTGAATAAAATTTTTATTAAAATTAATAGTTTATTAGATGATAATTCCATCATATGTTTGCAAGAATGTCCATGCGATTTATTCGATTTATTAGTATCTAATAATAAACATAATATTGAATATCATAAATATAGACGTATACCATCTACAAAAGATAATAAACCAAATCCATATATAGATAGTTCAGAATATCTTGTTACGATATATCCAAAAGAATATTCAATTATAAAAAAAATGTCATTTGATTTAGATAGGCAGTCTAAAGGTGCTCTTGTATTAACATTTACTAATAATTTAACAATTGCAAATGTTCATGTTCCAATAATTGCCAGTGCATATAGTCCAAATAATTATCGTAAAACATTATTTAAAACTCTGCTCGAAAATATTAAAGATCTTAATTACATCATAATTGGTGATTTTAATACAAAAAATTATCAATTAAAAAGAGATATGTTTTTCGAAAAAAATATAGTTATTCCAGAAATAGATGGATATACAAGAAAAGCAATGAAAAATAATAAATTAGAACATACTAAATTAGATCATATAATATTACATAATATACAATATGATTGTACATTTGTGGATTTAGAAGAAGATGATTTATCAGACCACAAATATATTGGAATTATAATGAAAAATATGTAAAAAATATTATTGTTTAATTATTGTGTAAAAATAATATAGATATATAATATATCATATGAATAAACTATTAATTTTTCTGATTGTTTTATGTGTTATAATTTATTTTAATATTGATAAAGTTAAAGAAACATTTGGAAATAAACATAATTCAAATAAATTAGGACAACATTATGAAGACATAATTCCTGTCTATCCAAATACAATTAATAGTATTTTATCGTGTTCTAATCCTTATAAATTAAATGGTGATTCATGTGTTTATTTTCCTGGCAATCCTAACTTACCATGTCCTGGTCCTGGTAAAAGAACTACTAATGCTCATGTATGCTCCTATAAAAATTCTTAAATAATTATCTTATTTTTTTAATAAATTTAATGCATTCTTTTACTTTTCTAATCATTTCTTTTGTATCATCTTCATAATACCATACATATATTTTATCGTCTTGTTCATATTGATATAATTTTTTATATGTTAGAATTTGCAATTTGTTTTCTAAATATTCATTCATTAAACATAAAACATTTATGTCAATCGTTTGCTTTTTTTATAGAAACTTCTATTTGCGTCATCACATATATGTTCGTAAAATAAATGTCTATAGTAATAACAATCAAATGATATTGCGTTATTTTTTGTCTGATATATAGATCGCATATGGTCATCAGATGGAAATGTATATGTTGTCATATATTTATAATATAATTTAATAATAGTCTGTATTATTAAATCATAATTTTTCATTTTTTTTTCTAATAAAAAATATTGAAATATTTATATTATATATGATTATTTCTATCATATTTAGTAATATATATGGAAATACAATCATACTCTAATAAACCAGTCGTTATACATTATCCGGATTTTCCAAAAAATGTTCCACATTATGGTAAACAATATATTATTAATATTACAAAAAATACGACACACAACAGAGGACAAATCGAAGGACAAATCGAAGGACAAATCGAAGGACAAATCGAAAGACAAATCGAAAGACAAATAGAAGGACAAATAGAAGGACAAATAGAAGGACAAATAGAAGGACAATATATAAACAGATGTAATAATTGTAATTGTAATTGTAATAATTGTAATTGTTACTATTTGTGTGAGATTATTATTATTACAATAATTATATTATTGTGTGTTGGTTTTGGTATTTGTATATGGCAATATACAAATAAATATAACAATTTTGATGGTCCATCTTATAACCAAACAACTATTATCAATAAATCATATACATATGATGATATTATATTAAATGTGATATCGATATTTGGATTATGTTTATTTTGTTGTTGTTGTAGTTTTTTGTATATAATTTTGATGCAACGAAAATAGAGCAATATTAATGTTTCAATATAATAGTATCATCATAAATATCATTTATATTTGCATCTTTTGATTTAAATGATGTATCACATTCATTTCTATAACCAATTGGATTGATTCCGCCATTTTCCCACAATTTACATCTATTTATATACTCGTCATATGATTTTGTAAAATAGTGATTGATAACTAATGGTATTTCATTAATATCGTCTGCAGTGCATCCATTTGGAAATGCTGTATCATAATTTAAATATTTATTATATGTAAAACCATCTCTATTAATAAAATTAAAATCGTGGACTCCAAAAAAATGTTTATTTTTATCAATAAAAGAAGTATTCGCTATGGTTTTATAACTTGAACATATTTTTTCTCGTCTCTTATAATTATTAATGACACCATTATTTGGTTTTGTCGAATGACCATCAGACCCAAAATTATATCTTTGCACTTTTAAAGCTCTTACTTTATCATAATCAAGTTCTTTAATAAAATCAATAACTGTTTTATTTTGTTCTTTATTTAAAATAAATTCATCCGCATCTAACATCATTAAATATTTACATTCGCTACTATATTTACTAACACAATCATAATATGCTTGTCTTTGTATAGTTAACACTCCTTCATTCTTCTTGTTGTTCCAATCTATAACTTTAATATATTTTTTATATTTATCATCATACAAATATTTGTATTTATCAATATCTTTATCGTTGCAATACATATAAAACCGATCAACTCCTTGTTTAATATGATGATCTAACCACTCTTCCAAATATGGTTCTTCATTTTTAAATATAAGCATAATACCAAACATATAAGACGGTGTTCCTTCAAAATATTCTTTTGACATCCATAATGTTTTCATTAATAAATATCCAAGTAATATTAAGACTAAAATAATTGGCAACTTCATATTATTATACCATAATATAAAAAAATTTATTGGTTCTAAATTATTGACCTGTTATTTATAATAATATACACGGCGTCTCTAATAATCCAACTTTATCTAATTTATTATTGTTTATTTCGATTTTTTCTTGGTATTGTTTTGGTCTTGTTTTGGTATTACACTATTATTCATATTTTTTATATTTTGTATATTGTCACATATATTGAATTTATGGAAAAAATCATATAGATTATAAATAATCTATATGATTAATATTTTATTTATTTTGATAGATGTTTATTCCAATATACATCTATCAAAATAAAATTAGCGTCTTA
>Ga0304730_1001444_pt1 | contig 17974 bp, 28 predicted proteins | sample M_130628_MF_Meta_FD_190474 | JGI IMG/M metagenome (GOLD analysis project Ga0304730, IMG submission 190474) | Freshwater microbial communities from Lake Montjoie, Canada to study carbon cycling - M_130628_MF_MetaG (v2) (version 2) | ecosystem: Environmental > Aquatic > Freshwater > Lake | place...
AGCAGTTCCAATTGTTACTGATGCACAAAAAGATGCAGCAATGGGTGTTGACCGCCCAGCAATTGTTTCAGCACCAGTAGTAGATGAACTTACTAAAAAAACAGAGGCTGCTGCCGCACTTGCTGCAGCGCCAAAAATTGTAGAAACAAAGCCAGACCCAACCAAAACTTCTTATGCTGATTTAACTCCAGCACAGCGTGCTGCTATGTCACAAGACGAAAAGATGGATTATCTCCAGGCTTCTCGTGAAGCGCAGATGGCAGCAGATGCTGCTGCTCGTGCTAAGACTGACCCAATGTTTAACTTTGCTGTACGCCCAGAGGCACCACAAGTTCCAGGAATGATTCAGTATTATTCTTGGGTTGGTGCCGTAGGTTCAGGACAATGGAAACTTTATTCTGCAGTTGACAATGATGTTAACCGCTCTACCTACGGTGCTCGCGCCATTGGTGGACCAACACAAGGCACAGCGGATTCATCACTTGGTGCTAACACTCTTGTTGCTCAACCAGTGTTTGACCCAGGAACAAATACATGGAAACCTGCGGGAAGCGCAGTTACTGCCGCTGTAACAACAAAACCAACTACTACTGTTACTAAACCTACAACTACAACTACAACTAAGCCAACAACTACTACTGCTGTTACTACTACTGCTGTTACAAGTACTGCTGTAACTACAACACCAGTAACTTCAACACTAGGCGCAAACTTTACTGGCAGCGGTTCAGCCTCTGACCCATTTATGGTAGACGGTAAAGCATTTACTGGTAGCAAGTTTGGCTCAACCTATGAAAATGGTATTGTAGTTGACATGGCTGCTAAAACTGCAGCAGATATTGCTGCCCAAGGCAGACTTGATGCTCGTGTTGAATTTGGTAATACCCTTAAAGCACTTGGTCTACCTCAAGATTTAATTGATGAGATAGATACAATGATTAAGCAGGACTACACCGAATCCCAAATGTATTTAGAATTGCAAAAGACTCAAGCCTGGAAAAACAGATTCCCTGGCATGGCTGCACTTGCTGCTGCTGGTAAAGCAATAGATGCTGGCACATATATCAGCCAAGAAAGAAGTATGTTACAGACACTTGATTACTACGGTGTTGATAAAAATATATTTGGAACTACTGCCGAACTAGGCAAGCAGATTGCTAACATGGTATCGCCAAAGAAGTTTGAAACTGCAGTGGCTTTGGCAGCACAAGATGTTGAACAAAACCCAGATGTTCTTGCGGCGCTTAACTTGTACTACGGTGTAGATAAGTCAGCAGCAATTGCTTACATACTTAACCCAACTATTGGTTTTGACATTATTCAACGCCAAGCCCGTGCTGCTGAAATTGGTGCTAAGGCTGCTAAGTCTAAGTTTGACTTTGGAACAACCGAAGGCAAAGCAGGCTACGGTGTTGCGGAATCATTCATCAACGCTGCAGGAACTATGGACTTACAAGCACTTGATGTTACTTTCCAACAGGCTCGTGGATTGGCTGATACCCAAGCCAGTATTGCTGCTACCGAAGGCGCTGCCTACAATGACCTAAGCGCAGTATCTGCAATCTTAGGAAAAGACCAAGCAGCAATTCTTGATAGCCAACGCCGAGCAGCGCGAAGCGTAGCAAAATTTAGTGGCAGTTCAGGCTTAGGCTCTGGCTCACTCGCTACTCAAAGCAGCATATAAAAGAATCCCCACCGTGACCGACCAGCCCACGGGGGCGTATAAGACTGGGAGCAATAGCCAACTGGGTTTCCCCGAACCCTTTTGTGGATTGCGAATACAACTAACAAAGGGAGATAGGTAGATGGCTACCAATTACGAATACGATGACGAAGATGATGACTTTGGCAATGAGCCACAAGATGTTGTCAAGCAACTACGCAAGGTAAATCGCACGCTAGAAAAGCGTTTGAAAGAACTTGAAGTAGAAGCAACCACACTTAAGACACAAACTCGTCAGCGTACTGTCAAGGATGTACTAACAGCAAAGGGAATTAACCCAAAAGTCGCAGCATTTATCCCACAGGATATTGATACTACAGAAGAAGCCGTGTCAGCATGGCTTACTGAGTATGGCGATGTATTCGGAGTACAGCAATCACCAGAGGAAACTCAGGCTAAAAACTCTACTACCGATGCACAGCGCAGAATCCAAAATGTAATGGAATCAGGTACACCACCAGGTGTAGATGAAGATGCCCTTGCAAGGATTTTAAATGCTACATCGGCTGCTGATTTAAGTTCCATCCTTGGTGTTCAAACATATAACTAAAAAACTACCAATCACCAGGAGGTGAACCTATGCCTACAGCATACACAGATACCTCAGCACTCGCTGGGTTAATCAAAACTGCGTATGACCGTTATGTTGAGTTCGCGCTTCGTGCTCAGCCACTGATTCGTTCAGTTGCAGACAAGCGCCCTGCTCAGCAAGCGATGCCAGGTTCAAGCGTTGTATTCTCAATCTACAATGACTTGGCTGCGGCAACATCCGCACTCTCATCAGAAACAACTGACCCAGATGCAGTAGCACTGTCAGATGTTTCAACAGTTTCAGTATCACTCGCTGAATACGGAAACGCATCACTTGTAACTCGTAAGTTACAACTATTCTCACTATCAGATGTTGACCCAGCAGTTGCTGACATCATCGCGTTCAACATGGCTGACTCACTTGACAAGATTGCAATGGAAACATTGCGTCAAGGTACAAATGTTATCTATGGTGGCTCACGCACATCAACAGCAACAATCACAACATCAGACACAATCACTGCAGCAAACATCCGTAAGGCTGTTGCTAAGTTGCGTTCAAACAAGGCTGTACCTCGTGAAGGTTCTCTTTACTGGTGCGGTATTCACCCAGAAGTTTCACACGACCTTCGTGCTGAAACAGGTGTTGGTGGATGGAACGACATGCACAAGTACGCCGAAACAGGCACAGGTCAGTTCTGGCCTGGCACAATCGGAACATTTGAAGGTGCCTACTTCGTAGAAACACCTCGTATGTACCGTGGCGTAGATGGTGCAGACGGCACAGCACTTGCTACAACAGCAGTAACTGTTGCTGGTACATCAGCAGGCTACACATTTGGTGTGGCTTCATCATCTGTAATCGCATCATCTGCAGAAGCAGGAGACAAGATTTCAGGTACAGGTATTGCAACTGGTGCAAAGATTACATCTTTGGTTACATCAGGTTCAACAACCACAATTACTGTAGATACAGCCAACACTGGCGCAGTATCTGCAACAACCGTTGTAACAGTAACTCCAGTTACTGCTAACTACCGCACAATTCTTGCTGGAAAGCAAGCACTTGCTGAGGCAGTTGCACAGGAGCCAAATGTTATCATCGGACCAGTTGTTGACCGCTTGATGCGTTTCCGCCCTATCGGTTGGTACGGAGTCCTTGGATTCTCACTATACCGTCAGGCTGCGTTGTACCGCATTGAGACTGGTTCATCAATCCAGTCATAATTTGATGGTAGGGGGCGGGGGTTAGTTTCCTTTCGCCCGCCCTCTACACTTTAACAAGGAGAATAAATGCCAGAATACAAGTTTGTAACACCCACAGTGTATGAAACCCCTATTGCTTGGGACAGACTATTTATTCGTTATGGCATCAATCGTGGAGTTTCTGTCTTAATGATTGATGGAAAATACTCAAGTTATCGCTTCCCTGCTCAAACAGATATTGCAGCATCCACTGAACATTACTTAGGTGGGCACTCATATATCATTGATGAAAAAACTAAAAATCGTTTAACCGACCCAACTATTGGTGGCGATTATGGGGAGTACATAACAGAACTATGAGCCTACATCAAAGAACTAAGCACCCTGAGTTTGTTGAAGGATGCTTTGGTTGCAAGATTGCTACATTGGAACTAGGTACTGGCGATGCTGGTAGACCTGAATCAATGTCACAAAAAAAGTGGAACAAAGAATTAGATGCTTACTCTGCAGCACGCAAGCAAGGTATCCAACCAGGCGGTACAACCATGAAGGCTGTACAAGCAGCAGTGGATGCATCTAATAAAACAGGTAAAGCATTTAACGCAAACACGGGGGGATTTGACTAATGACTGCCATCGTAGGAATTCAGGGAAAAGGCTGGGCAATACTTGCCTCAGATTCTATGACTTCCTATGATGACAGACCGTTCTATGCCAAGGGCATGAACAAGGTTACCGAGCGTGGCGAATATCTATTTGCCGTAGCAGGAGATGCTTTAGCAGGTGACATAGCAAATTCACTGTGGATACCACCGCGAGTATCTAAGACTATGAGCACTGATGATTTTGTAATGACAAAGGTACTGCCATCGTTTAAGGCAGCCTGCGTTGCTTACAACTATAACCCTAATAATAAAGAAGATAAAGATGCTGGCTTTGATATGTTGCTTTGTATCAATGCAACTATCTATCAAATAGATTCTGGCTTTGGCTGGATGCGAGATGACCGTGGCTTGTACGCCATTGGCTCAGGTGGAGAACTTGCCTTGGGAGCCTTGGCTGCACTAGCAGCAACTGAACAAAGTATAACAAATGCTCAGTCTATAGCCGAGCGTGCTATCCAAATTTCCGCCGAGTACAACATTTATGTCGGCGGAGAGTTACAACTTAAGACACAAAAGGGGAAATAAAATGGCTGCAAAGAAAAAGGTTTCACCAGCATTAAAGAAGAAGGCTTATGCCATGGCTGAAAAGGCTGAGCCAAAGAAAGAAAAAGCAAAAGAATTAAAAAAGGGTATGGCAATGATGATGAAAAGAGGCAAGTAATATGTGTTCATCATGTGGTTGCGGAAACGCACAGGTAAATCAAGATGACAACTTTGGAACAGTTAACCCTTATGGTATCAAGGGTGCCCCAGTTAATTCGCCTACTACTCTTGGAGAGAAGTAATGGCAGCCAAAAAGGGAATGGGTTTTGCTGCTGCTCAAAAGAGCATTGCGAAGAAACAAGGAATCCCAATGAAAAATGCGGGTGCAATCCTTGCAGCGGGTGCTCGCGGTGCGAGTGCTGCTGCTAAGAAGGCTAATCCAAATCTTAAGAAGGTTAAAGGAAAGTAAATGACAGACCCAAGACTAAAGCGAGCAGGAGTTGCAGGTTTTAATAAACCAAAGCGCACACCAAGTCACCCAACAAAGTCACATGTAGTTGTGGCTAAAGAAGGAGATAAGGTCAAGACTATTCGCTTTGGTCAGCAGGGTGTTAGTGGAGATAAGACTCCAACGGCTAGACAAAAATCATTCAAGGCTCGTCATGCTACCAACATTGCTAAAGGCAAGATGAGTGCAGCGTACTGGGCAGATAAGGTGAAATGGTAATGGCTAAAAAAGAAGTATGGGATAAACCAAATCCTAATAAAAAATCTAAATCACTTTCACCTGCTGCTAAAGCATCAGCCAAGGCTGCTGCTAAAAAGGCTGGCAGAAAATATCCTAATCTTGTGGACAACATGAGAGCAGCACAGAAGAAAGGTAAGTAACTATGGCTACAGGTTATGCAGGTTCTACACTCGTTGCTGAATTAAACAGGCTTGCCAACTCTGGCACATACCCAGCCCGTACTGCTTTTCTGGAAGCCCCAGGTGCAGCCAACAAATGGGCTGGCACTACTGGTAAAGATTTATTGGGAGCGCTCAATTACAAGGCTGATTCAACTCGCCAACCAAATAACTATAAAGGTTTAAACGCAGTATGTAATGAACTTGCTAGTACCACTGGTAAGTCAGCCGTATCAGCGTTAAGGAGCATTGACCTATGAGTACTCTTGAACAAATGACTGACCGTATTGAGACACTTCTCCACGGTTACAGCATGAATACAGAATCAACTACTTGGCTTACTGCTGCAGTTTCTAATGCTACAACTACTAGCATTTCAGTTAATGATTCAAGCGTAGTTAGCCGCGGCTTTATACAAATTGGCGATGAGTTAATGTATGTCAATAGCACTAATAACATTGACAATATACTTAACCTTGCCCCGTGGGGGCGCGGTCAGCGTGGCTCAGTGGCTGTAGCGCATGACAATTTATCTAAGGTTATTGCTGCTCCAGTATTTCCACGCTATGAAATCAAGAAGGCTATTAACGACACAATCAACTCTGTGTATCCTCAAGTCTTTGGCATCGGACAATTCCAGTTTAACTACATTGCTGCTCGCACAACCTACGATATTCCTGATGAAGTACAAAACATTCTTTCAGTAACCCACTCGGTCATTGGTCCATCTAAAGAATGGTTACCAGTGCGTGCGTGGCAGATTGACCGTACTGCTAATCCAACAGCATTTGGCGATGGAACAAACTTTGGACACAGCCTTAGCGTGTACTCACCTATTGTTCCAGGTCGCCCTGTGAATGTGGCTTTTGCTAAACGCCCATCACTATTTGATATTAACTCAACAGCATCACAAGAAATGTCAACCGTTACTGGCTTGCCATCGTATGCAGAAGATGTGCTTATCTATGGAGCAGCCTTCCGTATGGTTTCATTCCTTGACCCAGCACGCTTGGGTCCACTATCTGCAGAAGCAGATGTTCTTGATAACCAGCGTGGAGCAGGCAGCGGTGCTAATGCAGCCCGCTTCCTATTCAATGTATACAACACTCGTCTAAACGAAGTGGCGGAGAACATGCGCCGTCAATTCCCCGTTCGTTCACACTACCAGAGATAAGGCACCCACATGGCAGCAGGAGACCCAGGAGTACTCAAGCGGAACTTTTCCGCCACAGCAATCCAGACTTCATTAGTCAACTCTATTTCATCGGCAGCAACTGGCGATACAACAACAAGCGTTGCTGTAATCTCTGTCAGCGGTTTCCCATCAACAGTTCCTTACACACTTATCCTTGACCCAGATGGTTCAAAAGAAGAAGTAGTAACGGTAACGGCTGCAAGTTCAACTACTCTTACTATTACTCGCGGTCAAGATGGCACACCCGCTGTAGCACACGCTGCTGGTACATCTGTTCGCCATGGTGTATCTGGTCGTGACTTTAAAGAAGAACAAACTCACATTGCTGCTCGTGGTTACGATGCAGATACTGCCATTCTTTCATCTGCTGGACAGACACATGTGCACGGACTTGTATCAGGCGATGGTTCAATAGTAGGTTCTGACCAGTCGGTAACTCTTACTCGCAAAACTTTGACTACACCTACAATCAATGGTGCCACAATTACTGGCACTGTTACTGCAAGCACTGCAACATTTGCTAGTCCAACATTAACAACACCTACGGTTAATGGCGCAACTATAACTGGCACAGTTACTGCTTCAACAGCAACAATTGCCAGCCCTACAATTTCTAGTCCTACTATCAATGGCACACCAGTTATTACTGGTTTGTCAAGCGTTGGTATGTCTACATCATCTGCAACACCTAAGAGTTATGTAGATGCAATCCTTGGTTCAGCCACCGCAGCATCTACCTCTGCTACTAGCGCAGCAACTAGCGCCACTAGCGCAGCAACATCAGCAACTTCCGCTGCAGCAAGCGCATCCGCTTCTGCTTCAAGTGCCAGTGCTGCAGCAACAAGCGCTTCATCAGCATTAACATCACAAACTGCTGCTGCCACTAGCGCAACCAGTGCTGCTGCTTCCGCAACTGCTGCTGCTACCAGCGCCACAAGCGCTGCTGCTAGTGCAACCGCTGCAGCAACTTCTGCTACTTCTGCTGCTGCTAGTGCTACAACTGCTGCTGCATCTGTAGCCACTATTGCTGGCTATTCATCCAATGCTTCTACTCAGGCAACTGCTGCTGCTACATCAGCAACTAGCGCTGCTGCATCAGCCACTGCTGCTGCGACTTCGGCTACATCCGCTGCTGCTTCTGCTACTACAGCATCTAACTCTGCAGCCACAGCAACTACTCAGGCTGGTAACGCATCTGCCTCGGCAACTGCAGCAGCAACATCAGCCACAAGTGCTGCAGCCTCTGCTACCGCTGCAGCAACTTCTGCTACTAGCGCTGCTACTTCTGCTTCATCTGCTCTAACAAGCCAGACAGCAGCAGCAACCAGCGCAGCCTCGGCTGCTACATCAGCCTCAGATGCTGCTACAACTTATGACAACTTTGATGACCGCTATCTTGGTAGCAAGGCATCTGCTCCTACTGTAGATAACGATGGTAATACACTTCTTGTTGGTGCCATTTATTGGAACTCAACACTTAATAATATGTATGTGTGGTCAGGTTCTGCATGGGTGCAAATTGCTACAACTAGTGTTTACTCAGCACCTACTCTTGGTAGTACAACTATTGCTTCTGCTACTACTTACTCAACAATAACTGGTCTTACCCTTAGCGGTGGTTTGGCTGCAGCAGACCCAACGGTATCTCTTGGTCTTGCTACTAAGCAATATGTTGACTTGGTTACTGCTGGTGTTAATTACCATGCTCCAGTGATAGCAGCATCTGTAAGTAATCTTTCTGCTAACTATAGCAATGGCTCATCTGGTGTAGGTGCAACTCTTACTGCTGATACTAACCGTGCTTTTAGCACGCTTGATGGTCAAACAGTATCTGTTGGTCAACGCATACTTATTAAAGACCAAACATCACAATTGCAAAATGGTATCTATACATTAACTACCGTAGGTAGCGGCGCAGCACCTTGGGTAATAACTCGTGCTACAGACAATGATGCTACCCCAGAACTTGCTAATGGTGATGTTGTAAACATTACTGGTGGTACAGTTAACTCTGGTAAAACTTTTGTTAACTCAACTACTGGAACAATTACAGTTGGCACGACTGCTATAACTTGGGCAACTTATTACACAGGTTTGCCCTCACAAACTGGTAGTGCTGGTAACTATTTAACTACTGATGGAACTACTCCATCTTGGTCGGCAGTTACTACTTATGCTGCACCAACACTGGGTTCAACATCAATTGCTTCGGGAGCAACCGTAACAACAATAAACGGACTAACTAAAATTGTATCTGCAACAGTAGCAAAATTAGATGCCAGCGGATACGAGCAAGACTTTGACCTATTAACAATAATGGGCGCAATCTAAACGAAAGGGTAGTAACTAATGGCTACAACAACTAAGGCGCTGGCTAGAACAGCAGCAGCAACATCAAGCACAACTCTATACACAGTACCTTCAGCAACAACTACAGTAGTAACTAACATTGTAGTTACTAACTCAGCAACCTCTGCTGCTACATTTACAATCACACTAGATGGTGTTGATTTATTTAAAGATACAGCAATTGCAGCAAGTTCAACAGCAATGTTTGACTTAAAACAAGTACTTGCAACAACTAAAATTATTGCTGGTTTAGCCAGCGCAGTAACTGTTAAGTTTCATATTAGCGGAGTGGAAATATCTTAAGATGCCAACTTTAACTGAAAAACAAAAGCAAGATAGGAGAGATGCTCAGCGCCGTTGGCGAAAGCGTAATCCAGAAAATGCTAAAAAAAGAAACAGGGATAGCGAGTACCGTAGAAAGTACGGTATCAGTCTAGAACAATACGATGAGATGTTAAAGGCACAGCAAGGAATATGCGCTATCTGCGCTACATCTTGCGATACAGGTATGAACCTAGCCGTAGACCACTGCCACATGACTAATAAAGTTCGTGGACTTTTATGTAAGAACTGCAACACTGCTATTGGACTCCTTAAGGAGGATGTAGAAAATATGAATAAAGCAATTAACTATATTAAGTTTCACACGATTACAGAGGAGATTTCATAATGGGTGTATCAGTATTTCCAGCAGCAAGCACAGCATCAGCACCTCAACCATTAGCAACAGCAGTTCCAGCGGGATTAACACTTCAAAGAACTTATACATCTACAACTTCTAGCATTACTTGGCCTTCTGGCACAACGCAAGTTTATGTAATTATGGCTGGCGGTGGAGGTAATGGTATTAGCCCTGGTAACTCTGGCGGCGGTGGCGGCGGTGGCGGCGGGGCTGTTATACAGGGTTGGGTTAAAACTTTTTCTACTGTAACTATTGCTGCTGGTGGCGGAGTTACTTCAATTGATGGTTTAGTAGCAGGCTATGGAGGCAGAGGCGGAAATTACACTTATAACTTGCCTACTCCAGCAATGCCTGGAGGTGGACAAGGAGGCGAAGGTGGCGGCCAAACGCAACCTAATTTTAGCGCTAGTTCATTTTTAACTTCTGTTGGCGGTGCTCCAAATGCTGGTTCTGGAACTTCGGGCGGTGGCGCTAGATATGATGCTAGCACAGGCGGTGCTGGTATTTACACTGGCGGCGGTGGTGCTCAAGGAGCCAATGGTGGCGCTGGTTTATTTGCTGGTGGTACAGGCGGCGCAAGTCAAGGCGGTGGCGGCGGTGGGGGCGGAATTATTGCCGTAGGTGGCAACGGCACTGCTGGCGCTAGTGGCGCTGGTGGTACTGGTGGTTCTGGCGGCGGTGGTGGCGGTGGCGGTAGTGGGTCATACGGTACTGGTGGCACTGGCGGCGCAGGTGCCGTTCTTGTTTACTATTAAAATTAAAGGAGATAAAAATGACTTATTTTGCAGTATTAAATAATAACAATGTAACAAACTTAATTGTCGCTGACACTTTAGAAACAGCAGAATTAGTAACTGGATTAACTTGTGTAGAATATGTTACTCCACCAAATCTTGAAATCGGTTTTATTTATAATCCTAATACAAATACATTTTCCGACCCAACTGTTTAATAAGTAATTATCCCTGAGCAAGAATTAAAACTGCTCTATTTTTATTTCTTAAGACACAAGGAGAAGCCATGGTATCAAGAGCACCTGACATTTCAGACCGCACGATAATTGACTTATCAGGTCGCTTGTCTACTTATTATGACTTAAACGCTAACGCCTTTGATGTGGCTATTGCTGGTCTGCCATTTATTATGGCTGTCACAGACAACACACCATACAAGCGACAGACAGCAGAGTTTCGTTCTCAGCGTGTAGACCAGATGCGTGACCCAGGCGAACACACCCTTGGTGGTTCAGGCTACTGGACACGGGCACAATCCTCTTGGCACTATGGCGAAGGCATTAACTTTACCGAACCATTGGAAGGCAATGACAACGAAGTTCGTTTTCGTTTCAAAGATTCCTATGGCATAGATGTCTGGACACCTGGACAAATCACGCTACTTAAAAAGACAACCCGCGTTCAGGCTTTTGCTGGTAAATGTAAAGTTGATTCTGGTGGTTCCGATACAGGAGTTCCTTTCTTAGTTGCTACTGACATGTCTGTACGCACATCACAGACAACTGCTATGTACAAGATTACTACCGCTGGTACATCTACTGCCCTTGTTAACTGGTCATCATTTAGTAATGAAACAATCCTTGCTACCACATCAGATGGTACATATATGTATGTGGCTACAACTGCTGGCATCTATGATGTCAAACTATCCGATGGCACGATACATAAACATTACGGATACGATGGATTAACAGCAGACCATGTAGCAATTAAGTATGTTAAGAGCAGAGTTATTGCTGGGTTTGGATTTACTGATGGAACTTACTCAGCCTATGAACTTACATTTTTAAGCCATGGTGGTGCACCTGTTGTTCAAATTAAACCAGCGATAACCGCTTCGCAAGGAAAACTTATCAATGGCTCAACGGTTATGCCTGCTTTGTGGGATTGGACTGCTGTAACAGAAGGCTCTAACGCAATCTATTTAGGTGGTTATGCTGGCGACCATTCCTCTATCTTTAAGTTACAAGTAGATAACACTGGCGCTTTGGGCACCATTATTACTGCTGCAGTTTTGCCACGAGGCGAGAGAGTTCTGTCTTTATACACATACCTTGGTACATACCTTATGATTGGAACAAACAAGGGCGCTCGCATTGCAACCTTAGACCAGAATGGTGACTTAACTTACGGACCATTGGTGTTTCATAATGAGAACGGTGTCTATGATTTTGAAGGTCGTGACTCGTACATCTGGGCGGGCAATACCAACCAAGTAAACAGCAACTCAGGCACAACAAGAATTAACTTAGGTCAACCTATTACCCTGTCAGGTTATGCACAGCCTATATCCACAGGTGTGTATGCACGAGCAACAGATGCTTATGCCGATGCCGTAACTGGAACAGTTCAAGCAGTGCGTATCATTGGTGACAATAACCAAGTTGCCTTTGCCGTCAATGGTTCTGGTATCTGGCTACAACACGCAACAGATTTAGTAGACACAGGCGTAATTCGTAATGGCAAGATTCGTTATGACACCATGGAAAACAAAGCATGGAAGCGTGTGCGTGTTCGTACTGTAGGAGATGAAGCCAACGGCGACATCGGAGTGTACAAAATGAATGTTGCTTCTGATGAAATCATTACAACAATTCTTCAAGGCAACAGCACCGCTGCTGATATTGACTTAGCAAACTCTTATCCAAACATCGGACCAGATGCTGCATTTAAACTAGAGTTATACAAGAACACAACAGATGCAACTACTGGTCCAGTTGTAGTAGGTCTAGCGGTTAAGGCTTTGCCTTCGCCTACCCGTGCTCGTGTGCTACAGATTCCTGTCTTTATGTTTGACCGTGAAACAGATAAGACTGGCAACATCATTGGTTACGAAGGCTATGCGCGTGAGCGTTTGTTTGCTCTTGAATCAGTTGAAAGCATCGGCGCAACAATCATTGTTCAGGACTTCACCGCTGGTGGAGAACCTATTGAGTGTGTAATTGAACAAATTACATTTACTCGCGCAACACCATCTGCTCGTAACTACTCAGGATTTGGTGGCATCTGCCAAATCATCGCTCGCACTGTCGTATAAGGGGAACCCTGCCAATGTCATCTGACACAGCCACCATTGTCTATTCTTATTTCTTTGTTATTGTTGCGTTGCTTGCTGGCGTGGGAATGATAGCAAGACACACTATCTTAAAGTACACAGAAGAACTTAAAGATAAGTTAAACAGAATTGAATACGCTTTGTATAACGATGGGCATACTGGCTTAATAAATAAAGTTGACCAACTAATTGAAAACCAACAAAAAATAAAAATTGATGTTGAAGTAATGAAATCAAAGGTGGAAGCATGAGCCAAATAGATGATTTTCTAGCCATAGCCAAGGCTGAGGTTGGAACTATTGAAGGTCCAAAAGATAACGAAACAAAGTACGGTGCTTTCACTAAGCATAACTTTCAACCATGGTGTGGTTCGTTTGTCATGTGGTGTGCAGCGCAAGTAAAACTAAAAATTCCTAATGTGGTCTGGACTCCTGGCGGAGTTGAAGGATTCAAAGGAATAGGTGCTTGGAACAATGCAGCGACTGCATCGCCAAAGCCTGGCGACATTGTGTTCTTTGACTTCGTAGAAGGCGGAGCACCAGTGGAACATGTGGGTATTGTGCTCAAAGATAATCTTGATGGCACAGTAACTACTATTGAAGGCAACACTTCACCTGAAAAAAAGAAAGGCTCACAAGCCAATGGTGGACAGGTAGCGGAGCGTATCCGTGCCTATAAGAAAGATAACAAGCGCAAACTCACGGCTACTATTGTGGGCTTTGGCAGACCGAAATGGAGTAAGTAATGTCCCCTAAATTCAAAGAACAAATCTCAAGTATTGCTGGCACATACATTCGTGCCTTTGTTGCTGGTGCAACAACAGCCTATGCAGTAGGAGCAACAGCCCCTTCTGATTATGTTAAGGCTGGCATTGCATCTGTCTTGCCTATCCTCATGCGTTGGGCAAACCCAAAGGATTCCTTTCCTAAAAAAGGATAAATAGTTTCAACAGATTAGCCCCTCGCTTTATGCGGGGGGCTTTTTTGCTTTATCCGCCTGTTGAGTAGAAGCCACTGCCATTGAACTTAACTGGTACGGCTGAGTAAATCTGAGTCATAACCTCACCGCAACAAGAAGGTGACCAGTCACTGCCCATCGGTTTATCTATCTCTTGAACGCCACCGCATACAGAGCACTTGTAGTCATACTTTGCCATTTAATAATTTCTTCAATGAATTAAGACGGCGAAGGCGTGCCCGTTGTTCTGTCTTAATACCGTAGGTATAACCAAACTTAAACATTAAAAGATTGCTGACAATTAAAGCAACAGAAAAAATAATTATTTTCATGCGATGGCATCCACTGGAGTAGGCACAGTAACAAGTGCATCACACTCAGCACACTCTGCGTTTACAAACCACATACTGATTTCACCATCTTCAAACATACAGCCCACCTTAAATAAGCGGGAACCGCAAGAACACACATGGATAGGACCAAGGCTACGCAAATCAATTCTGGTATCCTTAAGCACCGCTCGGCGTTGAAGCCTCGCTAGTCCTCTACTTAATCTGTTCAACACGAACAGCAGTGTACACACAAATTAAATTACATGCGTGTTATTCACCTCGGCGTGTCGCAGAATAGAGCAGACATTGTGTAGTAATCTCCTCTATTGAAGGAGAAACAATGACACTTGAACAAATCACAGGGAAGAACTACATCTCTCACTCCGCCATGTCAACATGGCTTGGGTGCGGATGGCAGTACTACCTCACTCGTGTACAAAATGTAGCAGAGTCACCTTCCTACTGGCTTGCTGGTGGTAAGGCTGTACATGAGTGCACAGAAATCTATGACATCAAGCCTGAGGGTTTCGACCCAACTGCTATGTTCATAGAACGATGGGAACATAACTACAAGATGGTGGACAACGGTATGCCTTGGCGTGCTGGTGGTCGTGCTACCAAGGCTTTTCCTAATAAGGAAAATGCTGAATGGTGGTTGGCTGCAGGTCCACGCATGGTGGAATCATGGATGCAGTTCCGTGAAGATAGTGGATGGCACATTTGGGAAACCCCCGCTGGCATACCCGCTATTGAAACTGAAATGAATCAGCAAATCAACGGCGTAAACATTAAAGCGTTCCTTGACCGCATAATGGTTGCGCCTACTGGCGAGTTGGTAATTGTAGATATTAAGACAGGGGCTGAACCTAAGTCCCAGACACAACTTGGTATCTATGCAGTCCTTGTGGAGAAAACCTTTGGTATTCGCCCACAACTTGGCAGTTATTTCATGGCACGCACAGGAGAATTAACTGCTCCTGTTAGTCTTGAGCGCTTTACTGAGGCACGCCTCGGCTCATGGGCTAAGGGTTTTGAGATAGCAGTAAGTAACAAAATCTTTATTCCATCAACAGGGTTTATGTGTGGCACATGCTCCGTAAATTCTTCATGTTATGCAGTGGGTGGCAAAGACTCACACCTTTATCCAGAGATACCTATAGGAGAACCAAATGACTGAACCGCTGTACCAAATCAATGTAAAGACACCTAAGGGTTCTTTACTAAACATCCGCGCAACATCAGATGCTGAACTAGATGCAGCACTTGATGGCTTAACACTACGCATCGCATCAATTGCTGATTTAGAATCAACCATTGATGCTATCTGTGCTCTAACTAATGGTGGTCTTAAGCCAGAAGTTGTTAGCCACACACCAGTAGCAGCAGTTGCTCCGTCATACCCAGCACCAGTTGCTGCCCCTGCGCCAGCAGGATACACACCTACCCGCGCCGTGCCTGAGTGCTCATGCGGTGGTGGAACTATGCGCCATGTACCAGCAGGTATTGCTAAGGCTACAGGTCGCCCATACAAGGCGTTTTATGCATGTCCTAAGCCTCAGGGACAGGCTTGCCAAAATAAGGTACCTGCATAACAGATGCGCCTACTCAGCCGTGCTATTAAGACAGCATCACAAGGGGGTGCAACACTTCCTGTTGTGTGGCACTCGCTTGCTGCTCAACAAATAGCAATCCGTTACGGCGAGGTAAGCATGATTGCTGGACCGCCAGGGGCAGGCAAGTCAACGCTTGCTCTGTCCTTGGCAGTTCGGGCAAAAGTTCCTACGCTATACATCAGCGCTGATACACATTCACACACAATGAGTCTTAGACTTCTTGCTTTGTTGACTGGGAAGCAACAGGCAGAAGTCGAACCTCTAATGGAAATGGACAGAGATTGGGCAGCACAAATGCTCAAGCCTGCTGACCACATTTATTGGGAGTTTGATTCATCACCTACGCTTAAAGATATTGAGGATGCCGTACTCGCAACCAGAGAGCGCCTTGGTGAAGATGTGCGTTTGATTGTATTAGACAACGCCGTTGATGTAACGATGGAGTCGCAAGATGAATTTGGCGGGTTGCGTACTCTAATGAAGGAACTTAAATGGTGGGCAAGGGAAACTGGCGCTGCAGTAGTGGTTTGTCACCACACATCGGAGGGTGTCGCTGGTAACCCTTGCCCCCCACAAAGAGCACTGCATGGCAAGGTAGCCCAGACTCCTTCGTTAATCCTTACGGTTATTAACCAGATGTCAACGATGGGTGTGTGTGCTGTAAAGAATCGTTATGGACCAGCCGATGCCAATGGAGGCACACCAGTTTGGCTTTCATACGACCCCGCAAGTATGCAGGTATTAGATGTTGGACAACCTTAGGAGAATAAAATGGGTGGAATGTTAATAGAAAAACTAGATAGCCCTTGGGAGTTATCAGTTGTAGACAATGCTGGTGAAGTACCAGCCTCAGAAGTTGGAGATGAATTTGTTATTAAGACAGAGCGCTTTTTAACTGACATAAAGGCACAACTTATGTTGATGCCACGCGCACTTACATACACCGCTGGTTGGAGGGCACTTGTTTGGAAGAATAAAGAAACTGGTAGGTTCCAAGACCTTACGGAAGAAGAATACCAGTCTTACATTGACGGAGGAATTGTTGCTTACACCAGAGCGAATGGAAGCAGTGCTGAGCAGGTTGAAGGTACCTCAGGAAGTTAAGGACATCATCATTGCTGAGTTGCCTAATGTACTTGAACAAGTAAATGAAGCATCACGGCAGATTTATGACCCAAATACTATTTGGTTAGAGGCTATTCAATTTGCTGATTATGTCAGCCAGTTTGCTAAACACTTACAGGAGAACCACGGTCCTGAATGTATTGAAGAAGTTGCAGTAGGTTTAATAAATTTAGCAGAATCTTTTAAAGAGATGGGCGAGAACGCCTTAACAGTTATTGATGAGAGCGAGGCTATGGATGGCACACAGTTCTAAAGAAACATTATCAATTGGTTGGTGCGACAACGGTTTAACTGACGGTAAGTTCACCGAAGGTTTGATTTACACCACCATCACTGCACCTACTCGTGGTATTGGTATCCATAACGCGGTGCGTGTGCAGGGTAACCAGATTGGTCGCCAACGCCAAGCCTTGTTTGACTTGTGGGCAGATGGTATTAAGACAGACTGGTTGCTATGGGTTGACTCAGACATCGTGCTAACCCTTGACATCCTTGAGTTGCTATGGAATACAGCAGACAAGATTGCTCGACCTGTTGTAAGCGGTGTGTACTTTATCTCTAAACAGATGGAGTCATCACTGATGCAGCCTATGCCTGCCTTGTTTGATGAAGGTAGCAATGAGTTTGAGATTAAGTACAAGCATCCACTACCCAAAGACCAAATCATTAAGGTTGATTGTGCTGGGCTTGGGCTTACATTGATGCACAAGTCTGTAGTTCCTGCATTAAGACAGAAGTTTCCAGACCAGTCTATGTTTGCAGAGATTGAGAATGTGGGCGAGAAGTTTGTAGGCGAGGACATTGTGTTCTTTCGCAAACTAAAGGCAGCAGGTGTACCAGTACACGCACACACTGGTGCTATTGCCAAGCACATGAAGCGTTTTGCTTATGATGAAAACTTTTACGCACTGTACTGGCAAGCAGCACAAGCAGCGGAGGTACAAAATGGTAACCCAGCAAGCAAGTAATAAGCGTAGAGGTGCAGCCTTTGAGATTGATTTGGCTGACCACTTAGTAGAAAAAGAATACGATGCTCAACGCCTGCCTCGTGCTGGTCGCAACGACATAGGTGATGTCTTTCTTAAGACAGTAAACGACATCTATGTTATAGAAGCCAAGGCTCCACGCAGGGATGGCAA
>Ga0304730_1001446_pt1 | contig 17935 bp, 9 predicted proteins | sample M_130628_MF_Meta_FD_190474 | JGI IMG/M metagenome (GOLD analysis project Ga0304730, IMG submission 190474) | Freshwater microbial communities from Lake Montjoie, Canada to study carbon cycling - M_130628_MF_MetaG (v2) (version 2) | ecosystem: Environmental > Aquatic > Freshwater > Lake | place...
GCCCGCTGCCCCACCATCTCGCTGAACCGCTGCGGCCGCAGCGCGCGATCCTCCTGCGGCGCATCATCGACGGCCTGAACCGTGGGCTGGCGAAAGCTTTCCATGCGATGTCTCCTGCACGTAGCCTACCCCACCGGCGAAAATCCGGGGCAAGGGAGGGCTGGAACCTTCGCCACGGTTCGGGGCTGCCCATGCCCCGTCGCCGGACGTTCGCTACGGCCATCCTGGCCTACGCTCACTCGATGGCGGCGGCACTCTCGGCATCCTGCCTTCGCTTGCCGCCAACGCCGGCTCTCGGGACATGGGCAGCCCCTCACGGATGCATCATGGCACACGACGCGATGACCCGCGGCAGGCCCATCAGTACCAGCCGACGAAGACCGGCCGCGCGAAAATGACAGGATGCCATTTTCGCTTGAATACAGCTCGCTTCGGTGTCCGGGGAGCGAGCCTGACCTCTTCCGCCGTTCACTCCATCCTTGTATCAGCGAGGGGTTGCCCCTGTCGTGGAGCCGGCCTTGCTGACAAGCGCAGGCAGGATGCCGGAGCGTAGTCAGCATGGAGTGAGCGAAGGACAGGATGTCCGTAGCGAACGTCCGGCGAAATGGCAGGGGCAATCCCGGCCCACACGAAAAACGGTTGCGACGCCTCCGCTACCGTGCGCGGTGCATCTGGCGGTAGATGGCCTCGAGGGCTTCCTGGACGTCCTTGTACTTCTTCTTGCCCTCGCGGAGGCCGTCCACGAGCCGGCGGGCCTCGGTGTCGGAATGGCCGAGCGACCGCAGCACCTCGAAGGTTTCGGCAAGCACGTCTGATCCGGGGCTGGCCTGATCGGGCGCCTCGCGGGCCACGAGCAGCGCGAATTTCGGCATTCTGCGCCTGAGTTTGGCGATCATCCGCTCAGCCGTGGCCGCACCGATGCCGGGCAGCGTGGAGAGCAGGGCAGCGTCCTGTTCTTCGATGGCCGTGGCGATCTCGCCGACCGGGCGGACAATGGCACGGAGCGCCTTCCGCACCCCCACGCCGTCGACCTCGCAGATGAGTTCGAAAAACTCCCGCTCCACCTCGCTGAGAAAGCCCACCAGCCGCGGCACCATGTTGCCGCGGGTGGGATTGCCTTCGAGGAATTCGAGCGTGTGGAGCGTGACCGTCTGGCCGAGCTTCTGCTGCAGGCCGCGGCGGACGAGTTCTGGCACGAGCACCTCGTGCACTGCGTGCCCGAGCGACAGTTCGACGCCAGCAGGCTCCACCCGCTCAAGCACCCCGGAAACCCTTTTGATCATGGCGTTCTCCCGATCCTAGTGTTGATGGTTGTGGTGCTGATCGTCGTCATGGACGGCTGCTGCCAATGCGGTCTACGAGCATGCCCGCATGGAGTGGCCGGAGACGGAGGTGATAATCGGCCAGAGCGATGGCCAGGGCATCGGCGGCGTCGGCTGGTTCTGGCCGACTCACGAGCCCCAGTTCTCGCTGCACGGCCATCTGCATCTGCTCCTTGCCGGCATGGCCATTGCCGGTGAGCGTGCTCTTCACCCGGTTGGGCAGATAGTGGTGCACGGCGAGGCCAGCCTGAGCGGCGGCAAGGCAGATCACGCCGCGGGCATGGCCCATCAGGATGGCGGTCTTGGGAAAGCGGGCGTGCACGAAGATCTGCTCGATCGCCATGGCTCCGGGACGAAATGCCTCAAGCACCTCGCGAACGCCGGCATGGATCTCCGCCAACCGGGTCTCGAGCGATTCACTCCGGGAACGGACGGTGCCAGCCTCCAGCAATCGCACCGTGGTTCCCACCCACTCCACGACCCCGTAGCCGGTGGTGTTGAGGCCGGGGTCGAAACCGACGATGCGGTGCGGAAAGGTCTGGGGTTCCATGGCCGCCAGACTAGCCGTGCGGGCCAAAACCGCACAGGCCGTTCGCTGGCTGGCAAAAACTGCTCGTTTTCAGGGCCTCTCCACCTACTCAAGTCAAAACGCGGGCTTCCTTTGTCCCGTTGTTTGACAGGCGAGGGGCGGCCGAACAAGAATCCATCGCAATGACTCGCTACGGCTTTCCGTCCGTTCTTTGGATGAGGGCTCTTTGCGAATACCCAAAGGAGTTGCCATGTACCCCGTTCTGAAATTGGCTTGCGTCGCTGTGGCCATGTGGGCCTTCGGATTGGCTGGCACGGGCCATGCCGCACCACCTGTCCCGGAGATTGATCCCGGCTCGTTCGGCAGTGTAGTGGCCCTTGTGATGGGTTCGCTTGCGCTGCTCGAGCGGCGGAAGATGCTGTAGTTCCAACTCGCGGTGATGCAGCAACGTAAACAGGGCAGGCCCGGGCATGTCAGCAGTGACATGCCCGGGCCTGCTCGTTGCTTTGGCAGCTGCGGGACTCGCTGCTGCGACAGACAAATACACCCCGCTGGGCTCGAACCAGCAACCTTCGGTTCCGTAGACCGATGCTCTATCCAATTGAGCTAGGGGTGCCCTAACCATCCGAAGAATACACGGTTCCCTTGGCAATACCAAGGCGGCCCGCCGGCTCGGGCGGAATCCCGGTCGGAAGGGCAGCCGGGGTCTGAATCGGCTCAGGGTCACGCCGGTTCATTCACTCGCGGAACCAGAAATCCCTCTTTATCGACGTCGAATGCGGTGTCGAGAAGGCGGGCCGTCGGCCGAGCCGAGCCGGTCGTTCCGTGGCCATTCCCGTCTGGCGGCGGCAGCGTGGCACCGATCACGAGCGTACGTGTCTCGCTCGTGGCGATGCCCTGATCGACGAGTGACTCCAGCCCCAGGCGATCGCGGATGGCGGCCTCCGGCCAGACAACCACGCCGTTGACGACGCGTCCTACCGTGTCGGCCTTCATCGTCACCTCATGGTCAGACGTCGCCCGCGCCGGCGGCGAGTTCATCGCCACGAGCCCCCCCGCCTCCCGCGGTGCAAAGGCGACGACCGGTTCGACGCCGAACGTCTCGCGAAACCGGGACGAGGCCTCGCGGGCCCGCGGCAGGTCAGCGACATCGTCGATCGGCATCACGACCACATCCAGCGAGGCTTTCAGGCCCGCGAGCGCACCGCCATCCACGGCCTGCTCGTTTGCAAGGCCGAGCACCTGATCCACGCGGGCCAGCCAGATCGTGCTCCGCTCCCGCAGAATCGTCTCGCCAAGCATGCGGGCAGACACCGCCGCGTCGGCCACGGTGGCACGAATGCCCAGAAGCTTGCCGCCGCGGAGGCCGAGCGAATCATGGAGCGGATCGCCAGCGGCCAACGAGGCCAGCAGCCGATCCGTGCGGCGCACGAGACAGCAGCCGTCGAAGGCCTCCGCCGTGGCGGCGGCGGCGAGGTTTGCCTGTCCCTTGGCCAGCATCCTGTTTCGGACCGACGTGGCCGTGAGTTCCTGGAGCGCGAGTCTCGCCTCATGGCTTGGTGTGGCGATCGGCAGGGGCGTGCCGTAGGTGAGCGTCAACGGTCGGCGGAAGACCCGCGGCCACTTCGTGAAATACCTGCCCTCGGAGAACGTCAGCGGGCTGCCCCACATCCCGTCGATGTGCAGCGGCACGATCGGCGCCTCGACCCGCTCCAGAATCCATTCGAGCCCGCGCTTGAAGCCGAGAATTTGTCCCGTCCGCGAGATGCCCCCCTCGGAGAAGATGCCGATCACATCACCGCCAGCGAGGCCCGACTGGATTGCCTTGAGCGCCTGCCCCATCGACTTGGGACGCGGATCGAAAAGAATGAACCGCCACTGATCGGAAAGCATTCGCAGGAATTTTCCGCGAATATTGGGGCCGTAGACGACCATCCGAATCGGCCTCAGGCTCGAGAGCACCACGATGAAACCGTCGAGCCACGAGAGGTGATTGGACACGACGACGGCCGGCCCCGTGGCAGGCAGCCGGTCGGCGTGTGCCACGCGAAAGCGGTGGGTGGCATGCACGATCGACGCTATGAAGATTCGCAGCGTCGCCCGCGGGGCACACCAGACGGCGACGGCGGCCGCCACGAGCGAGAGCAACGCGAAGATCGCGAAGATCGCCCGTGCCGAGAACAGCGGCCCACCGCCGGCCCCCAGCGGCAAACGGAGGCAGTAGTATCCAAGCGATGCCAGGAACATCCCGCTGAAAAGCAGCAGGTTTGTCACTGCGAGCACAGCGCCCAGCCGATCTGCAGGGCTCTTGGCCTGCATGTAGGTCTCCAGCGGAACGTCGAACATTCCAGCTCCAAAGCCGAGCATCACAAGCCAGATGAGCGGAAGCCACGCCGCGCTGCCACCGACCTCCACAAAGCGACCACCGGTGCAGGCCAGGGCGAGAAACGCAAACGCCATGATCAGCCCGCCCAGCGGGACGAATCCCAGATCGATCTGCGGATCGGCCCCCGCTGGCCGACTCGCCAGCTTGCCAGTCACCACACTCCCAAGCCCGATACCGGCCACGAGCGCCACGAGGAACGGCACCACCTGGGACTGCCCGGTAGCGCCCGCCTCCATGGCGAACTGATCGACATTCGCCTGAGCCACGGCACCGATCGCCCAGAAGAAGACGATTCCCGCTGCTGCGGCGGCGAGTTCGGGCCAGCGGACGAGCATGCCGAGATCGGTCCATGTGCGTGCCAACGCATTCCAGGCAGGAGGGGCGTCGGGCGCCGCGGCGGCTAGCCGCGGGAGGAACAACGCGGCGACCAAGCCGGCAATGGCCACCCCACCCAGCAGCATGCCGACAGGAAGACCGCGGGCCCACATCGAGGCTTCACGGACCAGAGGCGTGGCGTCGGCCACCCAGCTGCCGGCCGCCGTACCGGCAAGAATGGCGACGAGCGACACGAGCGAAAACAGACCGTTGGCGGCGGTGAGACGCGACGGCGGAACCAACTCGGGAATCGCGCCGACGATCGACGGTGTCATCACGGCAGCCTGTGTTCCGATGGCGATCACGGTGGCCAGCAGCAGCCAGAGCCCCGTCGGCAGCCCCAGCCATTCCCGACCGTCCAGCATGCCGAAGCCGACCACAGCCGTGGCGGCCAGGGCGATGAGCACTTCTGCTGCCTTGCACCAACGGATGACGGATGTCTTCGACTGCCGGTCTGCAAGCGATCCCGCCAGCCATGAGAAAAGCACGTATGGCAGCGACAGCCCGACGAGCCCGATCGTGAGCACGAGGGAGACCTGGCCCTGATCCACGAGCCGCTTGCCCAGGCCGATGGCCAGCCATTTCAAGGCATGGTCATTGACGAGCGTGAAGGCCCGCAGGGCGAGGAGTGGTCGAAAACCACCGACGGTGGGGGGAGTGGTCGATTCCAAGTGTCGCCTCAATACATGCGTCGAATGGCCGAGTTTGCGGGCAATTTGCAGTACCCACGGTATCGAACGTATTCTCAATGGATCGGCCGCGCGGCAACAAGGCCGATCGCTCCCCGTTTGAGCCGGGGGGAGTTCCCGACCGCTCTTCCACGGAAGGAATCAAGGAAAACGCCATGCTGTTTCCCCGCACAAATATGCCCCGACTGTCTTCGAATCGCTTCGGGCTGAAAGCACTGATGGTTTCAGCGACCCTGACCGCTGGACTGTTTGCTGTCTCTTCGCACGCCCACGGGCAGATCATGGTCTATGAAGCCCCGCAGCCGGTGACCTCCTACTACACGCCGATGGCGGCTGGTTACCCGGGTGGCTACATGGCGAACTATTCGCCCGCCGGCAACTATGCGGCGGTGACGGCATTTTCGCCGCCCGTTGCCACCGCCTACGTCGCCAACTACCCCGTGACCCAGGTTGCCAACTACGCCGTGGAGACGGTGGCCTCGCCGATCAACGTGACGAGCTATTACGCTCCCACGCCGGTCGGTGTGACGAGCTATTATGCCCCCGCCCCGGTCTATGCTGCACCGGTGACAACCTATTACGCCCCGGCCGCCGTAGCCGTGCCGGTCTACCGCCGCGGGCTTTTCGGGGGCCTGCGGCCAACCCGCTCGGCGATGTATATCCCCTACTGATGATCGGCTCGGCCGAGGGGGCTCCGGCCTGTTCGCGATGCCTTCCTCCGCCCGGAAGGAGGCCGTTTCTTGACCGTCCTGCCGCGACCTCTATAGTACCGGCGGTTCCGAGGAAATTGGCCGGGATGCCGGGGCAACTTACGCTGCCTTGGTTTGGTCGCAAAAGAATGCGGATGACGCGAACGGTCAATATCATCGGCGCTGGCCCAGGCGGTCTCGCCTCCGCCATGCTCCTCGCTCGGGCCGGCCTCCGTGTGCGGGTCCTTGAGCGGCTCGACGTACCGGGCGGCCGCACCAGCACGATCACGTCGCCCGAGGGCTTTCGTTTCGACCTCGGCCCAACGTTCTTCCTCTATCCGAGGGTTTTGGACGAGATCTTCACCAGCTGCGGCTTCGACCTGCGGCGAGAGGTGGAGATGGTCCGCCTCGATCCGCAGTATCGGCTTGTATTCGGCGCCGGCGGGGAGTTGCTCGCCACCCCCGACACCAACCGCATGGAGGCGGAGGTATCCCGTCTCTCGCCGGCCGACCGCGGCGCGTTCACTCGGTTCATGGAGGCCAACCGCAACAAATTCGCCCGATTTGCGCCATTCCTCGAGCAGCCTTTCGAGAGCTGGCTGGATCTCGCCACGCCCGACCTGCTCAAACTGTTACCGATACTCAAGCCGTGGAAGAGCCTCGATGCGGAATTGGGGCAATTTTTCTCCGACGAGCGGATCCGGCTCGCGTTCACGTTTCAGTCGAAGTATCTGGGCATGTCACCGTTCAAATGCCCGAGTCTGTTCTCGATCCTGTCGTTCCTCGAATATGAACACGGCGTCTTCCACCCGATCGGCGGCTGCGGCGCCGTGTCAGCCGCCATGGCTCGAATCGCCACCGGCATGGGGGTTGAGATCCACTATGGCGAACCGGTCGAGGCATTCGATTTCAACGATCGAACGGTGACGGCGGCGCGGACATCCCGGGCCACCTATGCCGCCGACGCGACGGTGATCAACGCCGATTTCGCGAGGACGATGACACGTCTGGTGCCCGACCGACTCCGACGGCGGTGGAGCGATCGGAAGATTTCGTCGAAGCGGTTCTCCTGTTCGACCTTCATGCTCTACCTCGGCATCGACGGCCTGTACGACGAGATTCCGCATCACACCATCTACATGTCGCAAAACTATCGCGAGAATCTCGCCGACATCGAAACCAGGCACCGTCTTGGCAGCGACCCGTCGATGTATGTGCAAAACGCTGGCGTCACCGACCCCACGCTCGCCCCTGCAGGCATGAGCACGCTCTACCTGCTGATTCCGGTGACCCATCGCCATCCCAACGTCGACTGGCGGAGGGAGGCACCGCGCTATCGGGAACTCGCGCTGGACCAACTCGAACGCATCGGCATCCATGACGTTCGGAAGCGGATCCGCTACGAGAAGATGATCACGCCCGACGACTGGCAGGACGACTATGAGATCTACCGTGGGGCGACGTTCAACCTCTCCCACGATCTGCAGCAGATGCTGCACCTGCGGCCTCACAACCGGTTTGAGGATCTCGCCGGGGTCTACCTCGTGGGCGGCGGCACCCATCCCGGTAGCGGCCTGCCGGTGATCTATTCCTCGGCCCGGATCGCCTCCGACCTGCTGCTCGAAGACCTCGGTATCGACCCACGCCAGTTGGATCAGCCTCCCCACGCCGGCGGTAAGATCCGCGGCACGGAGCCGGCCAGCGCGGTATGACAGTGGCCTGACGGCCATCCCTTCAGGCAGACACAAACCACAGCACAGCGGGCCCAGACAGCCAAGGAATCACGATGAATTCGTCGCGTGAAAAAAACAGAGTGGTCGTGGTGGGTGGCGGCCTGGGCGGTCTGGCAACCGCATGCACGCTCGCTGCCCGCGGCTACGCCGTGACGCTCTGTGACAAGAATCCCTGGGTGGGTGGCAAGGCCGCCGTGCTTGCCGAGCAGGGCTTCCGCTTCGACATGGGCCCGACCATCCTGACGATCCCGGGAGTGCTCAAGCGAATCTACGCCGAGGCTGGCCGCGATCTGGAACAGCATCTCGATCTCGTGCCGCTCGACCCGCAGTGGCGGAGCTTTTTTGACGATGGAACCACGCTCGATCTGTTTGCCGATGTGGCACGCATGCGGGCCACGCTCGACGCCTACGCCCCCGGCTCGGGAAGCGGTCAGGGCTACGCCCGATTCATGGACCTCTCCGAGCGCCTGCACCGAATCTCTGACGACTATTTCTTCTGGCGGAACGTCGGCGGCCTGAAGGACATGTTCGATCCCCGCCGCGGCCTCTCGCTTTCAATCGTGAAAGAGGTGCTGGGGATGCGGCCGGGCCGCAGCGTGGCGGGCACCGTGCGGTCGTTCGTGCCAGATAAGCGGGCGGCTCAGATGCTCGACCATTTCACACAGTATGTCGGCAGCTCGCCGGACGCTTCGCCTGCGGTGCTCTGCGGCATTGCCCACATGCAGTCAGACGAGGGCGTCTGGTATCCCCGCGGCGGCACCGGCGCCGTGCCGCGGGCATTGGCCAGCCTGGCCGTCGATCTGGGCGTGGAGATCCGCACGCGGACGCCGATTCGCCGCATCATCGTCGAGGGCGGCCGGGTGCAGGGCGTGGAAACCTCGACCGGCGAAACGATCACCGCGGGTGCCGTTGTCAGCAATTCTGACAGTGTTCGCACGCATCGCGAACTGGTGGACGGCCAGCCCCGTGATCGCTTTCTGCGCCGCCGCCGCTACGAGCCGGCCTGCTCTGGTGTCGTGCTCTACCTGGGGCTGGACAAGCGGTATGAACAGCTCATCCACCACAACTTCGTCTTCTCGCACGACCCGCACGAGGAGTTCGAGATGATCTACCGTCGCGGTGAGCCTGCTCCCGATCCGACCTGCTACGTGTGTGCGCCGGCCGTTACTGAACCGGGCGTGGCGCCCCCCGGTGGGGAGTCGCTCTATGTGCTGGTGCACACTCCCTATCTGCGGCCTCACCATGATTGGTCGAAGATGTTCGCGCCGTACCGCCGCCGGATCATCGAGAAGCTCGAGAGCACCGCGGGCCTGAAGGATCTCGAGCGGCACATCGTCTTCGAGCGGGCCCTGACACCTCAGGACATCAACGACCGCTACCACGTACTCGATGGCGCGATCTACGGCCTCGCCAGCCACGGTACATTTCTTGGGGCCTTCAAGCCGGCCAACCGGTCACCCGACGTCGAGGGGCTCTATCTGGCTGGTGGTTCGGCCCACCCCGGCCCTGGCATGCCCATGGTGATGATGTCGGGATGGATCGCCGCTGACTGCGTTGATCGGGATGGCGTGGTCGGGCGGTCTACGGCCCCGGCCCAGCCTGCCGCGTGCAGCGTCTGACTGGTGTGACCAACTGGGAACGTCCGCCCGCCAGGGGAGCCGTCTGCATGCCGCTGCCGGACGACCATCGCGAACACGAACTGCCCCCGTTTTCGCGGCAGCTCAACGGCTGGTTCATGTTCTACGTGCGTCGGTTTTTCTGCCGCCATTTTCATGCGCTGCGGCTGCTCGCCGACACGGACGGCGTGTCGGCCCTGCCCGAGATCGCCAGAGAGCCTGTGATCTTCTACACGAACCATCCCGGCTGGTGGGATCCGCTCATCTTTCTTCTGCTGGCCGAAAAGTGCTATCCCGAACGGCTCAACTACGGCCCGATCGATGCGGCTGCACTCGGTAAATATCGGTTCATGGAACGGATCGGCTTTCTCGGCATCGAGCCGAACACGCGGCGGGGTGCCACCCGCTTTCTCAGGCTGGCGAAAGCCGCCAGCAGTCGCACCGACGTAATCTTCTGGATTACATCACAGGGTGAGTTTGTCGATCCACGAAGCCGGCCACCGGGGATCCGGCCCGGCGCGGCGCACGCGGCGGCGGCGGCCGGTCGCGGTCTGATCGTGCCGATGGCGGTGGAATATCCGTTTTGGAGTGAGCGACTGCCGGAAGCCCTGGTGGCGTTCGGACCGGCAATGCGGATCAGCGACGCCGGCCAACGCGATGCGAAGGAGTGGCACGAGGTGCTTGAGGCTGCACTCTCCGCCACCCAGGACAGGCTCGCAGAGGCGGCGATGCGGCGGGATCCGCATGCCTTCCGGGTGCTGGCCTCTGGACATGTCGGCGTGGGGTTGGTCTACGACTGCCTGCGGAGGTGCGGTGCCTGGTGGCGGGGAGAGCGGTTCGATGCCTCGCACGGCGGGGAGCGGCTGTGATGGACGCAACCGCGATCTCCGTGCTTGCCGTGGCAGCTCTGCTGCTGGCGGCGCTGCCCGCGGTGCTCACGATCTTCAATCTCAAGGTATTTCTTCCCGCACCGGAGCTGGGGGTCGGGGCAAGCCGGAGCGAGTCGGGCTATCCTGCCCTCGAGTCGGAGGCTTGCACCGCCCCCGGCGGCTTGGGCGTCGGAAGCGTTCCCGCCGTGCAGAAGGTCTCCGTGCTGGTGCCGGCACGCAACGAAGCGGTGGCGATCGCACCATGTGCGCGGGCAATCCTCGCCTGCCGGGACGTCGATCTGGAACTGGTCGTTCTCGACGATGGCTCGACCGATGGCACCGACACGATCGTGGAGCAACTGGCTGCGCACGACCCACGCGTGCGGCTGGTCCGCGGGCGGCCGCTGCCGCCGGGCTGGTGCGGCAAGCAGCATGCCTGTGCACAGTTGGCAGAGGCGGCGACACATGACACCCGGATATTTCTCGACACAGACGTCTTGCTCTCCCCCGACGCGGTCCGTCGTTGCGTCGCCTTCCTCGACACTTCACAGGCAGCGCTCGTGAGCGGGTTTCCGCGGCAGGTGACGGGGTCGTTCCTGGAATGGCTGCTCCTGCCGCTGATCCACTTTGTCTTGCTCGGGTTCCTGCCGATCGCCCGTAGCCGCAACGACGATTCGCCGGGCCTCGCCGCGGGATGCGGCCAACTGTTCATCACTCGGCGAGACGACTATCTCCGCGCCGGCGGCCATGCCGCCATTCGCGCATCGCTTCACGACGGCATCAAGCTGCCGCGCACGTATCGCCGCGCGGGTCTCCGCACCGACATATTCGATGCATCCGACATCGCCTCCTGCCGGATGTACACGCTGAGCCTCGATGTCTGGAGGGGTCTCTCCAAGAACGCGACCGAGGGCATCGGCAGCCCGGCCACGATTCTTCCTTTCACGATTCTGCTGGCTGGCGGCCAGATCGTTCCCCTTGTGCTCGTTGCTTGGGGCCTCGCCACGCGATGGAGCGGCTGGCCGGCATGGGCTGTTCCCGTCGTGTTTGTTGCCATGGCGCTCTCCTACCTGCCGCGGATTCTCGAGGCCGTGCGATTCCGACAGAGCGTGGCGAGTGTCGTCGCGCATCCACTGGGCATCGCCGTCTTTCTCGCCATCCAGTGGGTGAGCCTCGTGCGCCGACAACTCGGCCTCCAGACCAGTTGGCGCGGCCGCTCACTCTCCCCGCAGTGAGCTCGATGAGTGAACGATCGCTGAACCGTTTGTGAACGGTGGATGAACAGAAGCTGGGCTCCGCGCCCTCAATAACGCTGAAAAAGCCTGTTTTCGAGGCTTTTTGAATCGTGGGGCAGACGCACGATGACGACCACAATCGCAGACCGATTCCTTGCTTCGAGCAGATGGTCAGGGAAGAATCAGGGACGGAGCAGGGAGGTCATCACGCAAGCTCCACGCCGGTCGTTCAGGGGCAGACCGCCGGGCCAACGCTGACGCAATGCAGATTGCTGCCAGCATCTTTATGTGAGTGTGTGGGAAACAGCGAGACGGTTTCGTCTCGGGTCGCTTCCCGCACCTCCTTCTCCCGGTCCGTCTTTCTTTCATCCTCCACGAGGTGCCCCCATGACGCTGCGCAACTGGTTCTTTCCCCGCACTTCCCACGCCATCGCCGACCTCTTCCGCCGACGGAGCGCACACCGCAGCAGCAGACCACGCCGCGGTCGGCCGATGCTCGCCAGCCTGACCTCGGAAACGCTCGAACCACGGTCGATGATGGCCGTCACTCCGCCGTCGATCTCGATCGACGACGTCACGGTCACGGAAGGGGACGCCGGCACGGCAAATGCGGCCATCACCCTGCGGCTCTCGGAGCCCACAAGCAGCATCGTGAGCCTGCGATTCGCGACGGCCAACGGCACCGCCACGTCCGGCAGCGACTTCGTGGCAAAGAGCGGCACTGTCTCATTTGCCGCGGGAACGACCACCAAACAGGTGCTGATCGCGATCAAGGGCGACCGCACCCACGAGCCGAACGAGACTTTCTCGATCAACCTCTCGTCGCCGAAGCGGGCCACAATTGCCGATCGGAGCAGCACCGTCACGATCACCAACAACGATCCTGGGCCGATGCCGGCGGCCGCACCAGTCCCGGCGGCGACGCTGTCGCCTGCCGTCACGCTCGCCGCGCCCGCAGTCGTGGCTGCACCGACGCCGAGCGTGACCTCGACGCCATCCTCAGCGGTTACGTTGGCCGTCACGAGCGATTGGGGCAGCGGCTTCAACGGCGACGTGACGGTTCGCAACATGACCAGCGCCGCGTATGGCAACTGGACGGTCGATTTCGACTTCGACGGACAGATCTCGTCGCTCTGGAATGGTGTGATCGCCAGCCACTCAGGCAGCCACTACACCGTCCGTAACGAGAGTTGGAATGGGGTGATCGCGGCCGGAAGTTCGACGACCTTCGGCTTCACAGCCACCCCCGGCGGCAGTTCGGCAGTGCTCCGTAACCTCACGCTCGTCGGTAGCGGGGCGGCTACTCCGACTCCAACGCCAACGCCAACTCCAACCCCCACGCCCACGCCGACCCCAATCGATGGCACCACTGGCCGCGTGTTCCTCGTTAATCCGGCGGCCGACGACATCGTGGGGTTCGATCCCTCCCGCGACCGCCTCGACTTCGCTGATGTATCAGTTCACAACCTGATCATCGCCAAGACGGAGTCCGGCGAGGTGGCGATCGTCAATCCGTGGGCATCGACACCCGAGTTCCAGGTGCTGCGCGGTATCAGCTACCGCGACCTCACGATGGCCAACTTCGGCATCGTCCAGAACGAGCACCTGCGTCAGGACATCGGCGGCGTGGTCTCCTGGGAGCAGGGCATCGGCCCCCGGGACAGCAACACGGTCTACGTGCGATCGCACGAATATGGAGTCCAGCAGCGGATTGAGGGCTTCAATCCGGCCACGATGAAGCTGAGCTTCCTCTACTTCGGCACCCGCGAGCGGCTCTCGGTGACAGACACGGCCGGGGGCCTGTTGATCTCCGTTCTGCCGACCAACCAGAGCATCCTCCTCGTGGGCGTGACAAAGGCCCAGCTCGTGCCGGCGAACATCGAATTCCACCACGACCAGATCGTGGAGGATCAGCTGGAGGTGCCGTTCGGCCACCCCGCCGAGCACTTCACGCTCGTCAGCCGGACATCGCTGCTGACACCGACCGCTCCGGCAGGCCAAGTCACCGACGGCTACCAGACATCGATCGGCCAGACCGTCCCCGGTGGCATGGATCACGGCACGATGCCGACTCCGACGCCGACTCCGACACCTTCGCCCATCACACCCACCAACGGCGATCTGTGGAAGGAACAGTTCTTCGCTCCCTACGTCGACATGGGGCAATATCCCGTCCCCAATCTCGACGGTCTGGCGAAGCAGTATGGGGTGGGGCTCCTCACCCTGGGCTTCATGCAGGCCAGCCCCAGCGGAAAACTCGCCTGGGCGGGTTACGACGTTCTGACCCTCGACAGCATGAATGAACAGGCTCTGGCCATCCGCGCCGAAATCGATGCGCTGCGAGCGGCCGGCGGCGATGTGATGGTGTCACTAGGCGGTGCCGCAGGGCTGAGCCTGGCGCAGTCCTACGCACAGCGTGGATTGGGCAGCCAGGCCTTGGCGACGGCCTACGGTGAGATGGTCGACACGCTGAAACTCACCAAGCTCGACTTCGACATCGAGGGCGCTGCCGTTGCGGAAACACAGACGCTCAAACTCCAGATGGACGCCATCGCGCTGATGCAGCAGAGCCATCCTGGCCTCGGGGTGTGGTTCACGCTGCCGGTGCTGCCGCAGGGGCTCACGCAGGATGGCGTGAACGTCGTGAAGGCCGCCCTGGTGGCCGGTGTGAAGGTCGACGGCGTCAACGTGATGGCGATGGACTACGGCGACAGTGCCGCCCCGCCGCAGCTCAAATCGATGGGCGAGTATGCCATCGACGCCGCCAACGCCACGTTCGCGCAAATGACCACCCTGTTCGCCGCACAGGGGCAGACGTTCGGCTGGAACCAGTTGGGCGTGACGCCGATGCTCGGCGTCAACGACATCACCAGTGAGGTCTTCACTCTGCAGGATGCCGATCGCCTCGAGGTATTCGCCCGGGCCAAGGGGCTGGGAATGCTCTCCATGTGGTCGCTCAACCGCGACAACCCGGGCCCCACGGGGCAGCTATCCAACTTCCACACGGGAATTCCGGCGATGTCCGCCGGTGGCTTCAGCCTCGCCTGGGGCGACTACGGGAGCGATCCGGCCATCACCGGCGCGGTCGCTCCAGTCACTGCCGTCACTCCGGTCACCCTCCCAGGCATCACGATCAGCGATGTCTCGGTCACCGAAGGCAACCCGCAGACGAGCGTGGCCAACGGCTATCTGCACACTGCAGGCAGCCAGATCCTCGATGCCAACAACAACGCGGTGCGAATCGCCGGCGTGAACTGGTTCGGCTTCGAGACGAGCAACTTCGCGCCGCACGGTCTCTGGACCCGCGGCTACAAGGAGATGATGGATCAGATGAAGTCGCTCGGCTTCAACACGATCCGCCTGCCCTACTGCGACCAGCTCTTCGACGCCGGGAGCACGCCCAACAGCATCGACTTCAATAAGAACCCCGATCTGCAAGGGCAGACCGGCCTGCAGATCATGGATAAGATCGTGGCCTACGCCGGCCAGATCGGGCTCAAGATATTCCTCGATCACCACCGCTCGGAGGCCGGCAACAGTGCCAACGCCTCGGGCCTCTGGTACACGGCCGCGTATCCCGAGAGCAAGTGGATCAGCAACCTCACGATGCTGGCCACCCGCTATGCGGGCAACTCGACGGTCATCGGCATCGACCTGCACAACGAGCCGCACGGGCCGGCCACGTGGGGCGACGGTGGCGTCAACGACTGGCGACTGGCCGCAGAGCGGGGTGGCAACGCCGTGCTCGCCGCCAATCCCAACCTGCTGGTGATCGTGGAGGGCATCGAGACGACCTCCTCGGGTAGCTACTGGTGGGGTGGAAACCTCTCCAACGCCGGCGCGGCACCCGTGCGGCTGAACACGACCGGCCGGCTCGTCTATTCGGCCCACGACTACCCTGCCAGCGTCTTCGCACAGACCTATTTCAGCGACCCGACCTATCCCAACAACCTGCCGGCTGTGTGGGACAAGAACTGGGGCTTCCTCTTCCGCACCAGCACCACGCCGGTGCTGCTGGGTGAATTCGGCAGCACGCTGGCCACCGCCAGCGATCAGGCCTGGTATGCCAAGATGGTCACCTATCTCAAGGGCGATCTGGACGGCAACGGCACGAACGACCTGACGGCTGGCCAGCAGGGGATCAGTTGGACCTACTGGTCGTGGAACCCCGATTCCGGTGACACCGGCGGCATCCTGGCCGATGACTGGAAGACGGTGAATACGGCCAAGGTCGATCCGCTCAAGGCAGTGCAGTTCCAGTTCCCGGCCGTGTCGGGCACCGGAGCTACTGTCACGACAACACCGGTCACCTTCACCGTCTCGCTCTCAGCCGCGAGCACCCAGTCGGTGACGGTGCAATACGCCACGACCAATGGCACAGCCCTTGCGGGCAGCGACTACGCCGCCGCCTCCGGGACGCTGACGTTCGCCCCTGGCGAGACGCAGAAACTGGTGACGGTGCTCGTCAACCGCGACACCACAGCGGAATCGAACGAGACGTTCTCCGTGGCCTTGAGCAGTCCAACGAACGCCACGCTCACGAAGTCGGCAGCAACCGGCACGATCGTGGACGATGACACTGTGACTCCGACTCCGACGCCTACTCCGACGCCCACTCCAACCCCAACGCCCACGCCCACTCCGACCCCAACTCCCGCCCCACTCCCCACGCTGAGCATTGCCGCGAGCCGCATCAATGAGGGCAACACCGGCACGGCAGCGATGCAGTTCACGGTGACGCTCTCGGCGGCCTCTACGCAGACGGTGTCTGTGCCGTATGCAACGGCTGACGGAACGGCCACCGCCGGCAGCGACTACACCGCAGCCAGCGGCACGCTCACGTTCGCAGCCGGCGAACTGACGAAGACCATCACCGTCGGCATCATCGGCGATACGGTGGTCGAGTCGGACGAAACGCTGATCGTGAGGCTCGGCACCGCGCTGGCGGCGACGATCCTCGCAGGCACGGGCACCGGCACGATCGTCAACGACGATGCCGCAAAAGCTGGTACCTACAACTACGCTGACGTGCTTCAGAAATCACTGCTGTTCTACGACGCCCAGCGTTCCGGTGACCTGCCCACCACCTTCCCGCTCAACTGGCGGGGGGATTCGGCCCTGACCGACGGGGCGGATGTGGGCGTCGACCTCAGCGGCGGCTATTACGACGCCGGGGACCACGTGAAGTTCGCCCTGCCGATGGCGTCGTCGATGACGATGCTGGGGCTCGGCGTCGTGCAATACCGCGATGCCTACGTCAACAGCGGGCTGCTGCCCCAGATGCTCGATGCCCTGAAGTGGGGCACCGACTGGCTGATCAAGGCCCATCCGACGGCCAACACGTTCTACGCGCAGGTTGGTAATGGCAGCACCGACCATGCCTTCTGGGGTGCACCAGAAGTGATGAACATGGCTCGCCCCTCCTACAAGCTCGATGCCACGCACCCCGGCTCCGATGCCGCGGGCGAGGCGGCGGCGGCCCTGGCCGCAGCCTCGATCGTGTTTCGGCCGACCGATGCGGCTTATGCCGACCTGCTCCTGAAGCACGCTCGCGAACTCTACACGTTTGCCGACACCTATCGCGGCAAGTATTCCGACAGCATTCCCGACGCCGCCTCCTACTACAACTCGTTCAGCGGCTACAACGACGAACTGGCGTGGGGGGCGACCTGGCTCTACAAGGCCACTGGCGACCAGGCCTATCTCGCCAAGGCGGAATCGGTCTACGCCGCCAGCCTCGCCGGCCAGCAGCTGAAGTGGACGCAGTCGTGGGACGACAAGACCTATGGCACGGCAGTGCTCCTGGCCCAGACCACGGGCAAGCAGGTCTACAAGGCCGACGCCGAACGCTGGCTCGACTACTGGACGGTCGGCAATTCCAGCGGTCGGATCGCCTACACGCCCGGCGGACTGGCCTTCCTCGACACGTGGGGCTCGCTGCGGTATTCGGCCGACACGTCGTTCCTGGCACTGATCTACAGTGACAGCGTCGGGGACAAGAGCAACCGCTACCACGACTTCGCGGTGCGGCAGATCAACTACATGCTCGGCGACAATCCCAGCGGACGCAGCTACGTTGTCGGCTTCGGCAACAATCCCCCGCTGAATCCGCACCATCGCGCGGCCAGCGGTGTGTATGACGGCAACGTCAATGCGGCCGGAAACAACCGGCACACGCTCTATGGAGCGCTCGTCGGCGGGCCGCAGTCGGCCAGCGACAGCGACTACACGGACGTCCGGAACAACTACATCGGCAACGAGGTAGCGCTCGACTACAACGCCGCCTTCCAGGGCGCTGTGGCCCGGCTCTACACGGAATTCGGCGGCAAGGTTGTGGCAACGATGCCGCCGGCGGAAACGCCGACGAACGAGTTCTTCGTGCAGGCGGCGGTCAACACCGTGGGGAGCGGATACACCGAGATTCGGGCGCTCCTCAACAACCAGTCGGCCTGGCCAGCCCGCATGTCGTCGAATCTGTCGTTCCGCTACTTC
>Ga0304730_1001449_pt1 | contig 17930 bp, 21 predicted proteins | sample M_130628_MF_Meta_FD_190474 | JGI IMG/M metagenome (GOLD analysis project Ga0304730, IMG submission 190474) | Freshwater microbial communities from Lake Montjoie, Canada to study carbon cycling - M_130628_MF_MetaG (v2) (version 2) | ecosystem: Environmental > Aquatic > Freshwater > Lake | place...
GGGGTTTATATAACAGAAGATTACATAAATAGAACTCCTTCATTTGATGGTAAAATAAAACCAATTGATAAAAAGAAAGAGTTTTATGATAAGGCTATGGGTTTGGGACAAGAAGAAGTGAAAAAATTTGCAAAGAAATTAATTGAAAAGCAATCAAATACATAAATGTTTATATTTATATCTATTAAGTAAAGAAATATAATGGAAAAACAATTAAAAGAGATAATTCGTTCAGTAGTAAGAGAACAATTCATATCAGAAATGTCACAAAACGATGTAAATTTCAAAGCAATAATGAAATTCTACGATAAGGGAACATCAAATGCTAAAAAAGCAATATCTTTATTCCTATTCCGTAAACCAAATGCAAATAGAAATAGTATAGTAGAAGAATTACTTGATATGGATTATCGTGATATACAGGATACAATGAAGCATTTTAAATTAAAAATAGAATACGTTGATAACAAAGGTGTAGAGCATGTAGCTGCAGCGTTACCTCAAACGGAAGAAGAACCAATAAAGGAATGTAAAACTTGTTAAGTATGGAAAATATGTATTCAGTAATAATCACAGCTATCACCGTATTGGGTGGAACGGGAGCTTGGAGATATTACGAAAAGAGAGCACTAAATAAAGAAAGAGATGATGAGTTTATCAGACACGATTGTAAAGACCGCATTTCTAAATTAGAAGGATTATTAGAAGCAGCTGGTAAAGAGAAGGATGAACTTCGTAATATGGTGTTAGAACTTACAAAAGAAGTGGCAGCATTGGGTGTTAAAGTTGAGTTCCTTACAAAAGAGAACGATAAGTTAGAAAAAGCCCTCCCAAAGACTAAGAAGCAAATAAACGGATAAGATGCCATTAGCACGAACACTGTTTACGGAAGATAAGAAATTAAGAATATTTGATTTTGACGATACTTTAGTCAAAACAAACTCATTCATATATGTAACGCATAAGGATGGCAAAATATCTAAACTAAGTCCCGGTCAGTATGCAGTTTACAAAGAACAACCAGGTGACAAGTTTGATTACAAAGATTTTCAGCAAGTAACAAACCCACAACTTATCAAAGGATATGTGGAGTTATTGAGAAGAATGGTTAATAGTGGTGGTAGTAGAGAGGTGTTTATCCTAACTGCTCGTTCCGCAGAAAGACCCGTATCTCAATTCATAAAAGATTTAGGTATAAGGGGAGTAACAGTAGTAGCATTGGGTGATAATAACCCTGAAAAGAAAGCAGATTGGATTGAGGATAAAGTAAAGGCTGGATTTGATGATGTTTACTTTGTTGATGATTCCCCTAAAAACGTTGATGCGGTACGCAGTAGACTTAAGAACTACAATATAAAGCAAAAAATCCAACAAGTTAAACACTTCTAACTCATAGTAGTAGTTTATTTCATTTTTTCAATATTTATAGCAGTTGAATACCAACTTTTTTAAATATCATAGATAAATGGCAACCAAAAAGATATCAGAATTACCTTTAATAACCAGAGTATCTGGCTCTCAAGAGGGCGGAACTGTATTACCGATTGTAGTAGGTGGAACTACCGACCAAATTAGTGTAGAGAATTTCAGTAAATTTATAACTGCATATAGTGCACATACCGGTTCTGCTGGTAATACTTTTACAGGTCCTCAAACTATTAACAATAACGTTACAATTACTGGAAAACTGACAGTAAATGAGTTAGTAGCAACATATGAAACGGCAAGTGTAATATATTCGGAAGGTGGTAATATTTTTGGTAATGAATTAACGGATAAACAACAATTAACTGGTTCTGTTAATATAACTGGTTCTTTAATATATAATAATGTTCTTGTTACTAATATTGATGCAAATACAATAAATAGATTACAGCAAACTACCGCATCATTAAATACATTTACAAGCTCACAAGCAGATAGAAACTTAGTATTATCTACTGTAACTGGTTCAATAAACCAAGCAACTGCATCTATACAATTTCAAACGGCATCTTTATTACAATTTACCGCTTCACAAGATAGTAGAAACTTTACATTATCGCAAGTAACTGGTTCATTCAACTATTTTTATCAGGCATCCGCATCTTTACAAACATTCACATCATCGCAAGCAGATAGAAACTTAGTATTATCTACTGTAACTGGTTCAATAAATCAGGCAACGGCTTCTTTACAATTCCATTCAGCTTCAGTAGAGGCTCAATTAGCTAGAATACAACAAGCGACTGCATCTTTAGAATTGGCTAGTGCATCATTTAAATATTTTTATCAATCAACGGCATCTTTACAAACATTCACATCATCCCAAGCTGATAGAAATTTAGTATTATCAACGGTAACCGGTTCAATAAATCAGGCAACTGCTTCATTACAACAATTTACCGCATCTCAAGATAGTAGAAACTTAACACTCTCAACTGTAACTGGTTCTCTAATAGGAATCACAAATGGGTTGATGGCATTCACTGCGGCTTTAGATAACACTTACGCAACTGATGCACAACTTTATCAATTATATCAAGCTACTCGCTCATTGGAATTACATAGTGGTTCAATGATAGGTGTGACAAATGGTTTAATGGCATATACTGCATCCAATACTTCTTTGAATACTGGTTTAAGAGGTGAAGTTGATGGTATTGAAGCATATACTGCATCTTTAAAAGGACAAGCAATTGTATCTTCATCAACTCAAGTTAGAAATTATGATGTATTTGCATTAAACTCTAATTTATTCACCGCAACGGGTTCTTTAATAGGAATTACAAATGGTTTAATGGCATTTACGGCAGCATTAGATTCGACATACGCAACTGATGCACAATTATTCCAACTATATCAGGCAACCCGTTCTATTGAATTAACTACGGGTTCTTTAATAGGAATCACAAACGGATTGATGGCTCTAACGGCATCTATGAAAGCAGCATCAATTGTATCTTCTTCTACGCAAGTTCAGAACTATGATGTATTCGCACTAAACTCTAACTTATATAATAGTACGGGTTCTTTAATAGGAATCACAAATGGTTTGATGGCTCTAACGGCTTCAATGAAAGGGCAGGCAATTGTATCATCATCAACACAAGTTCAAAACTACGATGTATTTGCATTAAACTCTAACTTATATAACGGCACTGGTTCATTACAAGCGCAAGTTAATGGTATAATGGCTGTAACGGCATCTTTGAAAGCAGCAGCAATCGTATCATCTTCACAACAAATAGCAAACTATTATAAGTTCGCTGAAACGGCATCGGCTAGTACTAAATTTTACGGAAATGTAACGGCAAGTGGAAATTTATCTGTTGGGGCCGATTCATTTACTTCACCTGGTGGAGCAGATAAATTCATAGGAGTATTTAGTGGACAGGATTCAAGTATAATATTGCAAGATAGTGTTGAGACTTGGGAAATATATATGAATGATGACTTGTACTTTACTACGGGTTCTACTAATCCTAAGAATGTAATGTCATTAAGACGTATTACTGGTAACGTTGAAATAAACGAAGGTAACTTAGTAATAGGTAAAGCTGGTAAAGGTATTGATTTCTCAATTACATCAAATGGAAGTGGTACAACATCATCCGAAATATTAAGTGATTACGAAGAAGGAACATTTACACCAACAATAGAAGGTAGTTCAACCGCAGGAACGGGTACATACACTACTCAACAAGGCACTTATACAAAGATTGGAAATCTTGTCACAATAAGTGTGTGGGTTAGTTGGAGTGCTCACACTGGAACGGGGAATTTACAGCTTGCTGGTTTTCCATTCACTTCCATAGGAACAACTAATTATCGTGCTTCGGGAACATTTGGTTGGGTAGAAAACCTTACCTTAAGTGCAAATAATATCGTAACAATGGCTATAACTCCTAGTTCAACTAAATCAGATGTGACTCAGTACCCTGCTGGTGGTGGTGCGGCTAGTAGTGTTCCATTGGATGCGGCTGCAAATCTTCATTATTCAATCACTTATCAAACCGCATAATATAAATTAATATAAAAATGGCATTAATAGAAAAACAAATCGTAGACAAAGTAGAACTTGTACAATCAAATCATATTCAAGTTCGTACTGCAAATATCATTGAAAAAGATGGTACTGAAATTGCAAGAACATTTCATAGACATGTACTTTCACCGGGTGTTGATGTGAGTGGTGAAGACCCAAAAGTTCAAGCTATCGCAAATGCAGTTTGGACAGAAGAAGTGATAGCAGCATATCAAGCTTCTTTAGTAAGCGAATCTTAATTAGATGAAACAATATAATGTTGCGTTAAAAGCCGGAGTTGACTACGATGGGTTTTGGAATGATATGGAATCCGAAACCGATGGATTACTTTATATTCCAAATCGTAGAATAGAATTTACAAACGAAAGACCAGCATCACTTCGTCAATGTTGGTATTTACTTACAGATGAAGAAGCAGAATTATTAAGAGGAGACGATAGAGTTTATTGTGTAGAGATACCACCAGAATTTAGAGATGATATTTTTATCGGACATGTGGCAACACAAACCGGTGATTTTACAAAGACAACATCCGATAGTGGGGCATACCTTAACTGGGGATTAATACGTTCATCAAATTCAACAAACGTTTACGGAACTAGTACTACAGTAACAAGTAGTTATCAATACACTTTAGATGGTACTGGTGTTGATATTGTAATTCAAGATAGTGGATTAGAAGTAGGTCATCCCGAATTCACAGATGCATCAGGTAATACTAGAGTTTATCAAATAGATTGGGGTTCTTATAGTGGAGGAGCTTTTACACAAAACGCAAATCATTATAGAGATTACGATGGGCATGGTACTCACGTGGCTGGTACTGCTGCGGGTAAAACTTATGGTTGGGCAAAGAACGCAAGAATATATTCGGTAAAACTTAATGGTCTAGAAGGTAGTGGTGATGAAAATACTGGTATAAGTTATACATACGCATTTGATTGTATTAAGAATTGGCATACTTCTAAAGCAGGTAGTAGACCAACTGTAATTAATATGAGTTGGGGATTTTATACCAACTATGTTGGGGTAGCATCGGTAACATATAGAGGAGTTACTTATTCAGATGCAACTACAACCGGTAATTCAACGTATAGAAGTAATACATACGGAATAAAAACAACTAGTCAATTAAATACAAAAGTATCATCAGTTGATGTTGATGTTCAGGAATTGTTAGCAGCCGGTGTAGTAGTTTGTACGGCGGCAGGTAATCGTAGTTATAAAATAGATGTAACGGGTGGAACGGATTATAATAACTCTATTTTATCTACCAGTGGAACTACATATTATTATCATAGAGGTTCATCACCAAATAATGAAAACGCTATTAGTGTAGGAAATGTGGATAGTACGGTTTATAGTTCAACTTTAGACCAAAAATCAACATCATCAGAAACCGGTCCAGGTGTTCATATATTCGCTCCAGGTACTGATATAATGAGTGCAACATCAACTACGAATAGATTTAGTGGGCAATCATATTATTTAAACGCAACATATAGACAATGTAATATTAGTGGTACTTCAATGGCATCTCCTCAGGTAGCAGGTGTTTGTGCATTGATACTACAATTAAATCCAACATTTACACCTGCACAAGTTAAATCGGCTTTATTGGCACAGGCAACCGCAACGATATATACAAGTGGATTAGGTAATGATTGGAGTAATAGTAGAAGTATACTTGGTAGTAATCAATCATTTTTATATTCTAATTTTAATTTAACAACTACAACAACTACTGCAGCACCAACAACTACAACAACTACTGCGGCACCAACTACAACAACTACAACTACAGCCGGCCCTACAACTACAACAACAACCGCGGCTCCAACTACAACCACTACAACCACAACAACCACAACAACTACCACGACAACCACAACTACAACAACTACAACTATCGCACCGGTGTATTGTGTTGAATACATTTGTACATCGAATAGTGGTGGATATGTATTTTGGACAGACTGTATAACAAATCAACCAGCGGGAGCTTTGTTGAATCCTGGTAAAAGAAAAAAAATAGCATCGAGAACATATCCTGTTGGTGAAAGGGGTACGAGATTAAGTGTTATCTTTGGTGAAACTAATCAATTGGAAATAACTGAAATCCAGCCGCTTCCATAATTTTTTATATATATATTTATTGTTAAAGGTAATTTAATAATCAATGCCAGCAGTAGCTATTTATAGAGTTTCGGTATCGGGTGATAATCATTCATATGTACAATGGACAGAGTGTGAAGGAAACACACCTCCTCCACGTCTTATAAACTCACGTTTACGCACAATAGTATTCGAAGCACAGGGTACTACCGCAGTATTAAATTCAATATCAAAATCCGCAGCAGCAACAATTGAAATGATTGGTGTTGGAAATCCAAATTGCTCAGGCACCGGAAATAATGAAAGTTTAACAACTACAACTACAATTGCAATTACAACAACAGCTGCACCAACTACAACTACAACACTTGCACCTGCAACTATAAGTTTAGGTTACAATGTATCATCGGCTTTAACCGCGTGTGGAGCTTCTACATCAACTTACTATACTAGAAATGGATATGGTTTTGAAAATGGTGCGCAATTATTTACAAATAATGCATTAACAACATTTGCACCTAATGGGTATTATTCAAATGGAACTAATTATGCAATAATTACATATGCTGGAATTTTAGCTGATAAGGCAACGTGTCTTAGTGTAACAACTACTACAACTACTACAACTACAACAACTACAACAACCGCCGCACCAACCACTACAACTACAACAACCGCTGCACCAACAACTACAACTACAACCACAACTGCAGCACCAACTACAACTACAACTACAACCACTACAACTGCGGCACCTCAATGTAATTATGATACATTCACCATTGTATGTGATTCACCAATAACTACAACGTCTACAACGTCTACAACTACTACAACAACGACTACAACAGTATCACCTGGATATTATTACAATGTAACTAAATTCAATTGTTTTCCATGTTCATTATCAACAATTAATTTAATTGCATATTCATCTGTAGCACTAGTAAACAATTTATATTATAATAATGGAGATGGATTTGTTTATTATACAAATTACTCTGTTGGATACACAGCAACGCCTGATGTTAATTTAAGTGGAGCGGCCGGCCAAAGTGATTGTGCTAGTGCATGTAGTATATAAAATTAAAAGAAAAGATATATATATAGAATGGCAAGGAATATAACATTAACATTGGGAGCCGGTATGGGAGCTGATTTAGGACCAAACTTTAACCTTACCGCAAATGTGGGAAGTGTAACTCCATCAACTGCCACAAAAAGCGAATTAACGGCAGGTAAGAGTGTAAGTGTAGATGATGCAGCAACTCAAGTTACCATAACATCAACGGGTACTTGTACAAATGCAGCAACACAAACCATTCCGTGTGCAGGTGGAACTACAACGTCTACAACGTCTACAACGTCTACAACCACAACTACAACTCTTGCACCGGTAACAATGTATTGGGATTTAACTGCTGGTAATGGTGGTGGTGGAACATTGAGTGTTAGAAATGGTTCTAATGTTGAGATATTTTCAACATCAACCACAGCAGGTGCAACAAGTGGTACATTTGTAACAAATGCAGGACAGTTACCATTAACTGTAATTGGAGCATGGACGGCGGGTAGTGGAAATATAGTTAGATATAGAATATGTGATTCAACACCATCTGAAATTTATTATAGTGGTGATATTAATAGTGGATTGGGCGAATTAGGGTATTTACTATCACCAACACCAACATCATTCCATGTATATTTATCATCCGGAGTATCTACATATCCTGTAAATTGTGATGGAAGCCCTGGTGTACCAACTACAACCACCACAACTACAACAACCGCAGCACCATTATATAAAACATTATTAGTGAATGTTGGTTCTCCTGATAGAGCGGCATCTGATGATGGATTTGTATATTTCAGTTTTAATGATGCACTTGGAGACCCTTATACTTTAAGTTACAATACAAATAAATCTAATTTTAATACTGGAGTATGTGTTAACCAATTTGATTCATTTAATGTATATATTTTAGTGGGTGGAAATCCAACGGCCGTCACTGCAAGTTCGGTTGCATTTGGTACAACTTGTGTTCCATAATATAAAAATTTAATAATTATATACAAATAAAGGTTATGAAGAATTTACGTTTCGTATGTGCCCAACCCGCAATTCCATATTATACTTGGCAGGTTGAAGTTTTAATTAACAACTTCAAAAAAATGGGAGTAAACCCAAACTATATTGATATAGTTTGTGGTATAGAAAATGGAATTATTCCTGAAAATTGGCAAAAATTAATGACACATTATAATAGTGTCCGATTTTTCTTTTACAATGATACTAGACTCGATAAAAGATATCAACCATCTATCTATTTTAATTTGATGAAGCAACATATTGTTGCTAGACCAGAAATACAAGATGATGTTTTATTTTTGCATGATTCTGATATTATACTTACAAAACAACCAAATTTTAATTCTATGATATCCGGTAATACTTGGTATCTAAGTGATACTAAGTCTTACATAAATTATGATTACATAAAAGCAAAAGGAGATTATGTGTATGATAATATGTGTAGAATTATCGGTATAGACCCGTTAGTTCCAAAACTACTAAATAATAATTCAGGAGGTGCACAATATATTGTAAAAAATACTACCTATGAATTTTGGGATAAAGTTGAAACTGATAGTATAAATCTTTATAAATGGTTTTGTGATAATGAGTATTTGCATATTAAGAAAAATGAGTTTGATTATCCAATACAAAAATGGACTGCTGGTATGTGGAGTTTATTATGGAACGCTTGGTTAGCAGGACACGAAACAATAGTAGATGAAAGATTAAATTTTGGTTGGGTAACAAATCCCATATCAGATATAGATAAACATTCTATATTACATAATGCAGGAGTAACGGCTGACCCAAATAATCCACATTGTTACGAAAAAGGATTATTTTATAAGGGTAATTTTATAAATGAACTACCATATAATAAACCTTTAAAAATAAGTGATGAATTTGCATCATCCTATTATTGGAAAGAAATATGTGAAACTGCGGAAAAATCTATATTAATAGAAAGAACTCCGCAACAATTAATAAAAAATGATTTCAATAAATATAAAATAACAAATCTTCAAATAGACCCATATGGAGTTTGTAATGCTAAATGTTGGTTTTGTCCTGTAAGATACAAAGGAAATCCAGAACATGGTAAGGATGTAATGAGTCCAGAATTATTTGAAAAAATTATAAAAAATCTAATTGATGAAAGAGAAAAACCAGATGGGTTAGTATCAAAGGCATTCAATGGATTTTATACAGCACATTATAATGAGGTACTTCTTTATCCTCATTTTGAAGAAATATTAAAAATTTGTAGAAAGTATAAATTAGTAACAATGGTACTTTCAAATGGAATACCTTTAACACCGGAAAAAGTTGATATTTTAAAAGAGTATCAAGATGTATTAAGTGGTATATGTTTAAACACACCGGCTTTCGATGCTGAAACTTGGAGTAAGAGAAGTGGTATTAATATAAAACAATTTGATAAACTAATATCAAACATACAATACGCAGTAGAACAATTACCGGAAATGGTAAAACGAAACGCATTCTCAATTCAAATAAATGGTTCGCATGAATTATCCTTTGGAGATAAAGGGGGTTGGTTAGAAAAAGGACCGGAATTTCCAAATGATATGGATTTAAATGTAGAAACTGGCGAATTATTTCAACAAAAAGAAAAAGCAAAAGAATTATTTCCTAATGTTAATATATTCACCGTCCCATATCTAATCGATAGGGCGGGTTTATTGGATGAGGTAATAACTAATAGACCGGCTATTGAAAGAAACTTAATGAAAAACAATAAGGATAAAAAAGTTATTGGATGTGCAAATGGTAGAGAAGTAGGTGGTAGACCTATTGGTTGGGTGCACGTAAATTCTAGTGGTAAAGCATTCCTTTGTTGCAATGATTATGAAATGGAAATGCAAGTTGGAGATTTTAAAAATAACGAACTAAGAGATTTTTGGGGTAATGATGAACATGTTGAAATGATAAAGAAATCTTACGAAACGATTTGTAGAGGATGTGCTTCTGCAATTTTTGAATAAATAAAAAATAAATACTTATTTAAAAAGATACAGTTATGCATAAAAAGGGTACAATATATTGGTTCACAGGACAAAGCGGAGTGGGTAAAACGGTGTTAGCAAATAAACTTAAAGATTTTTTACAAACACAAAAAAGAAATTGGCGTAAAGATGTTTTTCTGATTGATTTTGAACATCATTCTCAACTAGGAGAAGCTCAAATTATTTCAACTTTTTTATTAGAAAATAATTGTGATGTTGTAGTAGCGATAACCGATACATCCAAACAACATAGAGATGAATTTAAAGCACTAATTAACGATAGGTTTGTTGAACTATATATTCATAGTAATCGTAAAAAAAGTAAAGAATTGGCAAAAGTTTCTGGATACGAAGCTCCTACCGAAAACTTCTTTGATATAGATACTACATCGGACAATCCAACACAGTCATTTACGAAGTTAATACACCATTTAGGAAAGATTGACAAATTATGAAAAAATAAAATTGATATACTTATATAAAGAAACATAAAAGTGTATCAAAATTGTTATGGAAGAAGAAAAAGAATATAGGGAATTTTCAAACTTTGACCCTACTAAAAACCTATCATTAGCACCACAAAGAAGAACAAAAAGAGGATTGGGTGCTAGACCTTTATTAGAATCCGAAATAAAGGGAATACAAAAGAAAGCTCGTTCAGCAGCCGAAGCGGCTAAATTACTCGGAGTATCATATAATACATACAAAAAATATGCCAAACAATATGGTATATTTGAGGACCTTAAAAATCCATTTGGGTTGGGTATCCGAAAGGGTACAAATACTCATTCCGGCTTTCATCCATTAGATGATATTTTGGCAGGTAAATACCCAAATTATCCAATATGGAAATTAAAAAGAAGGTTATTACTTAATTCCTATATGGAAGAAAAATGTTCAAATTGCGGGTTTTGTGAGAGAAGGGTAACAGACCATAGAGTTCCATTGGTATTAGATTTTTTAGATGCTAACAAGAAAAACCATGCATACGATAATTTGCGTATGTTATGTTTCAATTGTTCATTCCTAATCAATGGAAATCTCACAGGTCCCCGAAAGGAATATGAATATTAATTTGGTGAATTGATAAAAAAATCGTATATTTGTAATTAAACAATTAAAAACAATAAATTATGGCAAAGTATTTTGAAGTTACAGTGACCGTTCAACACGAAGTAGATGGTGGCAAGGGTGGTACAAAAATTAAGAAAGTAAAAGAATCGTATTTAGTAGATGCAATGACCGTTACTGAAGCAGAAGCTAGAGTAGTGGGTGAATTTGAAAAAGCAGGTATCCAATTGGATTATGAAGTATCGGCTGCAAGAGAATCTAAAATCTTACAAGTAATTCAATAATGGGAATCGAAACAAAAATCGAAGAAATTAAAGAGGTAGTAATGAAAAGAGTTCCACCGGGTGATAGATGGTCACCTATTGGTTCTCCATCAGTTACTTTGGATAGTTTGACTGATGCATTGGAATATCACTTCCAGAACACAGGACAAACCGAATTTTTCCTGTCTGCACGAAAAGGGACAGTAGAGGTTATCCACACACAAGAGGTTCAGGTTGAGAAGCCTGTTACCAAATACTCCCTATACGGAGAAAACTAAAAATCATTATGTTTAATAAAAAAACATAATATTTATATAAACAACATAAAAAAACAAAAATTATGAGTACATTCGCTATTGTAGTATTGGTATTGGCTGTTGCTGGTATCGCTACGTTTATCGCTATGAAAACCGGTAAGGTTAAAGATGCAAACAACAACAACATTCCTGATGCTATTGAAGAAAAGGTAGAGGAAGTTAAAGAAGTTGCTAAGAAAGTAAAAGCAGTTGCTGAGAAAGTAACTAAGGTTGCAAAAACAGTTGTAGTTGAAAAGAAAGCTACAAAAAAAGCAGCACCTAAGAAGACTAAGTAATTATGAGCAAAATACTATCGGAAGAACTAAAGCAATTAGAAACGGAGATAAGCCAACTCAAAAAGCAGTTATTTATAGAAATGATTACTGAAGGAGTTGATGATCCTGGTATACTTAAATGTATATTCTTAGCTGGAGGTCCTGGTAGTGGTAAATCATATACTGCTAAAGAAATATTTGGGGTTGGTAAAACCGCAATTAGTTCAGTATCGGCTGGTGGATTAAAATTGGTAAATTCAGATACCGCATTTGAGAAAGCTTTAAAAGATAATGGTATCAATCCTAAAGATTTGGGAAGGTTTGAAAAAGAAGACCCAAAAATGTGGGATTTCATTGCTGGCGAAGAAAATCCTAACTCAATCCGTAACCAAGCTAAGAAAATCACAAAACAACAACAAGCTTTTTATGAAGCGGGTAGATTGGGATTGATTATCGATGGCACTGGTGATGAGGTAACAAAGATTAAGGAGAAAAAAGCTCACGCTGAAGATCTTGGATATGATTGTTATATGGTATTTGTAAACACATCATTGGAAGTGGCACAAGAAAGAAACGCATCCAGAGATAGAACTTTATCAGCAGAAAGAGTAACGCAAATATGGAAAGCTTGTCAAAACAATTTGGGAGCATTTCAATCTATGTTTGGTGGAAACTTTATTATTGTGGATAATACTGAATACAAAAAATATCAATCTAAAGTTAGGGATAGAAAATCAGGCGAAATCAAAATCATTGATACTGCTATCGCTCAAAATATCCAAAAATCAATTAATGCATTTTTAAGAAAACCTATCTATAATCAAATTGGAAAGAAATGGATAGAAACAGCTAGAATGCTTAAAAACGCTAATGTTATAAAATAGGTTATACCAATATGTTACGTTACACTTTACAAAAAAATGTAACAACAAATGGCAAAGTCAGTAGGTTCGGCAAACAAAGTTTCTTTTGGTAAAAAAACAACAGGTAAGGCAAAAAAAGGATATGGTCCTAAAGAACAAAAACCAAAAAGATATAGAGGACAAGGAAGATAATATCGGTTATGAAAAATGAAAAGGCTTATTTAAAAAAGTTGATGTATAATGAGTTAGATGAAGCTCAACCATATATCAAAGGAAAAATAAAACCTAAAATTAATAAACCAAAGGCGAAAGATTCTAAACCACAAAGAGGTAAAAAGAATGTTTTGGGTAATTGGGATTAAAAACATATAGTTATGAAAAAATGGTTATGGAGAGCTTTAGGGCTATTTTTTGTTGGTATGGCTTACGTTGGGGCTATTGTTCCTGGTGTACCAATGACAACATTTGCTATTTTAGCAGCATGGGCATTTGCTAAGAGTTCACCAAAGTTAAATCATTGGTTGCATACTCACCCAACATTCTCACCACATTTAATTCGTTGGGAAGAAAAAAGTATTTATCCAACAAAAGTAAAATGGATTATGTTAGCTACTATGATAGGTAGTTACACATTTCTATTATTCACACTATGGCACAAACCATTTGCACTAATTGGAATCGCATTATTTATGTTATTTTGGTTAGTATGGGCTTGGAGATTTCCAGGTTCAGAGGAAGAATGGAAGGAAAGAAAAATCAATGGTAAAAAAATCGGTTGGTTTAAGTAATACTATGATGTGACTTTATCGTTTAATTCGTTAATGATATATTTAATAAAAAATATAAAACATTATGAATGTGGAAAACAAAATTAAAGACATTATAGATATGTTGGAAGATGCCATCTCTTTTGAAGATTGGAAAGGTGTAGAAAATGCACAAAAAGAATTAACATTCTTATTTGAAGAAATTCAATCTACATTTCCGTTGGATTCTTGGGATGAAAACGATGCGGATTAGTACATATATTAATTAGAATATATATCTAACTCATTGATTTTCAATATCTTAAAATTTTATTAAAAAATATATTCAAAAGGGCTTGGTTGTCTCAGATATTGTTCGTATATTTGAATTCAATCAATTAGATAATCAATTAAAACCCCTTTTATATGAGTTGGTATTCAGATTTTAAGACAGGTACAAAAGACCACCTAGTTAGTGGCAAATCCAAAAAAAGTAGTTCATACAAATCTTATGGTAAATCCTCTTGGTGGATGGACGATTGGGATGATTATTCATCTCCCGTATATTCAACCTATTCAACCAAAGAATTGGCTACTAAGAACTTATACAAGTTAGCAGCACATCGTAGAGCGATTGCTAACTTCGTATCTATTGTAACAGGTCAATCTATTCCTGTTAAATTTTCAACTAAAGGTGATTCCTATACTGATGGTAAGGTAGTAACTATTTCGGCAAACATTGCTGAACCGAAAGAGTTTGACCCTGCTGTAGGTTTGGCATTGCACGAAGGTTCACACATTAAGTTATCCAACTTTGACCTATTGAGAGATTTGGATATTGCAATTCATCGTATCGTTGGCGCTGAAGAATACAAACGATTGGATGAAGTTTCCAAAACTAAAGGTGTTACATACTTTATAGGTGTTGTGAAAGACCTACTTAACTATGTAGAGGATAGAAGGATTGATAATTTCATCTACAAATCGGCACCTGGATATAGAGATTACTATCGTTCAATGTACGATAAGTACTTCAATGACCCCGCAATTGATAAGGGTATGCAGAGTGATGAATTTGCTGAAGAAACTTTTGAGGCATATATGTTTCGTTTGATTAACTTACATTCTAAGTTCAGCAGACCTAATATATTAAAACGTATGCCTGAAATCGCTAGAGTAATCAAACTTAACGAAATCAGTAGATTGAGAACTACCGAAGATGCTCTTAAAGTAGCAATCGAAGTTTACGCAATTCTTATTGAAGCAATTGACCCACTTACTCAACCACAACAAAATGGACAAGGACAGGGGCAAGGTGGTGGTGAGGGTGAAAATGAAGCCGGTGAAGATGATATCGATGTTCAAATTGATGATAGTGGCGATGATGAGGGTGAAGGTGATTCGGATGGTAACGCTGATATGAGTGGTGATGGTAACGAACCTGCCGAAGATGGTAAGGGTATGAGTGGTAAGATTACCGTTAAGGTAGGTAAGAATGGTAAACCAACCGATAAACCCGCCGAAGGTAGATTATCACAAAGACAGATGGATATCATTCGTAAGAAGATTGAGAAACAAAAAGAGTTCTTACGTGGTAATATTAAGAAAAGTAAAGTATCACAAACCGAATCCAAACAACTTCAATCAATTGAAGAAGCTGGTGCAGAGATGAAAGTAGTAGCACAAGATTATTATGGTAATAGTGGTTCATTCAAAGGTATTGAGTGTGTGGTGGTTAAGAAAATGACCCGTACCTTAATGGAGCAAGAAAGTTTCCCACTTACTTCTAAGAGATATAGAAGCGGTAATGAGGATACACTATATGACCAATACTCTAAAGAAGTTGCGGAAGGTGTTCGTATCGGTACATTGTTGGGTAAGAAAATGCAAGTAAGGGGTGAGAGTAGAGAAACTATCTTTAATCGTCAGCTTGTAGGTAAGATGGATAAACGAATGGTATCTTCATTGGGATATGGTAATGAGCACGTATTCTTTACTAGAGAAATTGATAGTTTCAAAAAAGCTAACCTACATATTTCGGTAGATGCTAGTGGTTCGATGGGTGGTGATAAATGGAGAAAAACTATGATTAACGTAGTAGCTTTGGCTAAGGCGGTGGATATGATTCCTAACCTTAATATCCAAATCAGTTTCCGTACAACAACCGGAGAATTACCTTACATTGTATTGGCATATGATAGTAGAGTAGATAAGTTTATAAAGGTTAAGCAATTGTTTGGGTATTTAGGAGCAAGTGGTACTACACCTGAAGGTTTATGTTTCGAAGCGATTATGAAACAAATGGTTGGAAGTAATTCCGATGTTGATTCATACTTCTTAAACATATCAGATGGTGAACCTTACTTCCACGGAAAAGGTATGAGTTATCAAGGTAGTGGTGCGGCTAAACACACCCGTAAGATGATGAAATCTATTGAAGGTATGGGTATCAAAGTAATGAGTTACTATGTGACTGATAGCAATTATGAAGTAGATGAACATAGTAGTAGTTCTGCTAAGATATTCAAAGAGTGTTATGGACCAGCCGCTAGTTATATTAATGTAACAAACGTTAATGAAGTAGCTCGTACAATGAACCGATTATTTATGAGCAAACCACAAAATTCATAACTGATTGATTATCAATGAGTTGGGCAAAATACACCTAACTCATTGATTTTCAACCAATTATAACCCCAAAAAATAATTGTAAAAAAGCTTGGTTATTTCAAGTATATTACTTATCTTTATGGAGTAAGATTAAGAAACACAAATTATTATTTATACTTAAAACCCCTTAGTTATGGTAAAGTCAAACGTAGACAAAATGAGTAAACAAATCTTCAAAGTTGTGAAGATTGGCTCACATTTCAAACTAGCAAATACTGCTGGTAAAATTGTAGGTACACAAGGAATTGGTACTCCTACTCGTAAAAAAGCTTTCGAAGCTGGTAAAGCACTTCGTAAAGTAGTTGGTAATGGTGGTAAAATTCAATATCGCTTAACTGATATGGCTGAGTTTGAAAACTTAGTTGCACCTCTTAAGAGTAACGCCGAAGTTAATGTTGAGAAATTGGATAACCACAAAGAAATTACCGATTTCATCCACAATGAATCTGTTAAACTAAAACCAGAAGGTTTGGTTATTTCAGACCTTAAGTGGAAGTATTTAATTCGTTCAGCTGTTAGAGCTAAGAACATTATGATGACCGGACCTGCCGGCTGTGGTAAGACATTAGCCGCTAAGGCACTTACCAAAGGTTTAAAGAGACCTGATTTCTATTTCAACTTAGGAGCAACGCAAGATGCTAGAGCAACCTTAATTGGTAATACTCACTTCGATTCTAAGAAAGGTACTTTCTTTGCTGAATCCGCTTTCGTAAAAGCAATCAGTACTCCAAACGCAGTTATCTTATTGGATGAGTTGAGTAGAGCACATCCTGATGCTTGGAATATCCTTATGAGTGTATTGGATTTAGGACAAAGATACCTTAGATTAGATGAGGCTGTTGATTCTCCAATTGTGAATGTGGCTGAAGGTGTTACCTTTATCGCTACCGCGAACATTGGTGGTGAATATACTTCGACTAGAGTATTGGATAGAGCTATCTTAGACCGTTTCACTACAATTGAAATGGATGTTCTAAATGATGAGCAGGAGTTCAATCTCTTAAAGTATATGTATCCGCAAGTTAGTGAAGAAGATTTGAAAGCAGTAGCTGAAATCTCTACTCACACTCGTGATATCGCTAAGACAGGTGATGGTAAACTTTCAACCGGAGTTTCAACTCGTGCTAGTGTAGAAACCGCTGGGTTGTTGTATGATGGTTTCACTTTGTTCGAAGCGGCTGAGATTAGTATGTTTCCATTCTTCTCCAACGATGGTGGTGTGGATTCTGAAAGAACGTATGTAAAGCAGTTGGTTCAAAAGTATATTAAGGATGAGAAAGCTGATGAGGCTTTGTTCACCGAACCAACCGAAGATGATAGTGAAAAAATTGTTTGGTAATTTAAGGGGTTAAACCCAAACAACCGGTGGGTGGCTTCGGCCACTCACCATTTTTTTAACCCTATAAAATTATAAATTATATGACAGTGGTACAAATAATAGTAATCGGATTATACTATGTATTAGTAATCGGATTAATAAGAACACTTTTAAAGTTATTA
>Ga0304730_1001454_pt1 | contig 17898 bp, 13 predicted proteins | sample M_130628_MF_Meta_FD_190474 | JGI IMG/M metagenome (GOLD analysis project Ga0304730, IMG submission 190474) | Freshwater microbial communities from Lake Montjoie, Canada to study carbon cycling - M_130628_MF_MetaG (v2) (version 2) | ecosystem: Environmental > Aquatic > Freshwater > Lake | place...
CACCTGCAATTACAGAGGCCAATACCGTATTCGGAGTTCCTAGGGTTGCAGTTTGCGCCTTGATCAATGCAGTCGAGAGTGTTGCAATATTAGAAAGTCGAGTTAGCGTAATTGTGTAGGTGTTTACCGTGGTTTCATCATGTGCCGTGACTTTAATTAAAATCGTATTGGCGCCGACAACTAACGGCAGATCCAGCGATGCCGCACCCGAGGCAACCGTTTCAAATGCGCCAGAACCAACTTTGACCTGAACAGTTGCACTAACTTGGTTAACCGTTGGAGTCACAGTTACTTTGTCAATGGAATTTATAACAGATGCGGTGTAGCTGGTAGTCGTGGGAGAGAATGGACTTACTAGGGTGCCTTGCGAAAGCGTTAGCGCTGAAAGTTTTGCATCATTTGACTTGGTATATGTGAACTTGCTGGCTGAACTTGCAGCTGAAGATCCAGATGAGTTCACCAAGAAAATATCTAATACGCCCAAAACTGTCGTGGCTGGAGTGACTACTCTGATCTGAGTTGAATCAATTACCGTGACACTTTGAGCCGCAGTTGAACCAAACAAAACACCGCCAGTAGCCAACAGATTATTTAAACCAGTACCAGTGATGATTACATCTTGTCCGCCAGTGAGCATTCCTGATGAAGGTGAGATCGAGGAAATCGTTGGTGGCGAAACATAGGTGAACTTGCCGTAGAGCGCAACAGTTGAAGTTCCACCTGGAGTAATTACAGTGACGTTAACTTCACCAGTTCCAGCAGGCGCGGTCGCAGTAATCTGAGTAGCGCTATTTACTGTAAATACCGCGTCGGACGTCCCAAATTTCACACCTGTGGTGCCAGTAAAATTTTCACCAGTTATTGTGACCGAGGTAGCACCTGCGGTGGTTCCACTTGATGGTGAAATGCTTGTAACAGTTGGTCTTGGGAAATAAGTAAAGTTGTCAGCAACAACATTTTCAGTTGTTCCACCTTGATTTGAAACCCGCACATCAACTGTGCCACTGCCGGCTGGCGATGTTGCGGTGATTTGCGTTGTGCTATCTACAGTAAATGTCGTTGCGTTAGTGGTCCCAAATACAACCGTGGAGGCAAGTGCAGATGTGAAATTAGTACCAGTAATTACGACAGAAAATCCACCATTAGTTGAGCCAGTTGATCTTGAGAGCGCTGTAATAGTCGGTGGCGCGAAGTAAGTAAACGTGCTAGAAATTGGCGATTGCGCGCTGTCAGTAGTCACTCTTACGTTAACTGCGCCAGTTCCGGCCGGTGAAGTAGCGGTTAGTCTGCCTGTCACACTGTTATATGAAACGTTGGTGGCAGCATTTGCACCAAATACAACAGTTGATGCCGATGTGAAGTTAGTACCAGAAATTTGAACCACAGTTCCGCCAGTAGTTGGGCCAAATGTGACAGAAATTCCTGAAACCGCTACAGCTGCGGTGTAAGTAAATGCTGAAGAAAGTGTGTAGTCAGTTCCACCAACTACTACGGTGACCCCAACAGTGCCCGCACTTCCCGATGGTGAAACGGCGGTAATTCTTGTCGAGTTTACGACGGTAAAACTGGTTGCAGTTTGAGTGCCAAATTTAACAGCTGTTGCGCCCGTGAAATTTGTTCCAGTGATTTCCACAGTCGTATTTCCACTGGTTGAGCCACTGTTAGGTGTAACCGAGTTAACTGACGTGGCTGCGTTATATGTGAAGTTAGATGCCAGCGTTGTTCCGCCCGGGGCGGTTACTTGCACGCCAACAGTTCCGGTGCCAGACGGTGAGATTGCGGTAATTTGAGTTGAGCTATTCACCGTATAACTTGAAGCAGGTTTTGACCCAAACATCACGGCTGAGGCATTTGTAAAACCGGTACCAGTGATAACAATCGAGTTGTTTCCAACCGCATCGCCAATCGAAGGGTTTAAGTTAGTGATTGTTGGGGTGGGTAGATAGGTGTAAGTCGAACCTGTTGTTATTGCTGAAGTTCCAGCGGCAGTTATTACGGTAACGTCGACAGCGTTAGTACCGGCCGGCACATTCGTAACGTTAATCTGTGTACCGAAAGTGTTAACTGTGTAGTTGGTGCCCGCAACGGTTGTATTACCAAACTTCACGCCAGTTAGATTTACAAAGTTGTTACCCGTAATCGTTACCGCATTTCCACCAACTTGTGGGCCGCTGTTTGCAACAATTGACTCAATTCTAGGAAGCGCTACTGGGAACTGGCTCGAGCAAGCGGAAGTTGAAGAAATACCGGCAGTAACAGTCGAGGGCGATATCGCGCCAGAGCCACATGTCGTAGGGCTTGGCTGGAACAAGGCCAAAGTGTTTGCGCCGTATGAGTAGGTAGTCGATGGCGAGAAACCACTTAGCGGATATGCCGCAACTCCTGATAAAACTTGAGTTGGCCCGATCTGGGCAACACCATTAAATGGACCAATTCGAACTCCAGTACTTTTATCGGTCGAAGTGGGGCTGAAATTCTGCATCAAGCCACCATTAGCAATCTGGTTTATTAGAACTCCATTTAGAAATACCGCATCGTAAGACTGAGCGGCATTACCTTGCACATATGTTCTCTGAAATACCAAGTTTTGCCAGACGTTCTGTGTCAACCCAGGTGAAAACGAATAATTGCCACCATAAGAAGCGGAGAGAAAACTCGCGGTACTTGTACCTGTAATTGAGATTCCTTGGCCACGATCGCCATAGAAGCTGTACCCGTAAACTGCATTTATATCGACACTCGGAGTCGGGTTGTCCACCTTTATCCAGGTCTCAATCGTGAAAGATTGCGCCGTAATTAGTCCTGTGCCTTCAGGAAAATTTAATCTAAGTGTGTTGTTTGTGCCTAGACCTTGTTGTTCACCTGGGTACCTGGTTTGCCCGTTTGAAGTAAGCGTCAAGCTACCTCGAAGATTCGTAAGCGAAGGCGAGGATGTAGAAACTGCATACTCATTCGAAGTCGGCGTCAATGTCGCATTCATTGTGTAATAAATTGAAACCGGGCTCCAAGCACAAGTAGCCGTAAACGGGCTAACTGTCGTTGTTGCAACAGAAGAACATCCTTGAATGACACCTAAATCTGTTTGAAATGAAACATTTCCAGGCACAGATGCGGTCGCCGTAATTGTGTTTGTCACTCCAACTTGCGCCACACTATTTGACAGTGCAATTGATACAGTGCTGCTGAGTTTATTCACAGTTATGGAAACATTTGCCGTTGCTTGCAACCCCGAACTATTTTGCGTACCAGTTACAACGTATGAAGTAACGGGAGAATAAATTGCGGTTCCGGAGATAACACCCGTTGTTGCATTAAGTGTTAATCCGTTAGATAGAGCGGGGCTGATCGAGTAGCTATTGACTTGACTACCTGATTGAGTCGGGGTCATTGCGGTTATTGCAGAGCCAGATGAGATGGTAACCGGGCTTGTTGAATATGAAAAAGCAGGCGGTAACGGAGGTGGCAAATCAGTAGAGCATGTAGCAGTACCACCTACAGCGGCGAATGGCCCAATTCTGTTGGCGGGATCAGGGTTAAGGAAACAAAGATCATAATTGTCGTACTGTGTATTTAATACATACCAACCGTCATTGGTTGGAAAAGATCGAGCCGGCGTAAAGTTCGAAGTGTAATTCTGTCCCCCACGAAATCTAGATGGACCAAGCTTGATTGTTGCACCGGCAATACCGCCAATCTGAATCGCTTCGATGGCTCCGTTCTGATACTGCGAAGCAGTACAAATGGCTTTGCGTTCGCCGTTAATGAATAGGTAATTATTGGTAGTTTCATTCGGTGCGGAAGGTGCGATGCTAACGGCGAGGTGATACCACTCGTTTGCCACTGGAATCACTCCAGTGGTCAGATTTGAGCATCCATTAAAGCTAACTGCGCCATCGGTGCTACGCCAAGAGAGTTCGGCAGGAGTACCAATTCCGCCGCATAGCGTTCCATTGGTGCAGCCTTTGTAAATTCTGTTATATCCGGAGGCAATAACGGAAAATTTAATCCAAAACTCGACGGTGTAACCACCGCCAACGGTTAATCTGTAAGAACTATCGGGGATAGCTGCGTTTCCGCCACCGAATCTTCCAATTTGTGCCATCGCGCCGCTCGAAAGACTAATGCTGCCGTCAATGGGGGCTGTGGGCGATGCCGGTGATGAGCTGCTGCAACTAATACTCCCAGTAACTGTTGTAAGAGTTGCAGATTTAGTACCTGGATCTGAATTTGTTAAACATGAATCTGCAATTGAATCGTCATAAACAGCGTTATATAGAGCCCATACATTCGAATCGGTCGTAGTTGGGTAAGTTGTAGTTTGTGCATTTGAATAACTTTTACTTGAGTATCGGGCAATTGCGCTAATTCGTGTAGCGCTCATTTTCATTGCTTGTCCTGTTGAACCACCCAACTGAATTCCCTGGATGTTTCCGCTAGAAGTCATTGCACCGATACGGCACATACGTAGCAAATTTCCATTCAAAAAGACGCTCGAAGTGCCTGTTGCGCCGTTTCCATAAGAGTCAATTACTAGAGCCAAGTTGTACCAAGTACCTACCACTGGAGCTTTCGTTTGAACTGTACATGTCGTACTGGTTTGAGCTGGGTTCCAACTCATCAACCCAGTACTTGACCAAGTAAGGTCGACCGAACGTGTCGCGCTGGTTCCAGTCCACGCGCGGAAGATTTGATTGCTTGTCGCAATAGTTGAGAAATTGACCCATGCCTCAAAGGTGGTTCCGTTGTTCGCGTTAATTCCCGGAGTGGGTAAATTGATTTGCTGTTGTCCGCCAGAAGAGATTTCCATGCTGCCATTTGTTACAGCAGCGGCTGCGGGTGTTGCGAGGGGTTTAACAAGAGAGGCAACCGGCACAAGAAGTGAGCCCACTAGCGCAGCAACCACAACTCGGGTCACCTGTCGGCGTAACCCATGCCGAAATTTCTTTCTCTCAAAAGAGAACATGTTGAACACGTGACCCCTTATGCCATATATGGATGATGTATCCAATCTTGAGAAAGTATGCCACAAATGGGGGGTAACACCACATTTAAGAGGTGGCACCACTTCTAGAATCAGATTTCAAGTGTCGGGCTCTATCTCAATAATGGGTATCGGGTCTAAACTTCCTGAGATGGCAACCAATAAGAAGGTGGATTCGGCCCCGGGTGGGCGACAAGCCGCTTACAGTGCGCGAAATCGAGCGGCGTTAATCAAGGTTGCCCAAGAGGTATTGGCTGAAATTGGCCCCACCGCCACGATTGAACAGTTGGCCTCGCATGCCCAAGTCTCACCTACGACTATTTACAAATACTTTGAGAATAAAGACCTGCTCTTTTTAGAAGCGATCGGTCAAATCTGGGGCGGTTGGCTGATGTGGGCAAATGAATTGAAAGCCCCGGGCGATCGACTCGAGCGGACTTTAGATTCAGGCCGCAAGATTTTTTGGGCAAGAAAGACCCATCCGCAATTTGCCAGTATTTTGCATAACACCTTGGTGGAGGACCCATTTATTCTTGTAAAAATGGACCAAGGCGTAGGAAAAAGAGTTTTCGGTGAAATAGCAGAAAGCGGCGCTATAAATAATGATGATTTTGAAGCGCGATATGTTTTGTGGACAAATATTTACACAGGCTTATTGACGGCAGTTTTTGTGACCGAAGAGCTAACGCCGGAAGAAGCAAATGTTGCTTTTGGAATTGGATTATCGGTTTGGGGCATAAGCGAAGCGAAGTCGAAGAAATTAATTTCGCGCCCGCTTGGCTTTTCACCTGTTCCCGAACTTTAAATTCTCTTTTAGTTGCCATTCCAATTAGCAAGTTCTGCAGCAAATGGATCAAGACCCATTGGGCCAATCTTTAACGCATAAGTGTGGAATTTCTTTAGTGAGAATTCAGCACCTAAACGCGCTTTGGCATCTTCGCGTGCTTTCATCCAGACGCGCTCGCCTACCTTGTAGGAAATAGCTTGGCCCGGCCAACCTAAGTAGCGATCGGTTTCGCTGCGTGAATGAACATCATCAAGTAACGCTTGCTCGTTAAGAAGTTTGCGTGATGATTCAGCGTTCCAAACGTTGCCATCGAAATCGGTGTAACCAAGGTGCATTCCGATATCAACGACGATGCGAGCTGCACGTAAAGCTTGAGCTGATAAATAGCCCATTTCGATACCTGGTTCATCAAATGCGCCAAGTTCATTCATGAAGCGTTCGGCATAGAGTGCCCAACCTTCGCCGTAGCCACTAATCCACGCTGCATTTATCTGAAAACGTGAGAGGCGATCCTTTTCAATGGCCACAGTTGCGCATTGCAGGTGATGGCCAGGGACTGCTTCGTGATACCAAGTCGAAACTAAGTGCCAGCTACTGACTTCATCTTTGCCCAACATTGGAATCCAGGTTGTGCCTGGGCGAGATAGATCCTCTGAAGGTGGGTTGTAATAAGGCGCAGATGCGCTGCCTTCGGGGGCTAAGCGGGCTTCGCAGATTTTGATGCGATCATCAATTTCAAAGTACTCGCCATCCATGCGTGCCATTGCGGCATCGGTGAAATCTTGTAAGAACTTAATCACATTAGCTTCGCCCTTGATTACATACTTAGGGTCGTGATCTAAGTGATCGGCAACTTCGCGAAGAGTTTTAGCGCCGGGCTTGATTTGTTCAGCAATCTCCCACATGCGGGCGTTGATCGCTTTGAGATCAGCCATGCCCCACTCGTAAGTTGCACGAAGATCTAGCTTTGCACCCGTGAAATAACGTGCCCATACTGCGTAGCGTTCTGCGCCAACCGCGTCATTTGGGTTAGCAATCGGAAGGTATTTTGTCTTTAGGAATTCTGCGGTTTCGGCTGCGGCTTTTTCAGCTAGCTTGGCGTTGGAATGCAATTCTGGATACTTGCCATCGGCATCGAAGTTTTTACACATGGTGCTAAATCCACCGTTGGCATAGCTTTCTAGTTGCTCGATAACTCCGCGCACTTGTCGTTGCGCTGTTGTCTTGCCGTTCTTAGCAACCTCCATGATGGTGCCAGTCCAGGACTTAAATGCGCCATCGACTGCAGCTAAACGCTTGGCAATATTGTCGAAATCTTGATCACTTGCCTTTGGCATCAATTCAAAAATTGAACGGATATTCGAAGGAGGTGAAGTCAGCACGTTCCAAAGAACGAATGACTCTTGGCTCTCATGTAGGGCCAGACCTGACTCGAGGCGCTCCTGCATAACAGTCTGCGCAATTCGATCAATCTCATCTATCGGCTTTAGCGCCATCAGCTTGGCCAAGGTTGCTTTGGTTAGATCGGCAGATTTGGCAGCGCCAGCAAGCGAGAAATCATCAAGTTTGTCTTGATTTAGCCCATTGCCCAAGTAGGTGCAATCCATCGGGCTAAGGGCGGCCGCATCATCAATATAAGTATGGCTAAGTTCGAAGATAGGAGATCTAAAGGTCATGGTCGGATTCTCTCGACTACCCGATCATTTGTCTACGTTAAAAGCTTATCTTTACAGGATTCCAAGACCCATGAGTAAGGAATTTACGGCGCTGACTACTTTGCCTTGTAGCTGAAAAAACCAAGTAATCAAATCGGCAAGTGGGCCTAAGTTTTCGCTGTATTGAGTCTCGTAGATTCCGAAGATGATTAGATAAAAGCCAATAGCTATCAAAAATACCGAAGAAATAATTTCAATAATGCGAATTGAATTTCTAACTTTGTTTAACGTCGCTTGTGAGAATAATGCGATCAAAGCAATGACCATAATTGTGAGTGACATTCCAAGTGCGTAGAAAAGATAGGTCCTGATCGTCGCGAATAGACCAAGATTTAGCGTTTTACTTGTGGCAGCTAATAGTGGCCCGATAGTGCAGCTAACTGAACCTAACGCGAAGGTGACCCCGTAGAGATAAAGACTCTTAACGCGAGTTGAAGGCGCAGTATTAGGGCTCCACAGCTTCTTTAGAAATACCGCACGGCCCAACAAAGTTGCTGTTCCCAGGACGATTAAGAGAGCACCGATTGTGATTGTGACAATTGGTAGATACTTTTGAACCGAAGTGCTAACTGGAAATATAACTGCTGCAAATGCCGCGAAGACCGAGATAACGCCTAAGGACATTAGGGAAGCGAATTGGACAGCTCTTAAAGCTAATTGCGCTGGGGTTGCTTGCTTAGAAGATGAGTTGATCAGCATCGTCATGTAAGCCGGAAGCATTGCAAATCCGCATGGATTAAAGGTTGCAAACACTCCGGCTGCAAAAACTAACGATAAATCTTGCGCTGAACTCATTTCTTCTTAGTCAGCGTAACTAACTTTTTAGCCAGGAATTCTTCATCACTTGGGCCGACTTTGGATGTTATCTTTCCGGTTGCATCGATAAAGAGAATCGTTGGTTGAATAACTATTCCAAAGCGGTTCCATAGCTTTCCTTCGGCATCGTTTAGGTTAGGAAAAATTGAAGTCTCGGTATGGCTTACGAAATCAACCATCTCTTCGGTCGACCCAAGAGCACCTATGCCAACAAAATTAACTTTACCTTTGTATTTCTCAGCCGCAGCAACTATGTAGGCAGATTCGTTCATACATATCGCACACCATGGTGCCCAGAACCAGATAACGGTTGGCTTCTTATTAACCAGTACTTTCGAAGAAAAGTTCTTGCCATCCACGGTTTTGGCAGTAAACGTTAGCTTCGTTTTGTTGTTGGTAAATGTGGTTTGGGTCGCTGCGTTAACGGGTGCGACAGGTGATAAAAGCATGCCCACAATTACTGAAAGAGTTGATAATCGCGAGACTAGGGAACGTTTCTTATTCATATTTACCTATTCAATCTTGTCTAGTTTTAATTTAATGCCAAGCCAGGCACCAAGGAATGAAAACAGGAAGAAAGTCCAGCCAGAGATTGCAAATGCTTGACTGCCTGAAAGCAGGTTCCCAATCGTGCAACCGAGGCTGGTAAATGAACCCCAACCGAGCAGGATTCCACCAACCACCGATGAACCTGTTCCTTTAAGTGTTGGAATTTGTGGTTTAAAACGATTGCCCGAAATTGACGCGGCCAGTGCTGCGAAGAAGAAGCCAATAACTAGCCAACCATTATTTGTAATTGTTTCAACGGCCGCACCGATGCAACCTGATAAACCGTCTAGCCCGATTAATTCTGGATAGAGGTTGTACTTCGTACCAATTGATTGCGCAATTGTATTAAGTTGACGAGTTGTTCCGAGCGGTTCAATTCGCAGGTAGGCAGCTATGCCAACTAATCCCACGATGGTTCCCGTAATAAAAGGATTCCAGCGCTTCTTAATCAGTGAATTTCGAATTTGCCCCCATTCAATTTCACCAGTTCCATGAACTTCACGTTCTGCTGGATTACTGCGAGTGATTAAAAAATAAAGAGCAACTCCAATGAGACCAAGAGTTAGAGCTAGTGAGCCCGCATAGCCGAGATAGTGAGGCAGCCACAACTTCGGAGCACCTTCAATGAAATTGCGATAGATAAAGTTCCAGGAATTAAAAGAAAGAATGAAACCGATGATGACACCGATTAGTCCTGGAATAGCTCGTAAATAGCCCTGTGTAAGGCGGAAGAACTGACCTGAAATACATGCTCCAGCAAGTGCCATTCCGAGACCAAAGGCAAGGCCACCTAAGACAATTGCCAAGCTGACTGGTCCGATATGCGCAGATGGCGGAAGTTGTTCTTTACCAGGTACCGGTAAGAAGATTCCAAAAATTACCGTGTAGCCAATGGCACCAACAGCCAGTGAGGTAAAGATTGCGATTAAGCCGTAATTCTTTCGCTCATTTAATGAATCGCGAAAGATGCAGAAAATACAGAATCGGCCACGTTCAAAAGCAATACCAAGTGCAACTCCAATTAATAACGAAGTTGCCGCTTTAGATCCGTATGTTTCGCTCTTCTCGAGAACTTGAGACAGAACTATGAGCGCAACAATTATCACGCCTGCAATAGAGGTACGAATGGAGTCTGCGCGACTCCATTCGTACTTAGTTTCTACTGAACTCACTTGCTAGAAGGAGTTTCGATAACCGCCTCTGGCGCCGTTGCTGCGAACTCAAACCATGATCCGTCATAGTTCTTAACATTGTTATTTCCCAAGATTTGAGTCAATGCGAACCATGAGGCAGATGCTAAAAGCCCAGTACCGCAGTAAAGAATTACTTTGGTGTCCTTGTTAACTCCGACGGCTGCATATGCTGCCTTAATTTCTGCCGCCGATTTGAAAGTGCCATCTGCGTTAAGGATGCTCGCAGTCGGAACGGTCTTTGCGGTTGCAATATGTCCTGACTTCGCAGCGGTGCCAAGACCAGTTCCAGCAGCCTTACCTTCATAGCTAGCAGTGTCACGAGTATCAACAATTACAGCTCGAAGATTCGATGCGCGTTTAGCATTAGAAATAACTTCTTCGATCTTGGCTCTAAGTTTTGATGACGCAGCGCTTGCGCTTAATGTTCCGGTTGGCTTAGCTGCAGTTGCCGCAAATGTTGTTGCGCCACCAGTTGAAGTCCACTTTGGCAGCCCACCATCGAGAATGCGAACATCTGGAACGCCATAAAGGTTGAACACCCAGGCTCCCCATGTTGCTTTAAGACCTGATTTTGCTTCGGCATAGAGAACAACAGTTGATTTAGATGTAACACCAAGTCGCTTTAAAACCTTATCGAAGTTTGCACGTGTGACCACGCCATTTTTCAACTTTGATTCAGATGAGTTAGCGAGCTCTGTTTTCCAGTTAATGAACTGTGCTCCTTCAATATGTGTGCGCGCATAAACCGAATTATCGTTGTCGCCAACATGCACAAGGACAAGATTTGAATCTGAGAGATTTTCCTTAAGCCAGGTTGTTGAAACTAGAGTTTTTGTCGGATTTGATTCAGAAACCGCAGTTGCTGATGGAACGATCGCCGTTGAAAAAAGAGCAGCAACCAGCGAAATGAGCGTGACTTTCTTAAACATGATTCTCCTTATTTAATTAGTTCAGAAATGGTTTAGTTAATAAACAAAAGTTATTGGAAAAACTAGAAAGCTATCTGGCGGTGTTAATTAGCAACACATAGTTACGAGTCGGCAGTAGTCGACGATACGTCGCTTTGTTAAATCATCTGCCTGGCTTTGCACAAGCGAAATGATAACTAATTCAAATTGTCAGTACAACACACAAGTAATTCACAATTGCGAATCAATCGCATCTGCATTTTTATACTCCAGCGGTTTCCTTGATGAGCTTTATTGTGATTGCGCGGTGGTTCCACATAATGACATGAGCGCAATTTGGCACTCGAATCCATTTCGCATGTTTGGGTAATTGCGACTTTTCCTGAGCTAATTCTTCAGGCAGAGTTAAGTCAGAGTCGCCAAAGACCACCGAAATTTTTACTTCTGGGTTTACGACTGAATCAAATTTCTGCCCTCTGATTCCTTGCCATAAAGGTTTGTATCCTTTAGAGCGAGCCATCGCAATCACTGAATCTCGGCAGGACTCGTAACTAAGTTCACGCCATAAGTGAGTGATCTTGCGATAGCCCAACGCCTTTAATGGCGGTAGATGAAATGCGATTGGCATAAAGAATTGCGAAATCTTTGCCAAGATTCGCGAATCAATACTCGGTGGAATCTTCATAGTTGGAGCCTCTTGCCACAAACCAGCCGGTGCCAAAGCTGTAACACTCGCAACATTTGATGGTTGCAGAGCAGCCATCTCTAGTGAAATCCAACCGCCTAAAGAGTTTCCAGCAACGTGCATTTTTTTAACGTTATGAATGTTCTGCATGTACTTCAAAATCATTTCACCAAGTGAACGCGGATCATATTTTTCATGATTATCTAAAGACGCTTCACCATGACCCGGAAGATCAATGGAATAAACAGTGAAGTCTTTTTCTAATTCAGGAATCAAGCTTTTCCAAATTGTTCCGGCAGAACCCAAGCCATGAACCAGTACCAGGGCGGGATTAGAGTTTTTGGTCATTGAAACGGTAGAGGTGATGCTCACAATGCAATTATGGCTGAGAGCTAAAGAAAATTCGCTTTAAAACCGGCTAAGACCTAGCGCTTTGTCCATCTCTGCTTTAGCGAATTTACCGCAAAGTTAATCGAACTAACTCTAAGCCGATATCCCAATCCAGCGTATATCGGTAGCGCGATCACTCCGGAAATAATCAAAGCCAGTAGCGAAGTAACTAGATTTGGTTCTCCAGCGTTAAGAAGATTTTCTAGCGGCCCATAAATAAATAAGCACGGGGCAAATGCAATAACCGAAATAAACATTATTGAGATTAACTCTCGCTTGAGAGTCAAGACCCCAATTCGCTTGCTAAGCAGATGTCGCGCCAATAGAGAGCTAGCTAGGTATCCGATGCCAAATGAAACTGCTATTCCGACCGTAATAAAGCGAATCGGCAGAACTAAGTAGCTGATACTTGCGCAGACGATAGTCACGATATTCATTAACAGGGTGATTGCTGCTGGGGTCTTGGTGTCTTCGAAAGCATAGAAGCCGCGAAGAATTACATAAGAGCTACAAAATGGGATTAAGCCGAGTGCAAAGCCCGAGAGGATCATGCCTATCTGACCCGCATCAGCACTGCTTGAGCCAGCAAAAATTAAGTGAGCAATTGGCTGGCCGAGAAATAACATCGCAAAAGCGGCTGGGATTATGAGTGAATATAAATTCAAGAGGGTTTGCTGAATTTCATCGCGGACATTTGAAATTTGAGTATCTGCCGCAAGTCTTGAGATTCGTGGCAGAAGCGCTGTTACTAAAGAGACTGCGATGATCGAATGCGGCAATAAGAAAATAAAGTGAGCGTTTTGATATGGCGTAAAGCCAACTCCCACATCAATGCCTGACTCTTTAGCACGAACCGATGCAGCTGTTGCTAGATTCACAATCACCATAAAACCAGCTTGATTTATCAGAACAAAAATCATCGTCCATTTTGCTAAGTGTGCTGATTTACCTAGCGATGACCAGTGGAAGTTCGGACGTAGTCGTACTCCAGACTTTACGATTACCGGAATCAGGATTGCCGCTTGGGCAAAGGCGCCGAGAGTTGTCCCGAGCCCTAAGAGTGCTTTGGCAGTAGTGCTGATAACACCGTCTTGAGCACCTGGTGCGATAGAAATGAAGCCAATAAGAACACCGATTACAACTAAGTTATTGAGAATTGGCGCCCACATCATTGGCCCAAAACTTCCCCGCGCATTTGCGATCTGGCCAAAAAGCGTGAACAGGCCTAAGAAAAGAATTTGTGGCAAGCAGTAACGAGTAAAGAGAACCGTTAATTCAAATTCGGTCTCTAGGCCGCTACCGCCGAACTTGGCTGCGTAAAGACGAACTACAAGTGGTGCGGCTATAACTCCGATAGCGGTAGCAATTGCCAAGATTGTAAAAGTTGCAGTAGCTAGTTGTGAAACAAAAGCGTGGCCACCATCGGGTTTCTTCATCTCTCGCACAATTTGTGGAACAAAGACTGCATTAAGTGCGCCACCAGCAACCAATATGTAGACAACAGTTGGAATGGTGTTGGCGACTTGAAAAGTGTCACCAACGATTGCGGTGCCAAGCGCGGCCACTAAAAGTAGATTTCGGGCAAGCCCAGTTATGCGCGAAAAGATGGTTCCGACAGCCATAATGGCTGAAGATTTAAGAACTGATTGCTCGCTCATATCCCTAAAGCTACTTAACTAAAAATAATCTGATCGAAGGTCGTAGTTGTATAGCGAACGCGCACCTTTAACTCATCGCCTGGCTTTGGTTGATTAGAACCACTACAGATCAATAGTGAACATTGCATATGTGGTGCTTCTAAGAAATCTAGCGTCTTGCCGGCATGGCGATACGGGCTACGCATTTTTCCTAAAGCTACTTCAATTGCGCGCGCAATAATCTTTATTCGCCCAAGAGGTGAGAAATCATTTTGCGGCGCAGATAAGCCAATCCCGTGGGCAGTGCCTCCGCTTGCCACAATCACATTTCCACGAGCTGGTCGTTGTTGATATCCAGCAGTGCCACTAATTTTTCTATATTCAAGAACTGTCGCTCTTGCTTCAAGGACTGAATCCGCGCCAAGCCAAAGTGCTGTTCCAATTCTTTCGCGGAAGATAAGTTTTGCGAATTCTTTCTTCACTCGATCCGCGCCATGTAGATGAGAGATCCAGACGGTACTTCCTTCAGGCAACAGATTAAGAGTTGCGCTAATCCACTTGCTATCAATCTTTACAATCGGTAGGTGCAGCGTAAAGCCCCGAAGTTTTAAGCCGCGATCTTTTATAATAGTTAATGCGTGATTGATCTCTGATACCTCAATGCCGTGACGGTTTAGCGGGGTCAGGAGCTCAACAATTACATTGGTGTTCGCATCGATACCTTGAAGAACTTCTAAATTAGAAACAGTCTGGACAACTTTTGAATCCGTTAGATCACCAGTAACTTGATCAGGCGATAGAACCACAATCTCGCCAGCAAAAGCTGTGCGCACCTTTGCTACTTCACTGGCTAGACCAACTGCAATTGTTTCAACACCAAGGCGAGTTGATTCGGCGGCTAGAAGTTCGAGCCCAAAGCCATAACCATTGCCCTTAATTACCGGTACTAGCCCAGGCTTTGCGCTCAACATCTGATTTAAATGAGAACGCCATTTCTGCCCATCGACATGTAGTGAAAGTGGCATAACCGTAGATTACTTGCGAATTCGTAAATATGTCGCGAAGGCGAAGGACCAGAACTTACTTATTGGCATCTCCCATTCACCAACGAGTTGGCGGGCATAGCCACCCGTGCCTACTTTGAATTGAATTAACCCGACATGAGAGTCATTGGGATCCAAGGTTGGTGTGATTCCTCGCAAGTCATAACAGGCGGCCCCACTGGCTAAGGCATCTTTCATCATCACCCACTGAACCGCATTACTGCCGCGCGCTTCGCGACCAAATGCTGAAGATGCGCCATATGAATACCAATAGTGATCGCCTACTTGAATCGCAATTGTTGAAGCAATCGTTTGTCCTTGCCAATTAGCTAAGAAGAGTTTTAGGTGAGTCTCAGTGCGATTTAGTTCATCCCACATTCGCTCAAAATAACGAAGTGGTCTTGGAATAAATTTGTCACGCTTTGCCGTTTCCAGATAGACCTTATGAAAATCTGCCAAGTCTGCACGGCTGCCGTGAATAACTTCAACACCTTCTTTATCAGCTTTCTTAATGTTTCTACGCCAAAGCTGATTAAAGCCAGCTAAAAGAGATTCTTCGTCCTTATTTCGTAAATCTAATTGAAAAACAAAATTAGGTTGACCTTCGCTAAAACCACTTTCAGATACAACTGCTCGCCAGCCAGCATTCTCAAAACTTTCAATTGCGCTTCGACCATTTCCATACTCAGTACTCGAACTTGTGGTGAGCAAAGAGCTCGCTTTGTCAGAGGCAAGAGCGTTCTTAATAACTTCGCCATGCCAATCGCGAAACGGAATTGCTGGGCCTACCCGTAGCAAGAAAATCTGCGCCGACTTTGCGTAATCAACTAGGGCCGTCAGAATATCTGGGGTCAAATTGTGATCTGGCCGAAACAATGGTCCTTCTGGAATATAGCCGAAAGACTTTCCAACTTTAGGAAGTGCACGTGTAAGTAGAAGCGCAACACCAATAAGTGAAGAACCATCGTAGATTCCGAGAGACTTATTCTTCCAGTCACTCTTAACCGCGCCCCACTGGGGAAGTTGCAGGAAAGAAGCGTTCGGTAAACCAGAAATAAAGCTCTGATGCTCCTCTTGCGAGATAGCCCGAATCTCTATTTCCATTGGCTTATCTTACCTTTTTAGGCAATCTAAAGGCCTCGGCTCGAAACTAAGAAGATTTAAATGATTTTGGATCGTAAACCAAGGTGTAAAGAGCCGATATATTTTTACCATCTTGCGTATTTGGCTCAAATATCGAATCTTGTGGCCCGGCAATAGCTAAAACCATCCCGCTCTCTTCCACTACTTTGCTGCCATATAAAGGCGGTTCATTTGGGTTCTGAGCTTTTTCAAAATCAGCTTTTTTAAAGTAGTAAACCCCGGCGAACCCATGAACTGAACCGTCATCTGCTGTGTAATTAATCCATAGTTGTGCGATCGCGCCAGCTTGCTTTGCTTGCTTAGTAAAGTCGCTTGAAGTACCTAATTCCATATTCTCAATCGTTAAGCGCTTTGCGATATCAGCAGGAACTTCAAAAACGTAAGGAATAGGCGCAAGACTTATCTCGACTGTCTCGTGAGCACTATTAGCACAGGCAGAGAGAGTTAGCAGTAGCGCAGAAATCAAAAGAACTTTTAATCGCTGCAATGTGATCATCCTTCACGCTACCTAGACTCTCTTTAGTTAACCGTACCTTATTAATTCAAAAGCACGCGAGTGCCTTTCGGATAGCGGCTCAGATAATAGGTTCAGGTGGGCACGTTGCCGATGTCGGAGTTCATGGCAAAGCTATTACTTGAATTAGAGCGCTTTATTAGGCATCCTTGATTACTAATTAAGGCTGTTGATTTAATTTCAATTAAAGGCGATTAGATGAAAAAACTGTTTCTGATATTGGCTGGTGCGCTATTGCTTTCCGGGTGCGTAAGTGCGCCGCAAGCAAATTCTAAATTCAGCGCAGATGACATTAACTTTGCCGAGATGATGATTCCTCATCACGAACAAGCCATCGAAATGTCTGAAATCGCACTTCTCAACACCACTAGCCCCGAAGTCTTAAAACTTGCCCAGGAAATAAAGGAAGCTCAATCCCCCGAAATTGATTTAATGATGAGCTGGGATGGGGTTAAAACATCTACTCATTCCGGTCACATGATGGAAGGCATGTTGAGCGAAAGTGAACTATCCGACCTTCGCGAAGCCAAAGAGAAAGATTTCGATCTTCTCTTTCTGCGAGGGATGATTAAGCATCACGAGGGCGCTATCAAGATGGCTCAAGAAGTTGCAAATTCCGAAAGCAAAGAGGTAGCCGATTTAAGCGCGTCGATCGTAAGCGCACAGGAGTTGGAAATATCTAAAATGAAAATGATGCTGGCCAAGTTCTAAAGAATAAGAGTTGTTCTCAATGCCAGGCCTCTATACCTTTTATTCCCTAGGAACTAATCTGGCTTCATGAAATCTAGATCGGTCTGGCTTCACAATCCCACTGGGAGCCCCAAAAGAGTTCAACTAAAAGTTAGCGATACCGAAATCTCGCTTGGTGAATTTGTAGTACCGGCAAAAGATGTGGCCTCTTGCAAAGTTACTTACCCATTTCGGGTATATGGCCTGCTTGTACCTCTCATTGTTTATGGACTTTTTGCGTGGTGGGTCGCAGAATTTCTCTCTTTCATTATTCGATTACAATCGGCAGTGTTGGTAGAACTGACTCCAAATTCTGATGCGGCAGCAGCCCACGCACAGGCAGTCGCTCTTTTACAGAAACTTCATCTACGATCTTCAACGACTGATGATCAGCAAATGCAATTAGCATTCTGGCTTTTTATTGCATATTTTATTTATTGCTTATTTGTCACACACTTTATTTTTCGCCCACGAATCCTGCTCGTATCAAGCGAAGGCGGTTCGGCAGAGAGGCCATATCTTTTCGTACGTCCACGTAAGTTTGTTAAAACATTAGCTGCGGCTCGCAAAGTTGTTAAAAGAGCTAAAGCCACACATAAGACCAAGCCCTCTGAATAGGAAATGTTTGACTTTAATATCAGCAATTGGAATCCTTAGCCTGTGCCCTCTCATCAAGATGACTTAGAGCTGATTGAACTCAACGGACGAGCCCGAGAGTTCTTACTCTTAGAGGTAAATGAAAGCCAGAAAAAACTTGTAGCATCCGTTGCGCATAGTTTTTCAGATGCGCTTTTCCCTCCTGCTGACA
>Ga0304730_1001455_pt1 | contig 17893 bp, 15 predicted proteins | sample M_130628_MF_Meta_FD_190474 | JGI IMG/M metagenome (GOLD analysis project Ga0304730, IMG submission 190474) | Freshwater microbial communities from Lake Montjoie, Canada to study carbon cycling - M_130628_MF_MetaG (v2) (version 2) | ecosystem: Environmental > Aquatic > Freshwater > Lake | place...
ACATCGCCGAGGCTGATGCCATCAGTGCCCTCTACCAGTTGCGACAAGTAGCCGACCACCGCACGCGAGCGAGCCGCGCCGCTACCAGTCTGAGCCTCACGGCTCGCATTGTACGCACCATCGACCGCCGCCGATGCTGAGAGAGTCTCGCCGCGTAGCGAAGCCTCCCAGATTCTTAGAGCAGCATCCTGCTCCACATCCTCTCGGGAAGTTGCGCCATCCAGCGCCCCCGCCCACTTACGAGCCACGAGGCTCTTGATCAGATTCTCAGCCATCCTGAGACCTCCAAAACTTCGGAGGGAGAGCATAGCCCCCTCACACACCCACTATGGCACCTCCACAGAATCGTGCCGCAAGTTAATTAGGTACCTACAGGAAATACATACAGAATCTGAAATATTATATAAGTAAAAACTTATACTGTCACACACCATCTGTCTTTGCAAGACCGTGCACAAAGACGCAAAAATAAAAAAACGCCAGAACCTAATCTAACCCAGGCTAACCCATGGGCGTTACTCTCTCGAATGCTCTCTGGAACTCTGTGACCTCCCTCCTCGTCAAAAGAAAATAGAGAGGGCTTGTGCTTAATCTATAAGTTTAACTATTATATGAGACCAAAATACCTATAAAAAGCGCGTATAGAGTGAAGGGTTAAAGTCACTACAGTTGACTAATCTAACCCAGTAAACCCAGCCAATAGTCTAGTGGGAGTAGAGTTATGAGGCATCCAGATTGGTTTTCCACCTTACCATTCAGTGTGGTATGTGAGAAGGGCATGACAAAGGATTACCTCAAGCGATACAAGGCGGCTCTGCTTATATTAGCGAGGGCGGTCACAAACGAAAAAATTTTGCTTCGCAAAGTCAGACTGCATTACCACGAAGACCAGTACTGCGCGGACGCGGGGTTCGCCGAGGACTGGGAGCACAAGATCACGCTATGTTCTGCCGACATTGATACGGCACTCCATGAGCTAGCCCACGTCTCCACGCACTCCGAGCATTCGAAGCGCTGGGCAAAGTTGCTATTCCGACTGCACAAGAAGTACATGTCACCAATCCAGTGTCAACGCTGGGACTTGCGGGTTGCCCGCGACTACCCAGCCGCAGCACGGTACTATAAGCGGCGCTACAAGCGGGACCCAAGCCCATTTACCAAGCGCCAGAAACAAGAGACACCAGATGTCTGATGAGACGATCGTTTCAAAAACCCAGGGTCAGATCCGTCGCGGTCGACCATCTGGGGCACGAAATAAGCCAAAGCTTGATACCAACCAGCTCAATGAGCTCAAGGACAAGATTGGCAGGTTCCTCCCGCAGGCAGACTGGAACTACCTCGCAGGCGTGCTCGAGGGGACGGATAAGCCAGTTCTTGAGAAAGATCTGGACATCTTCCTGACCCTTCAGCTTAAAGCCCTCTTGCCACAACTGGCGCAAGAGATTGAGGGTGGACAGCTGACAAAGGAGGCGACACAGCGCTCGAGCACCATCAAAGAACTTCTCGCGTTGCGATTCCAAATGGAAAAGCATGAGAAGGGCGAAGATACGCCGAATGCCGTGACGTTTATACAAAATGTCTTTGAATCCCGTGGAATTGATCAAGCCCGTCTCGCAACTCTCGCAGGAGGATTTGGCGGGTCTATTGAAGGTATCTCCCGCCCTGTACCTGGAACTGCTGACGCAGACGAAGGGACAGCCGACGATGCTGGAACCCTACCAAGTGAACTTCCTGAACGATAGGAGTAAATTCCGACTCGTTGCTAAGTCACGACAGATTGGCTTCTCCTACATCATTTCTGGAGAAGGACTTCATAACATCTCTACCTCTGCTGGCAAGAAGGTCAACTACGTTTCCATCAATCAGAAGGAAGCGTCGGACAAGATCAGCTATGCCAAGCAATTCTACTACTCAATCCCAGAGCAGTCTGGCTTCAGGGCTCCCGTCTACACGTCGGCAGAGTTTGAGTTCAGCCTGCACAACCACCCGAATACTTCATACATGATCAGCCAGCCCGCATCTGCTGCGGTCCGTGGTGGCGAGAAAGATGTCTACTTCGATGAGTTTGCGTTTATTCGTGATGCTCGAAAGTTGTACGACGCTGCCATCCCTGCGACCACACGAGGCAATGGGCGACTGACCGTTGTATCTACACCTCTCGGACAAAGCGGTCTCTTCTTTGAGATGGCGAACGATCGGTCTCGCTACCCAGAATACTCAGTGCACATTGTGCCCTGGTGGGAATGCTCTATCATGTCCATCGATCCGTCTGAGAGTACGGCGCTTGCGCCAGACTTCGATACCGATCAGCGCGTGAAACGTTGGGGCACGGAATCGATTAAGTCAATTTACAATAACATGGGTCTCGACGCGTTCCAGCAGGAGTACGAGTGCTCCTTCGCGGATGAGTCGGTCAACTTTTACCCATGGGGTTTGATTGTTAACTGTGTAGACGACGAACTAAATCAGAAGGATTACGATCCTGCCCTCAACTACGTCATAGGCATTGACATTGCTAAGAAGATTGACAAGACCGTAGTAACGGTTGCAACTGTCGATGAAGATACTGGCAACATTACAATCCACAAGACATTTGAGACACAGGATGATTATAGCAAACAAGTTGAATTCTTTAACAAGCTTATTGCAGACATTAAGCCTAACCGAGTTACCGTTGACGCTACTGGCGTTGGCGGTGTTATTGCGGAGCAGCTAGTTCAAAAGCATGGTGGGATCATTGAGGCTGTGACCTTTACGAACTCCAACAAAGAACGCTGGGCAACCACGTTCAAAGGTGACATGCAAATGGGCAAGATTCGTTTTCCACGAAAGCGAGAACTTCTTGCAGAGATCCACGCGATTGAGCGCAAGAAGACTGAGGCTGGGAACTACCAGTTTAAGGCACGCTCTGATGCGCACGACGACTATTTCTGGTCGGCTATGCTCGCAATCTACGGCATGGGTCGTAAGGCTCCTGCTATCAACTTCGCATGGTAACTAGTCATAGGAATAATATCCCATGACGGGCTGCTACTGAGCATTGCAAAGATGCAGGGTAACGGTCGAGCGCGTGGCTCCCCCCGTCCTCATAACTAATAGAACAGAAGGTGCAAGATGCCGAATTCGGTGAAGTGCGCGCACTGCGGCTCACTCTTCGGTATCGAAGGTGAGGACGGGGTACTGCGTATCAAGTTTAAGGATCTCTATCGAGAGATTGAAGGTCGAGTCAGCGGTCCATGTCGCAAGTGCGCAATGACTGTTGTATGGCCCAATGAAGATATAATCCTCATTGCAAAGAAGACGAAGGAGGAAAGCCGTGGCTAACATCGAGCGAATCCCCGTAACTCGTTCAACAACTCCACCTCGCATTGAGGGGAACCAGAACCGTGAGACACCATTTAAGTCTCACTCAACGTACACGCGAATGTACAAGCAGCACCCTATTGTCCGTGCTGTTGTTGACAAGATTTCGCGCACTGCAGTTGCAACTGGATACCAACTAGTTCCACTTGATTCTGCAGCAGATCTTAATGATGCTAACGCAAAAAAGATTGATTTGACTTTTCGCAGGTCAAAGATTATCTCGCTACTTCGACAGACCTACCAGGATCTTTTGATCTATGGTGATGCGTTCTGGTATATCCTTCCAGCTCGTGATGGCGTTCCTTTCCAATTTTATCGGATTGCGCCACAGCAAGTAAACCTTGTTATTGATACTGAAACTCGTGAAGTGATGAGCTACATCACCCGTGACCCAAAAAACGGACGAGAGACACAGTACGAGCCAAATGAGTTTTTGCATTTCAAGATTGCTGACCCTGATAACGACTTCTACGGGCTAAGTCCGCTTGAGTCGCTTGGTTCAACGGTTGCGCAGGATCTATTTGCGCAAACGTACAACGAATCGTTTTTTGCCAACTCAGCCCAGACAGGCATTGTCTTCAACATGAAGAATGCCTCAAAGGAAGAAGTTGAGCGCAACCGAGAGTTCCTTAAGAAGGAATACACGTCTGCTGCAAATGCACATAAACCGCTCTTGCTTGAAGGCGACGTAGAAGTCAGCAAGTCCGTTTCTTCTCCTGCAGAGATGCAGTTTATTGAAGGACGACGACAGCTTACTCTGGAAATCCTTGCGGTTTTTGATTTGCCATATACAAAACTTGGCGGAACATCAGACAGCGCAAACCGATCTCAAAGCACAGAGAATGATAAGACGTATCGTACTGAGACAATTCAGCCATTGCAATCAATTGTTGAAGAAGTTATTAACGAAAACTTGCTTATTAATACTTTTGGTATTGAGGACGTGCTCTTTGAGCACAAGGAAGTTGACACACGAGACGAAGAGACTCAGATGAAGCTATATATTGATGGGCTTACACACGGTCTTTACGATCTTAACTATGTGCGAAAGCAACTAGGTGTTGCTCCAACAGAAGGCGGAGACATCTCCTTCTTCCAAACAGCAACTGGCTTGCTCCCAGTCTCGCAAGCATTTATGACTGCACAACCTGGAGCGCAGATTACTAATGATCCAGTAGCACCAGTTAATACAAACGATGCGACCGCTCCAGTTGGAGGTAGAGATGGACAACCAGCCTGACCTCCAGCGAGCCGATTCATACAGTCCTCCAGAGGGCGTTCGTGCAGCTGCAAAGCGTGCATTGAAGTGGATCGAAGAGGGTAAGGCTGGAGATGGCTTTACTGACGTAGGTCGAAAGCGCGCAGCTGATCTTGCTCGAGGGGCTTCAATGTCACTTGAGACGATCAATCGCATGAAGTCGTTCTTTGCTCGTCATGAAGTTGACAAGAAGGCTACTGGTTTCAACTCAGGTGAAGAGGGTTATCCCTCACCAGGTCGAGTGGCTTGGGATGCTTGGGGTGGAGATGCTGGAAAGTCTTGGGCAAATAGTATTGCGAAAGAACGCTCAGAGGAGCTCATAATGACAAATAGTACCTGGAAGATCACTATCCCAGTCGATCGTGCCGAAGAGCAGGATGGCGGGCTGTTCCTCTATGGACAGGCATCAGGTCCCGAGCGAGATTCTCATGGGACTGAGATGGACCCCACTGCGATTCAGGACTTCGCGGATCAGATTGTATCTCGCGTATCCGATGGTGATCCACTACCTTACTTAGACCATCATATGAAAGATGGTGTCCTCCGCGAACTTGGAGAAGTTGTGGATGGTTCTGTTTCTAGCGACTATAGGTTGAACATCAAAGTTCGCCTACACCCAGATAACCCTGCAGCGGCGTATTTGCATACCCGCATTAAGCACGGTAAAAAGTATGGGATGTCGATCGCTGGAGATGGTGTCCAGTACCGCATGATTGATGACCCCTCCTCTGGAGAAAAGGTTATCCGATTCCTCAAGATTAAGTTGAAGGAAATTAGTAACACGACGCGCCCCTCGTGGGTACCGTCGTTCGGCACTGTACTCGCTCGCTCTATTGAGGGCGAGGAGATTGGAGAAAATATGGCAGAAGAGCTCGTTAAGAGCGACGCAACCGAAGTGGTTGATAACGTCGTAGCAAATGAGTCTGCGGAACCCGTTGCCGCTCAGGTGACCGAGCAGACCGAAACCCCCGTTGTTGACGTACCTGTTGCTGACGCTGCACCTGCAGCTGAAGTAGCTCCCGCTGTGGAGGCTGCGCCTGTTGAGGCTGCTGCTCCCGATGAGGAGAACGGTGAAGTCGAGCGTGCACGTATCGCCAAGCGCGATGCGCAAAAGCTCGTCGATGCGTTCAATGCGCTAAAGGGGCATCTCGAGACGCTCGGGGTATTTGAGCCCGACGCACCGCAGACTGCAGAAGAGGCACCAGTCGCTAAGACTGAAGATGCTGCTGCAGATGAGAATGTGGACTTTAATGGAGTTTCGGTTCGCCGCGACCTCGTTGAGGCTATTACCGCCTTTGTCACCTCTAAGGTTGACGAGAGCACGGCAGTCCTCCGCGAGACAGTCGAGAAGCAGGCTGAATACATCAAGAAGCTCGAAGAGCTTCCTGCTGGCAAGTTGCCTGCTGCCGTTGTCCGCGAAAAGTTTGAGACTGGACTTCCAAACCTCGGCTCAATGAGCAATGAGGATAAGTTGAAGTACGCTCTCGGTAATATCTACAAGTAATAAATATAATTATTAAGGAGACTTTCAATGGCTGACATTGAGCGAGCTCTTAGCACGTCCGTCGGGACCACTGGTGCATACCTCCTCCCAGAGGTTGTGGATCCAGTAATCCGCGATTACGTTTCTAAGGCTACACCTGTTCTTAGCGTTGTGACCCGCGTCAACTGGCCGACCCAGACCTACTGGATCCGCAAGCGCAGCGCACTCCCAACCGCCGCCTTCAGCACTGATGGTGGCTCGCTTCCTGCTGCATCCGATTCGTCGTATGCCAAGGTTGCAAAGACCGTCAAGTACCTGTATACCCGTGGCGAAGTCACTGGTCCGCTTATTGCGGCATCTGGTGGTGTTGTTAACGCGCTGCAGGAAGAGATTCGCGTTCACTCGAGCGTGATTGCTGAGCGACTCGCCACGGCGATTTGCGTAGGCGACGGCACCGAGAATTCAAATGCTGGCATCGTCGGCATCAAGAATCAGATCCTTACTTCTACCCCAGGCGATGAGGGTGGTACGACGGACGCTTCGGCTGCTGCTCTTACCCTTGCAATGCTTGACAAGGCTCTTGACGACACGAAGGGCGAAGGCGACGTTATCATGACGAGCCGCGCAGTTCGTCGTAAGCTTAGCGCCCTGCTTCAGGGTCAGCAGCGCTTCCTCGACCGAGTTGAGGTTGGCGCTGGCTTCCGCGTCCTTTCGTACGACGGCGTGCCGATCGTCACGGATGACCACTACGAGGAGAACGAGATTCTCGTCTTCCGACGTGCTGACGCGAAGCTTATCGTGAACCAGGACTTCACCATGGAGATGCTCGCTAAGACGAAGGACTCGGAAGACTTCTTCATCAAGGGGTACTTCGGCTTCGCTCTTGAGGGTCGCCCTGTGCGCCTCAAGAACTTCACGATCTAATTTTTTAGCGTGAACTAGGTGCTGCTAGGGGGGTGGAGAAATCCATCCCCCTACCACACCCTATAGAAGGAGGCACATGATGCCAAAAGCTAAGAAAGCTAGTATTGAGTTCATTACAGCAGATCTCGATAAGAGTGCAACACAAGACCGAGAAGGTTTTGTTAAGATGCTCGCTCCAGAGAACTGGGCAAAAGTAAATTGCCTAGAAACTTTCTATGATGGCGAAGTTGAAGTTATTGATGGGATCGCCTACGTTCCAGCCGAGAACTACCACTGGGTAGATCGGATGCGAATGAATGGGTATGAAGTAGCATGAAGATCCTCATGCTCGGTGATTCACCGTTTGTAAAAACTGGTTTTGGAATCGTCAACTCAGTTGCTGTAGAGCATCTGAAGTCTAGCGGTCACCAGCTGGTGGTCATTGGAGGTCAAGACACGCAAAAGCGTGATCTTGGCAAAGGACATCACTACTATCCGATTGAGTCAATGTCTAAAGATTCTCTTGGTTGGAAGAACGTTTCAATCACCCTAAAGAAACACAAGATTGATGCCGTACACATTATTGCAGATCCAGCAACTGTATGTACGTGGTTACTTCGCCGAGATCTGATCAAGTTCCCTATTACGGTATATATGCCGATTGAGGGTGCTCCGATGAACTATAACTGGGTTCAGATTCTACATCAAACACCAAACCTAAAAATCATTACGTGCTCACAGTACGGAGTTGACGAACTTAAGCGCAATGGGCTTGAGTCAACAATGGCGTATCACGGAGTATCTGATGACTTCTACCAGTATGAGCCAGAGCATCGACGGTTCCTTCGTGAGTCCGTTGGATGGGACGACAAGTTTGTTGTTATGAATGTGGCTCAGAACGTTGAGCGTAAGCAGTGGCCTCGGCTATTCGAGGCGATCAAGATTGTAGCTTACAAGCACCCGCAAGTGGTGCTCTACGCGCACACCGTGCCGTTTGATAACTACCATCTTGGTGGACACGATCTCCCTCAGCTTGCTCACCAACTTGACATTGTACATAACGTGCTTTTCTCAGGAAAACACGCTAGGCACAATGACTCAGTTGCTTTAACCTCTGAAAACTATCCTGGTCTTGTTGACCTTTATAACATGGCTGACTGCTTTGTTCTACCTTCGCAGGTAGAAGGATTTGGTCTCCCACTTGTTGAGGCAATGGCTTGCGGTCTTCCAGTCGCTCATACAAACTACGGCGCAGGCGCTGAAGTTGTGGGAGATAGTGGATCACTCATTGAGCCAAATGACTGGGTAGTGAATAAGAGTCATAGTCGATACGCAAATCTCAGCCCAGAGTCAATCGCGGCAGAGATTGAGAAGATGTTCCTTAGCCCGTCTCTGCGAGAGCAGATGCGAGAGAAGGGACTGAGCCGTGCAAAGCAGTTCTCATGGGACGGCTATCGCACAGCACTATGGAGGGCATTCAATGGCGAAAGCTCGACCATTCACGAATAAGACTAATACTAAGTCGCTTGTACGCAAGTTTGCGATTAACAAGCGACCGAGCCTTTCCCTGCGTGGGAGACTCCGCTTTAAGCGCCGTAGGCTACGCCTGATTACTCGGGCTCGCTTGGCAGCAATAAAGTTTATCACTGCACCGTTTTCTAGAAAGAAAAAGAAAAAGATTTAAGGAGGAATGATGGCGCGAAAGTATATTACTGCTACGGAGTTTAAAGATAAGCCCCTGGGCATTGCTTTGCGTCAGTATTCCAGCGACCAGTTGGATTCTCTGATTGAAATTGCGACTGAGCAGGTTGAAAGTTTCTGTGAGCGAGTCTTTCAGCAGACCACCTACACAGAGACTTTTATTGGGGATGGTTCAGCTACCTACCTGACGCTTCAGTATCCATTGATTTCTGTTACGTCTATTACGCAAGTGACAATTGCAACTACTCCAGTGACCACATCTGTTACGCAGAGTACGCTAGTTCGTACAACTGAAACAGATAAGTTTGGAAAAATTTTGCTTGGTCCTTCTAGTGAGATTGATATTTTTTCACCAGATTCTAAGTACACTATTGTGTATAGTGCTGGATATGCCACGCTACCACCAGCAGTTAAGCACGCTACTGCGCTGTTCGTCAGCGAGCTAGTAAAGCCTGACTACGGTGGAGCGCAGGACAGCACGCCAGAGATTATTCCTATGAGCAGCCAGCAGATTGCTGACTTGCTTAGTATCTACCGTCGCCGAAGGATTGGTGTCTAATGGATACCAGACATCCAATGGTTGCCATTGCAGTCCGACCAGAACGTGTATCTAAACAACTCAAACAAATGTTTGGAGTTGGCATTGAAAAAGATGGCAAGATCACTCTGACAAAAGCGCAAGATACGCTTTACGCAAAGAACCTGCGAGTTTCAACTGCAAATCTATTTCAAAACTTTGGATATCAGATTTCAACTAAGGTTATTAAAGCCTTTCAAACTGAATCTGACCCAAGTGGTGGAAAGAAATGGAAGAAGCTTTCTCGTGAGGCTATTGCACTTCGTTCTGGACTTCAAACTCAGTACGATCGAGCTTATGCCGATAAAGGCTTCAAAGGTCGTCGTAAAAAGGTTGATCTCCCAGGTGGAAAAGTAAAACCACTCTACCTTACTGGTAAACTTTTTGAAGTTGCAACTGGTAAACGATTGAGGGGAATGACTGGTGGTTATGGTCGCCAGCGTGCTGGCAATCTTGGAAAAGATGGTATCCAACTTACAATTTATGCTGGATATAGTAGTGGTGGAAAAATGCAACTTGGTGCATACTCTTGGTCCCTTGATGGACCAAAGACTCGGCACCTAGAAGGATTTAAAGAATACTTTGTTAACGTTCTTGGTGACGGAACAGAGAAAGAACGTGAACAGTTCCCAGTTCCAGCTCGACCATACATTCCAAAGTTTAGCAATGCATTCATGAGTGCTTACATACGTGCAAACGTACCTAAGCGCTATCGATCATGGATTCTTGCAACAGAAAAAGGATCAAGCCAGATTATTGGTGATGCCAGTGTCAGGGGTTTGAACTTCTAGCTTGGAGCAGACATGGAATCAATTATCGAACGTCTAATCCAAGAGATCAAAACATTGACGGGTTTGACCCGCGCTGACGGTGGTCTCGCAGATATCTTAGAAATCAGGTCGGTCTATTTTGGTGATCCTGGCATTATCCCGCAAAGCCTTATGCCTTGCGCAATGGTAGAGCCAATTTCTGAGTCACCAGATGGAGAAACGACTTCGTACGACAAGCGATCAATGCAAGTAGCAATTTCGCTAGTTCTTGACGCACGTGAGTACTTTGATGTCGATTCTGAAGAGGCTATGGGGGATCGGAAACTAGTCCAATCCGCAGAGATTATCTCCCACTACTTCAGGGCTCACGATAAACGTAAGCTTGATGGACTAGTTAACGACATTGTGGTTACTGATACCACATACGATATCCAAGATCGCGGAAATGCGATTGTCAAAACAGCAAGGGTCAACCTTCAGATTATGAAGGCGTTTACCCGTTAAGGAGAAAATACATGGCTAACAACATTGGCGTTGGCGCTCTAGGGTATATCGCCTACGGTAAGGAGTCCACTGAGGGCACCTTTATCACAGCGAATAAGTTCCTCGCTGCCAACAGCTTCAACTTCGACGACACTAATGACTACATGAGCCCACTGACGATCCGTGGCTCAAGTGATATGACGCTCGCAATGCCTTCTCCGTTCAATGTGACGGGTACGCTGGAGATGCCTCTTGTTCCAGAAGACATTGAGCTTTTGCTCAAGTCTGCGTTCTCAGCTTCATCCGTAACAACGGCTGGTGCTTCGAGCAGCTACTCGCATGTCTTCACGCCTGCTGCTGTATCTCCAACGTTTACGTTTGAGGCATATACTGGCGGTAGCGATGGTCTTACGACTGACGGCTTGATCCGCCAGTACGGTGGTATTCGTGTGAACACCCTTGAACTTCGCGCAGCCTTCGGTGAGATTGTCACCGCTTCATTCGGTCTTGACGGATCGACCCGTCAGGTTAAGCCACTTGTGAGCAGCGCACTTGATCCACTCACGCCTAGCTACGCAGCAACCTCGCTTCAGCCTTTCCACTTCAATGGTGCTAAGGTCTCGATTGCTGGTTCTGATAGCGCACTCGTGAAGGATCTTACATTCTCAATCAACAACAATGTTGAGCACATTGGTACGCTTCGCCAGACCCGAAACTACAGCCGAGTTGCCACTGGCGCTCGTGAGATTACTCTTTCAATGTCAATGGACTTCCAGAACACGACTGACTTCCAGCGCCTTATTGACGAGACTGAGTTTGCTGTTTCGATCGAGCTTCGCGGCTCGCTCATCGGCGGCTCAGTTTACAACAAGCTCACGATTGACCTCCCACGTGTGAAGTATCGCCGAGTCGGTGTGCCGATCTCAGCTGGCGACTTCATTACGCAGGATGTTGAGTGCACGGTCCTGAAGCCAAACGGTTCGAACATTGCTACGGTGACCCTGGTAAACGGCAAGAGCGCTGCTGTTGCTGGACTTGTCTAATCTAAGTTAGTATAAAGAAAGAGGAGTGAAGACTTCCATGACTGAAAATACATCTAAGTTCCTTCGACCAGTCGACCGAACACTGACGAAGAAATATGAGCACGAATCTGGCGATTGGCTTGAGCTGCGCCAGAATCTCTCAAAGCGCGAAGTGAATTCAATCCTTCGCGTCATGCCTGCAGATGCTATTAACGGCACTGCAGACAGCAAGAGCGGAGCCGAGATGGTCGATATGTTGACCTCTGTGGCTGAGACGCTCTTCACAAACCTCGTTGTTGGCTGGTCAGTCGATGACGCTCCTAGCGTAGAGACGTATCTCTCCCTGCCAAGCGATGCTGCTGGGTGGGTAGACAAGGTTCTCTTCGAGCACTTTAACGCTCAGAGCCTTACAGGTGAAGAGCAGGGAAAGCGCTAGACCTCGCTAAGGGGGCAGCGGAAGGATACCCGAGGACACAGATCCTTACGAAGTATCCCCGCCTAGCCGAGGCTTACGCCCTATATGATCAATGCCGAACTCGGCAACTAGTTGTTCATGAAGTACCCAAGCCTGGAGGCAAGACGGAGATTCGGATGGCATTCGTGCCTACTGGATACTCCTTCTTACCATACCAGGGAGGACTGCTGGATCAGCCCGCATTCATCGTTGACGCATTCTCCGAGTTTATGCACGGAGAACGTCTAGGATCAATGAAGAGCCTGACCAAGTAGCCACTAGATGCCCACGTAGGTTTACCCCTGCGTGGGCATCTTTTTATTTCTCTGGAGGTCAAATGGCAAACACCCAGGTTAATGTCGAAATTAAAACAAAAGCCGACCTCAAGGCGATTGAGCAGTTTCAGAATGCATTTAAGCGAGCATTCAAGGCTGATATCAGTTCTCCAATGGCTGGGCAGTTGCTTAAGATCGGACAATCCCTCCAAAAGCTTGGAGGATACAAGAGCCCGATTGAAGCACTCAAGAAGGGTCTTGATCTCAGCTCGGTACTCAGCAAGTCAACGCGTGCTATGGCTGTTATGGTCCGTACGCTTGGACCTGCGCTAGGAAAAGACTATCGTTTTGTTCGCACTGAGGCAGAGCTCCTCCGCCGTGCAGCACAAGCGACTACAGTTAAGGGACTTGTTGGAGAACTAAACAAAGCTTCAAATGCCCTTAAGCCAATTAAACTATCTCTTGTTAAGACTGACGAAGGATTCCGTGCAATCTATGTACGCACACAACTTATTCGAGAGCGCCTCATTGCGCATCGAGCAGAAGTTGTACGACTCCGCGACAAGGTTGCATCTCTTCGTAAGGAATATGATGCCAGCGCAGAAACTGCAAAAACAACTGCTCAAGTTAGCAGGCTTAAACAGATCACAGAAAAACTTGCTAAAGCAGAAACAGAACTTAAGTCAAAGTCTACTAAGTATCAAAAAGATCTAAACCTTGCTACTAAAGAGCAGGCTATGCTGCTTACGCAGACTAATGCTAAGCTTAATGGTCAGCAAATTAATATCAAGCTTGCAGCAACAGAAGAAAAGAAACTTAGCGAAACTGCTAAGATTGTTCTTACTACTGCAAAGCAGCAACACGCTGCTGCTGTAGATCTAACTAGGGAAAAAGAAAAGCAAGCAAAAATCGATAAGGCTCGACGGGAGTCCTATGCTCTTACTATTGCTGGTAATCAGCTAAAGAGCTACGGACAACAGTGGGCAGCACTTGGTCGTCAAGCAAGCGAAGCATTTGCTGATATTGATTTCCAAGTAAGACGTGCTGCTGCTGCCTCTGGCGTTTCATTTATGAAAACTTCAGATGGTCTTGAGACCATGCTGCGACCAACATCTTCAGTAAATGAGCAACTCGGTATCATGACCGATACTGCAAAACGTGCGGCTGAAGCGCTCGGATTTATTCCGACCGAAGAAGTAGCTCGTGGTATGTACTACTTTGCCTCGACAACGGGTCAAGGTTTTAATACTGTCAATGAACTGAATCAATCGATGAGCCAGCTTACACCAATCATGCAGGCTGCATCGATTACGTCAACAGATCTTGAAACAAGCATTAAAGGCGTTTATGGAATCTTGAACCAATTCGGGAAGCCGATGGGAGATGCCGCTAGCGTCACCGAGATGCTATACTTTGCTGCACAGAAAACTGCGGCTGAGTTTCCTGACTTTGTAGAATCAATGAAGATGCTTGGTCCTGTTGCACAACAGGCAGGTGTAAGCTTTGAAGATACTCTTAAAGCTCTTGGTACCCTTGCAGACTCTGGTATCCGTGGTTCGACCGCTGGTAGAGCTCTACGTCAGATGTTCTTGCAACTTAACGATCCAGCAGATCGAGCAACGCAAATTCTCGATAAGACTGCCTCGGCTCTTAAGGGTACAGGAACTGTATTTAAAGACCTAGTTTATGATGCCAAGGGAAACTTCCTTGGTATGGCAAACTATATTAAAGTCATGGCGCAGATGACAAATGGTCTTACCCAGAGGCAGAAAACACAGCTTCTTGGTATGATCGCTACTGCTGCCGAGACTCCAGCTCTTACAAAACTTATCCAAGCCGAATCGGAAGCGATGAAGCAAAATAAGAGCATCATTACCGATAATACAAAGGAAATTGGTAATGCTCAAAAGGCACGTGAGCTGTTTGCAGCAAGCGTGGATCTTGTTAGTGCATCCACTAAGGCAAGCCTTGGTAGGATTGATACATCTATTAATAATATTAAGGCAACATTTGGAGCAGCACTTGCTCCAGCAATTGAAAAGCTTTCTTACGCGCTAGCAGATATCTCTACAAAGTTTGATGCATTTGCAAAAGCAAATCCAGAACTTATGAAGACTATTGCTATGCTCAGTATGATGGCAGCTGTCGGTGGTATCATCGGTGGCGCACTGCTTGGTGTTATTGGTATTTTCAAGATGATGTCTGGCGCGATTGTTCCAATCCTAAGGAACATGGGTCTCCTAAAGGGTGCCGTTGCTATTGTGGATGAAACAGCCGCTGCTGCTGCAGTAACTACAGCAAGAACTGCTAAGGGCGTTAGCGGTGTTGCAAAATCTACTTCTTTCCTTGGGGGACTCTTTGATGGACTTAAATCAAAGATTGCTGCCCCATTTGCTGGTATCACCAAGGGTGGTGGTATGGCTGCAAAAATCTTTGGTATGTTTGGAAAAATTCTTGGACCATTTATTAGCATATTTAAGATGTTTGGTATTTGGACACAAGCAGTTATTACCGCAATTATTGGATTCTTTACTGGATTCATGCAGGGCATGAATGCTGGTAAAGAAGGTATGGATACATTTGGTGGCGCAATGACGGCTATTCAGCCAATCATTGACGCTGTTGGTTCTGCTCTTGGATTGCTTGCAGATGCGTTTAACCTTGTTTATGAGGTTGCACGTTTTGTAGGTATTGAGATTGGCAAACTCTTTGGAGAAGGTGGACCACTTAAGTGGGTTGCTGACTTCATTGGCGCTCTATTTACTGCTTTCGGCTGGGCAATGGATCAAGTCGGCGGAGCAATAAAGGGTCTTACAAGCGATATGAAGGAAATGAACGACCTAGCAATTGGTCCTCATTCCAAAGAGCTTGATGAGATTGCTAAGAAAGTTAAAGCCCTCGAGACTCAGCGCTCCTATTCATCTGGGCAAGCTCGAATCGATATTCAGAAAGAAATTGATAAGCTTGGCTTGGAACGTCAAGCTGTGCTTGATCTTATTGCTGTCGAAAAGTTGCGGGATCCAAATTCCGCATACATGACTCAGACCTGGGGTGCAAACTCCGACATTGTAGCTGCACGAAGGCGTGCTGCTGCAAATGGTACTGGTACTGGTGGCGGCGGCGGCGGTGGTGGCGGCGGTGGCGGTGGCGACACTACTACAGGACCAACTGCACAGGAAAAGGCTTTGGAGCTTGCGCAGCAGGCTGCAAGTCTTGCTGAAGCTTTGTACAAGATTGAAGGTCTTGACCTAAAGTCGCTGATTAAGCGAACTATGGGCAAGGTGGCAGAAGCCATGAAACTTGCAATCCAGTATTCAAAGCCATATGCAAAAGCATTCTCACAGAAAACTCTTGATTCCGTAGGTAACTTTGCAGACACTGTTGGAAAAGTTGCTTCTGCAATTGGCAATATGGTCGATGCTGCTGAAAAGCTTGCTTCGTACAAAGCGCCAAGACCAGCAGCTCTTAAGCGCATTGTAGCAGATATGTCTGTTGCAATGAACTATATGATTACTGAAGCAAAGAAATTTGCTGGCAGTTCAGTCATTAGGGTTCAGGCGTTTGCTGATTCAGCTCAGGCTGTAGTTGGCTCTATCGGTGCTGCAGTTGAAGCATTCAACACAATGGCAACTGGTGTATATCATCCACCAGCACAGGTTCTTGAGCGCATTGCATCTGACATTAGCAAGGCTGTAGCAGCATTTGTTGCCAAACTCAGCACTGCACCAACAGATGCTATGCTTGAAAAAGCAAAGTCGTTCTCTGATGCTGCTGATGCAGCACTTGGAACAATTAGCAGCGCTGTTTCAGCATTCAAGGATCTTCGAAACTATGTTAGCCCATTGCCAAGCACTATTCAGGCTGTGGTTGATACAATTGAGCTATCAATCCGAAAGATGCTTCTTTCTATGGGTAAGTTTAGCCTAAGCAAAGATCAATGGGATGTTGTTAATACGTTCGCGGATGTCGCTAAGGCAATCGCTGATGCGGTTGGCGGAACATACGATGCGTTCGTAAAGCAAATGGATTTTGTTGACCAGTTTAGGACCGAAATCGACTATGATAAGGTCTTCGCCTGGATCGAGATGGGTATCCGAAAGATGTCGGATATAGCAAGTGCTATGCCAGTTGGCATGGTTGCCATGGCAAAGGACGCTGCTGAGGCTGCTACAGCGATTGCTGGGGCACTTGAGGCATTCTTTAACCTTGCAGTAAATACTGGTGGCGACCCAGCGCTTCTTGCAGATTCTCTGCAGGGGGCGGTGAACACCGTACTGGCAGTCATTGAAGCGTTTGCCTCTACGACTCAGTTCGTTGGTGCACAGTTTGTTGATAGCCTGATCGTCGGAATGCAGTCCCGTGAGTCTGCACTGACGGCTGAGGCTGCTCGGCTTACACAGATTATGAGTGGTGTTGGTGCAACCTCTTCAATGAGGAACAACAACAACACTATGACAATTAACCATGTGGTTACTGATCCGAACGGCGTTCTCAAGAATGCCACGGCTCAAGAGGTCGCTAACTTGCTTAGCGGAGATGTGTTCATTAGTAATCTCCAGCATAGCATTAAGACACAGTAGTAAATATGGGGGAGGGGCTGCGGCTCCTCCCCCTGATTGAGAGGTCAGATGCCAACTCAGACATACGCTTGCTCGGCAGACGCTTCGGCGATTAAGCTTGCAAGTGGAACTAATACAGATGTATCTTCAGACTGGAACGGCACTGGCTACATGACCCCTATTGGGGTATCTGGGTCTGGAACCTATGTGTTCCGTGGGATGATGCACTTTAGCAGCTTCAGCACATCTGGAATCACCAGCATTTCTGCGGCTCAACTACAACTTAATTACTACCACAGCGGAACTTCTACAAACAATGCAGTGAACTCTGGCAACAGCAGCACGCGAACTGTCCAGGTTTACCTTGCTCCTTCTTCATTTGTAAATGCTGGATCTGCTTCTGGCTTCCCAGCTACTGGCTGGACTAACTACTCTCCTTATACTTATGAAGCAAAGTGTACTGGTTATAATCCTACTCCAAGTGCAAGCGTCACTGTTAGCGGAGTAAAGGCTGATGGTGCAGACATTAACATTGATGTCACCTCGCTGATGCAATACGTTCTTGCTAACCCTTCGTTTACTTTCCGAGGTTTTGTTCTAAAGATTGACGACGAGTCTGCAAGCAGCACGAGTTCTTGCGTACAATTCTACGCAATTGACTCAAGCGTCCCAGCTAACGATCCAGTTCTTAGTGTTACCTATAACAGCAATACTGCTCCAAACGCTCCGACTGATCTCTCTCCTACTGGTGGAGGCTTTACAACGAGCAAGGTTCTTTCTGCCACCTTTAGCGATCCTGACTCTGGCGACTCCTTGAGCGCCTACCAGGTACAAATCTCTACAGGTAATACATTTGCAACTATCCTTTACGATTCAGGAGAGGTAGCAGATACTGGTGCTTCTATTGCACACACGCATACTGCAGCGCTTACCTACAACACGACTTATTACTGGCGTGCTAGGACAAAGGATGCTGCTGGTATTTGGGGTCCGTACTCTGATGGCACTGCTTCCTTTAAGCCAAATACAAAACCAAATACTCCTT
>Ga0304730_1001456_pt1 | contig 17849 bp, 9 predicted proteins | sample M_130628_MF_Meta_FD_190474 | JGI IMG/M metagenome (GOLD analysis project Ga0304730, IMG submission 190474) | Freshwater microbial communities from Lake Montjoie, Canada to study carbon cycling - M_130628_MF_MetaG (v2) (version 2) | ecosystem: Environmental > Aquatic > Freshwater > Lake | place...
GGGGTTTTTGCTTTTCCTCCCCTGCACCCGCAATCGACGTGAACATCCTCGGCATCTCGGCGTTCTTCCACGATAGCGCGGCGGCGCTCGTGCGCGACGGCCGGATCGTCGCGGCCGCGCAGGAGGAGCGGTTCACGCGAAAGAAGCATGACGACACTTTTCCATCGCGGGCGGCAGAGTGGTGTCTCGCCGAGGCCGGCATCGCGGCTGCCGACGTCGACGCAGTGGTCTTCTACGAGAAACCGCTCATCAAGTTCGAGCGACTGCTGGAGTCGGCTCTCGCCTTCGCACCGCAGGGATTCCCGGCGTTTGTGAAGGCGATGCCGCAGTGGCTGCAGCGAAAGCTTCACCTTCCCCGCGAGATCGACAAGGGGCTCGGCGGCGACTATTCAGGCCCGATCCTCTTCGCCACGCACCATGAGTCGCACGCGGCGAGTGCCTTCTACCCAAGCCCGTTCGACGAGGCGGCGATCCTCACGCTCGACGGCGTCGGTGAGTGGAGCACGGCCACCTGGGGCACCGGCCGCGGGAATCAGATCCGGCTCGAGGCCGAGATGCGGTTTCCCCACTCCCCTGGCCTGCTCTACAGCGCCTTCACGCTCTTCTGCGGCTTTCGCGTCAACTCAGGCGAATACAAACTGATGGGCCTTGCCCCCTACGGCGACCCGCGGTTTGCCGACGTGATCCTGCGGGAGATCGTTGATCTTCGCGACGACGGCTCGTTCTGGCTCGACCAGCGGTTCTTTGACTACTGCGCGGGCTTGAAGATGACGAGTACGCGGTTCAACCGGCTCTTCGGCGGCCCGCCCCGCCATCCCGAAGGCCCGCTCACGCAGCGGGAGATGGACATTGCCGCCAGCATCCAGAAGGTGCTCGAGGAGATCGTCCTGCGGATGGGCCGGCACGTTCATGCCCGCACTCGCATGCCGAACCTCTGCCTCGCTGGCGGCGTGGCCCTCAACTGCGTGGCCAACGGGCGGCTGCTCCGCGAGGGGCCGTTCGAGCGACTCTGGATCCAGCCCGCGGCTGGCGATGCGGGCGGCGCCCTCGGGGCGGCGCTCGCCCACTGGTTCAACCATCTCGGTCATCCGCGGGTCGCCGAGACGGACGACGCCCAACGGGGATCGCTGCTCGGGCCGGAGTTCGACGCGGCGGCGATCGACGCCGCGATTGCCCGCCACGGCGGTGTTGCCGAGACGTTCGCCACCGAGCCCGCCCTCGCCGAGGTCGTGGCTGCAGAGCTCGCCGCCGGCCGGATCGTGGGCCACTTCGCCGGGGCGGCGGAGTTTGGCCCGCGGGCGCTCGGCAATCGCTCCATCCTTGCCGATCCCCGGGCGGCCGACATGCAGCGGCGGCTCAACCTCGCGATCAAGTTTCGGGAGTCGTTTCGGCCGTTCGCGCCCGCCGTGCTCGCCGGCCGCGAGGGCGAGTTCTTCCACCTCGCCGGCGAGAGTCCCTACATGCTCCTCGTCGCGTCGGTAATCGACGGCGGTCCGCCCGCCGGCGGTTCCCGCGAGGTTGGCATCGCCCGGCTCCGCGACGTCCGTGGACCGATCCCCGCCGTGACGCACGTCGATGGGTCGGCCCGCGTGCAGACCGTCGATGCCGTCAGGGCCCCGCGGTTCCATGCTATTCTCGAAGCGTTCGCCCGCCGGACCGGCTGCCCCGTGTTGGCGAACACGAGTTTCAACATCCGCGGTGAGCCGATCGTCCACGACCCCGCCGACGCCTATCGCGGCTTCATGTTTACCGATATGGACGTGCTCGTGCTCGGCAACCGGCTGCTCCGCAAGGCGGCTCAGCCGCCGCTGGGGGGCGCCGAGTCCTACAAGCAATCGTTCCGCCCCGACTGATACGGATCACACATGATCCTCGCGTTCGAGTGTATGGCGAGTGAAAGCCGACCGGCCGTGAGGCCGCTGACGCACCAGGCTGGATGCGCCGTCTGGTGGCGGTTCACCCCACGCCTCACGGCGTTGGGCTTGGACGAACAGCCGCGCAAGGCTGATTAAGAACGCGTATAAAACACGCCCGACGGTTTCTCCTGGAGCCCTCCCTATGCGCCGCCGCTCCTTCCTGACCGAACTCTTCGACTACGTGCGGGCCAACAAGGCCTGGATGCTGGCCCCCATCATCGTGGTGCTGCTCCTCGCCGGCGCCCTGATCATCCTCGGCGGCACGCAGGCTGCCCCGCTGATCTACACGCTGTTTTGAACCCGCTGCTTTTTTCAATCACTGGCCATGATCACGATCACCTGGCAGCCGTCCCCCGCTGAGCTTCGTCGCTGGGCGGTCACCGTCGCCGCGGCGCTGGCCGTGTCGGGGTCGCTCTTTCAGTTCGTGGACTGGGGCGTGTTTCGTGCCGGCCATGGGCTGGCGCCGTGGCTCTGGGGGTTTGGACTCTTTTCGCTCGTCACCGCTGGCACGGGCACGCGGCTTGGGTTGCCTGCCTACTGGCTCTGGATGGGCTTCGTGTTCGTCGTGGGCACGGTGATCGGCACGCTCGCGCTCGCGGTGGTTTACTTCCTCGTGGTCACGCCGCTGGGCCTCGCGGCGCGGCTTGCGGGCCGCGACCGGCTCGGCCTCCGCCGGCCGGCTCTCGGCGTCTCCCTCTGGCAGCCTCTCCCGGCTCCCTCGCACGATCCATCGCGGCAGTTCTAGATCGCATCCGAGATCCGTGTGTCTCCGGCTCGGGGGCGGCAAAAGTCTCGTCGCCAAGGCGAGCATACGCCCAAGACTCCTCGAGCGTTCGCCGACCCCCTCGCCCACCCGCTCAGGTTTATCGATTCTTCGCCACATCTATCCGAGATACGCTCTAGAATCAGCAGCCGATGTCGCGCTCCAGAAAACCTTTGCCATTGCCGCCAGGCTCCGCTGCCGAACCGCTCCCCGCCTGGAAGCGACGGCTGTTCATGGCGATCACGCTCGCGCTGCCGCTGGTGGCCCTGGGACTTGCGGAGGGCGGGCTGCGGTTCTTCGGCTGGGGCGGCTATCCGCCATTCCTACGAACCGCCGGTACGCTCCCGTCCGGGTCGACCGTGGCCCTCGTCGACCCGGCCGCCTCGAAGCCCTACTTCTTCGCGAACCCGACCCGGCCGGGCTATGCCGAGGAGACGAACTTCCTGCTGCCGAAGCCGGCGACTGTGCGGATCTTCATCGTGGGCGAATCGGCGGCCAAGGGCTACCCGCAGCCCCGCAACCTCTCGATGCAGTCGTTCCTCCAGGAGATGCTGTCCGATGCCTGGCCCGACAGGACGGTCGAGGTGATCAGCCTCGGCACGACGGCCGTGGCGAGCTTTCCGCTCGTCTATATGGTGGATGATGCGGTCCGCTACGAGCCGGACCTCGTCGTTTTCTATGTGGGCAACAACGAGTTCTTCGGGGCCTACGGCGTGGCTTCGATCAACTCCTTCGGCACGCTTCCGACCTGGGCGCTCCCCTGGATGAGGGCCATCCGCGGGCTGGCGCTGGTCCAGGCGACCGAGGGGATCGTCCGCGGCAAGGCCGACCAGAGCCGCACCCTGATGGAGCAGATGATCGGCAAGACGGTGATCTCGGCCGATTCGCCCCTGCGGCAGGCGGCCGCCCGCAACCTCGAGACGCACCTGGGCAGGATGCTCGACATCACGAAACGTGCCGGGATCCCCGCGATCGTCTGCACCACGGCGAGCAATGAGTCGGGCCTAGCGCCCTTGGGCGAGGGGAGCGACGCGGCGGCCAGGTTTGCCCGCGGACTGGAACTGGCCAAGGCCGGCGATCGTGTGGCCGCCCGCACCGAGTTCATCGCCGCCCGAGATCTCGACACCATGCCCTGGCGGCCGATCACGGCCACCGAGGAGGCGATCCGCGCCGCCGCTGCCAGCCACGACGCTATCTTCTGCGACGTCGCCGGGCGGTTTCGGGAGGCGAGCCCCGACGGTGGCATCGGCTGGGACCTGCTTGACGACCACGTGCACCTGACGCTTCGCGGGCAGGCCGAGGTCGCACGAGCCGTGATCGACAGCATGGCGGAACTGCCCGAGCCGCTTCGCGTGGCGCCCGAGGCGGCCGCTGCGATCGACGATTGGCAGGCCTACGCCACGCGGCTCGGCACCAATGAATATGACGACTATCGCGTCAACCACACGCTTCGCCTGCTCTTCGGCGTGCCGTTCATGAAGCGAAGCAACGCCGCTGCCTTCGCCCGGTTTGATGGTGCCTGCCGCGAAGCCGAGGAGGCCATGTCGCCCGCGCTGCGGGAAGCCGCCCGCGAATGGCAGACGATGCGGCCGCATGCCGGCGGCCTGCGGCCGATCACCGGAATGATCGCGCGGGTGATGATGCGGGAGAACAAGGTGGCCGATGCCGAGCGTCTCTACGCGATCGCCCAAAAGCAGGTTCCTGACTACACGTCCTGGTACCTCGAATACGTGTACTTCACGCTGGCCTGTCGGGAGAAACGCTTGGGCGGGCTCTCCGAGGAAGATCTGGGCCTCGCGGAGAAGGCTCTCGAGCAGGGTCGGTTTCTCCTCAAGCGAGGCTATTCCCAGACTGGCCTCACCGAACGGTACTGCGGCCGCCTGCATCAAATTCGCGGCGAATGGGCCGAGGCCATCCCTTACCTCGTGGCAGCCCGGCAGCGGCTCACAGCCGAGGATCTCGTGGCCTGCGACCAGGCGCTCGTGCTTTCCTACGCGAAAATTGGCGATCGCCGGGCAGCCGAGGCACTGATCGCGGAGGGAATTCTGAAACGGGGCAGGTTTTCCGCTTCCTACGAGCGGATGCGAAGCACACTGCCCCCTCAAAACGCAGAGTCGCAGTGAGCCGATCGGCCGGGTGAATAAAACTTGACGATTCGGTTGGGCACCCCTAACTTGATTCTTTAGGGAACGTCCAGCGATCGGTCTTTCGCTGGCACTAGTCTGTTTTCTCCTGGATCGGACTGCCGTCCGTCACCCCCATGAAAGTTTTCTGCCACTGCGCCGTTTTCGCCCGTGGTCATCGATGGCTGCGCAGGGTTTGCTCGGCTATCGCGATCGTCGGCGGGATCGCTGCCGTTTCTGTGCGAGCCGCGGACGTGTCGTGGATCGTGACCGGCTCCGGCGCTTTCACGACGGGCAGCAACTGGAGCACGGGCACGGTGCCCGGCACTGCCGACAACGCTGTCATCCGCAACGGCGGCACGGCGACGCTCACGCTCGCTGGGACGTCGGCCGGTTCGCGGTATGCGATCGGCCAGGACGGCGACGGCACGCTCCTGATCACCGGCGGCGGCACCTCCACCACGACCGGCATCTCCTACGTGGGCCGGACGCAGACGACCGCGACAGCGGCCGGCAACGGCTCGCTCTTGATCGACGGCTCATCGACACTCCGCCACACGACGTCGGGCGAACTCTTCGTGGGCGTCGGGAGCGGCACGCGGGGTGTGAGCGGCACGATGACCGTGAACGCCGGCAGCACCTATGCCCACGATTCGGGAGCCACGGTCTACATCGGCCAGACCGCCGGGTCGGGCGCGGCGTCATCTCAGGGCACGCTGAACCTCGCCGGCGGTGCGTTCACGATCGCATCGAATGAACTCGTCGTCGGGCAGCGGACCAGTGGCACGGCCAGCATCATTGGCACCGTCAACATGACGGCCGGCTCGACCATGAGCGTCAACAACTGGACGAAGTTCGGCAGCGGCGGCGGCACCGGGCGGCTCACCATCGCCGGGGGCACGTTCACCAAGGGTGGCTCCGGCAACCTGATGCTTGGCGACTTCAACGGCCGTGGTGAAGTCACGCAGACCGGCGGAGTTGTGAGCGTCACGGGCGGACAGCTCCAGATCGGGGCCTGGGGAGCGAACGGTGTCGGCGTCTACGACCTCTCCTCAGGAACGCTCGCACCGGCGGTGGTGGCCACCGTTGGCAGCGAAGGGGGCGTTGGCACGCTCAACGTGACCGGCGGCGTGGTCCGCAAGACTGGCTCCGGCGATCTCGAGGCCGGCACAGGCGGCACCGGCAATGGCACGATCAACGTATCCGGAGGCCTCGTGGATGTGCAGGTGGGCGACCTCGCGATTGGTGCCAACTCGGGCGGCAAGGGCACGCTGAACCTGTCGGGTTCTGGCGAGGTGCGGACATCAAACCTCGTGCTCGGCAAGGCGGGGGCCTTGACCAGCGGCACGGTCAACCTCAATGGCGGCACGCTGCGGGCCAATCAGATCACCGTGGGCGCCGGGGCTGCCAACACGGCGTTCGTCTTCAACGGTGGCACGCTTGCGGCCCGCGCCGACCAGACGTCGTTCATGTCGGGCGTTGCCTCGGCGTCGATCGCGGCTGGTGGCGCCGTGGTGGATACGCAGGGCTACACGGTCACCATTCCGCAGCTGCTCTCCGGCTCCGGTGGGTTCACCAAGCAGGGCGCGGGCAATCTCTCGCTGACCGGAGCCAACACGTTCACGGGCCCTGTGGCGGTCAGCCAGGGCAAACTTGTCGTGACCACCGCGGCGACGGGCGGCGGCGCGGTGACGCTCAGCGCGTCGTCCACGCTCGGCGTCACCGTGGCGGGCAGCCTCAACACGCAGTTCACCACCTCGGCCCTGACGCTCGGCTCCTCGTCGGGACTGACGATCGACCTGGCCTCGTTCGGAAACCCGTCGCTTGCCCCGCTCAACGTCTCGGGAGCGCTGACCACGTCCGGGGCCTCGGTGATCAACTTCGCAAGCTCGGCGCCGACGGTAGGCACGATCCCGCTGGTCAAGTACGGCAGTCTGAACACCTACAGCTTCACGCTCGGCACGCTACCAGCCGGCGTGCTGGCAACTCTCTCCAACAACACGGCGAGCAAGTCGATCGATCTCGTCGTCACGAGCGTCGCCCTGCCCCGCTGGGACGGTTCGGTGAACAGCGTCTGGAATGTCAACTCCACGGCCAACTGGGTCAACACGCTCACGGGCTCGGCCACGACGTTTCAAAACGGCAACCCTGCCCTGTTCAACGATCTCGCAGCTGGCTCGACCGACGTGCAGCTCAACTCCACGGTGCTGCCTGGGGCGACCACGTTTGCCAACGATTCGAAGGCCTACAGTCTGGGGGGCTCGGGAGCCATCAACGGCACGGGCGGCCTGACCAAGTCGGGCGCGGGATCGCTCTCGCTCAATACGGTCAACGGCTTCACCGGCATCACTCGGCTCGAGGGTGGCACCACGTCGATCTCGATCGTCGCCAACGCCGGCTCGCCGAGCGCGATCGGCGCTGCGTCGGCCGACGCAGCGAATCTGGTGTTCGCCGGTGGCAGCCTGCGCTATGCCGGCTCGACGGCCTCGACCAACCGCGGCTACTCCGTGAGCGGATCGAACAGTGCGATCGACGTCGCCCAGGCAGGCACGACGCTCACCTTCTCCGGCAACGTGGCCGCCTCGGCAGGCCAGTTCAGCAAGATTGGCCCGGGCACTCTCGCGCTGTCAGGATCCGCCAACACACTCGGCTCCGATGCCTCGGCCTACGCTGTCGCCGTGGGTTCCGGGACGCTGCGGCTCGCGGGCCCAGGTGGTTCGGCCGCCAGCCAGACAAACACGGTGGCGGGCGAAATGCGGGTGGGCTCGGTCGCCAACAGCAATGCGGCGCTCGAGGTGTCGAATGCAACGCTCAACGTCAACGGCTGGCTTTCGGTCAGCCACGGCCAGGGGCTGTTGGGCGACACGGCCTCGGTCACGCTCTCCAATGCGGCCGTTCAGGCTTCGAACCTCCGGATGGGCTACGACAACGGGTTCCTGATCACGGCGTCGCAGACCTTCGCGATGACCAACTCCACTGTCTCGATCGCCAATCAGGCACTTGTCGGGAATAGCGACGGCTCGACGGCCACGCTATCGGTGCTGGGGACGTCCAGTTTCGCGACCGGCGGCAACCTGATCCTTGGCAACTTGGCGAATGCGGTTGGGACCGCGACGCTTGCTGGATCGAGCACGCTTGCTGCGGGCGACGGACTCTATGTGGGTGACCTTGGCCGCGGTTCGCTGACCACGACCGGGTCGTCCACGGTGAGCGCAGGCCGGTTGCTGATCGGCCAGGGCCTTGGTGCGAGCGGCACCATGACGGTTGGCGGAGACGGCCGCGTGAACGCCTCGATCTACACCGCAGTTGGCAACTTCGGCGGTGGCAGCCTGACGCTGGCCGACAGGGCTTCGATGAACGTGACCTACGACCTCAACGTGGCCGACCGCTACACATCATCGGGCACGATGACGATCCAGAACGCCGCCTCCGCGGCTGGCGGTGCGGTCTACATCGCCAAGGGTGCCAACTCGATCGGGGCCGTCGTGATCCGTGGCGGCACGCTCGCGGTGAGCAACCCGTCCGGGGCGTTTGCGGTGGGCCGCAACGGCACCGGCACGCTGACGATGTCGGGCTCCGCGGTCGTGATCACGGGCACGTCAGGCGTCGTGCTCGCCGCCAATGCGGCCAATCCGGGCAATCCAGACGAGGCCTCGCCCGGGACGGGCACACTCGAGCTCAACGGCGGCCGCCTGGAGACGACCATCATCCGCAAGGGCGCCGGTAGCACCGCGACGGCCTCCTTCAATGGCGGCACGATCAAGGCAGCCGCGGGGGCTACGGGGGCGACGTTCCTCACCGGCCTCGACAACGCCGTGGTGCTTCCCGGGGGTGTGACGTTCGACACCAATGGCCAGGCCATCACGGTCGGCCAGTCGCTCGCCGACGGTGGCGGCGGCGGGCTCACAAAGCTCGGTTCGGGCACGCTGGCACTCACCGGTCTCAACACCTACACCGGCCCGACGGCGGTGGCTGCCGGCCAGCTGACGGTGCAGACAGCGAGCCTCGCCGGCGGGTCGTATTCGCTGGCAAACAACACGAAACTCGGCGTGATGGTGAGTGGTTCGGGGACGCAGCTCTCGGCCGCGTCGCTCGCGATGACGGGCACGACCGGGATCGTCTTTGATTTCGGCACGTTCGGCAACCCGACGCTGGCTCCGCTGAACGTCCTCGGCGGCCTTTCTGCGAGCGGGCCGGTCACGCTTACCGTTTCTGGGGTGCAGCCCACCCTTGGCCAGATTCCTTTGATCCAGTATGGCTCGAAATCTGGAGCCGGAAGTTACACGCTCAGCCCGATCACCGGTTACACCGCATCACTGCTCGACAACGGCTCGACGATCTTTCTGAACATCACGGGCTTTGCCGCCCGGCAGTGGAATGGTCTGGCCTCCGGGACGTCCAACGGCACGTGGAACGTAGGCACGACGGCCAACTGGCTCATCCCGCCCTCCACGACCACGACGTTCGCCAACGGTGATGCCGCGGTGTTTAACGATGCGGCTGCCGGCACTACCAATGTTGTCGTGGCAGCCGCCGTCAGCCCCTCGTCGGTCACGATCGACAACTCGACGCTGGCCTACACGTTCACTGGCACCGGGGCGATTTCGGGCACCACTGGGGTCGTCAAGCAGGGCTCGGGGACTGCGACGATCGCTACGGCCAACAGCTACACCGGCGCGACGACGATCGCCGGTGGCCAGTTCGCGGTCGCCACGCTCGCCAACGGCGGGTCGGCAAGCCCGATCGGGGCTTCGTCGGCGTCGGCGACGAATCTCGTCCTGGCCGGCGGAACACTTGCCTACACCGGCGCGACCGCCACGACCAACCGCGGATTCACGACGTCTGGCACGAGCGGCGGCGCGGTCGACGTGTTGAATCCAGCCACCGTGCTGACGTTCTCCGGCACGGTGTCGGGCACGGCGGCACTGATCAAGTCGGGCTCCGGCACGCTTCGGCTCACCGGATCGTCGATATCCGTGGGAGCCGGCAGCGGCGACGCCCTTGCGGTCCGATCCGGCACGATGTCGATCGCCGGCAGCGGCACCGGTCCGGCGGGACTGACGAGCTCGTTCAACGGCGAAGTGGTGGTCGGTGGGCTGCCAGGCTCCGCCGCCGCGCTGGCCGTCACCGACGCCACGCTGAACGCCTCGGGATTCCTCTCGGTTGGGCGAGGTACGGGCGACACGGGTGTTGCTTCGACGGCCACGTTCACCCGGGCCTCGGTGAATGCCGCCGGCATCGCCATTGGTTCGAACGGCGGCGTGACGCCGAATCTCGCCACACAGACAGTGACGCTCGTCAACTCGGCACTCTACAGTGGCGGCGACTCTCTGATCGGCGACAGTGCGGGATCGACGGCGTTTTTCGTGCTTTCCGGCAGTTCGAGTTTCTTGTCAGACAACGGCACGCGGATCGGCAACGCGGCTGGTGCCGTCGGGAGCGTCGTCGTGGGTGGCAACAGTTCGTTCTCGACCGCAGGCTGGCTGGCGATCGGCAACTCCGGCAGCGGCTCGTTCGTGGCCCGCGAAAATGCGATCGTGAGTGTCCCTGCGGACTTCAACGTGGCCGACCTCGCCGGTTCGGTGGGAGCCCTCACCGTCGAGGGAAATGCTTCGATTTCAGCCTCTTCCGTGTATCTCGGCAAGAACGAGTCTGGCGGCACGAAGGCGGTCGGCAGCGTCGTCATGTCCGGCGGTAGTTTTGTGTCCGGAGGCTCCGAGTTCTTCATCGGCCGGAGCGGCGACGGCTCGTGGAGCCAATCGGGCGGGTCGACGAACGCGGCGGCTGAGGTGGTTCTCGGGCGTTACGGCAGCGCTACTGGATCTTTGGTCGTGTCGGGCGGCTCGTTCACCCAAAGCGGCACCGGCAGCGGCATGATTGTCGGTTTCGACGGTGTCGGTGCGCTCACGGTTTCCGGATCGAGCAGCGTGACGGTGTCTGGCACGCAGAGCGGCCTGACGCTTGGCAACTTCGGGATCGGGAGCGGCACGGTGACCCTCGATGGCGGCACGCTCACCGTGCCATTCATTCGTAAGGCGGGCTCAGCCGCGGTCGTAAACCTCAACGGTGGTGTTCTCCGCGCCGGTGCTGGAGCCCGCAACGACTTCCTCAGCGGCGTGGACTCGGCCACCGTACTCGCAGGCGGAGCGAAATTCGACACCAACGGGAGCAATGTGACCGTTTCCCAAGCACTCGCGGATGGCGGTGGCGGCGGCGGGCTCGTCAAGCAGGGCGCCGGCACGCTCGTCCTTGCGGGCATCAATACCTACACCGGCTCGACCAGTGTGACGGCGGGCACGCTGTCGCTCTCGTCGGCTGGTTCGATCGCGACGTCGTCCGCCGTCACGGTGGCCGCCGGGGCGACGTTCGACGTCACATCGCAGGCTGGCGGCTACGCCGTTCCGGCCACCCAGACGATCGGCGGCAGCGGCACCGTCAATGGTGGAGCGACGTTTGCGGCGGCCGCGACGGTCTCTCCGGGAACTGGCCCCGGAACGCTCACCTTCACCCAGGGTGTCACGTTCGGCTCTGGCGGCGAATACAACTGGCAGATGTTCAGTGCCACCGGGACGGCCGGGGCCTCCGGCGGGTGGGACCTCCTGACGACGAGCGGTGCCCTGTCGATCGCTTCGACGTCGGCCGACCGCTTCCATGTCAACCTCTGGACGCTCTCGGGCATCTCGCCCGACGTCAGTGGTTCGGCGAGGAACTTTAACCCGGGCCAGAACTACACCTGGAAGATCGCCTCCGCCAGCGGTGGGATCACCGGGTTCGCGGCCGACAAGTTTGCGATCCGGACGTCGGCCACCAACGGCACGGGTGGGTTTGCCAACTCGCTCGGCGGCGGTACGTTCTCGATCGCCCAGAGCGGCAACGACCTCAACCTCGTGTTCTCGGCGGGCACGCCCTCGGTGATCACGATCAACGTCGCCAGCGGCACGCAGACGCAGAGCCAGGCGGGCTATCCGCTCCTCTCCGGCTCGACCCCCGTCCAGAAGACGGGCGCCGGCACGGTCGTGATGAATGCCGCCAACACACTCACCGGCTCGACAACCGTGCAGCAGGGCACGCTGCAGCTCGCCAATGCCGCGGCGCTGGCCTCGAGTAAGGTCGTGCCGCTCGCCGGCGGCACCGTGTCGCTCACCTCCTACCTGCAGACCACGGTCGGCGGCCTCGCCCCCAATGCCGGCGGCCTGGTGGACGTGGGCAGCGGGTATGTGACGGTGGCGAGCGGCCTGAGCCCCGCCGACCTCGTGACGGCCATCAAGGCCGGCCGGGCCGACGGCTCTTGGACGGGCACGAGCGGCATCACCTCGAGTGTGTCAGCGGCCGACTTGGCCGCCAGCATCCCGCGGGCGGTGGGCTGGCTCGACAACGGCGACGGCTCGTTGGCGGCGGCCTTCGCGGCGCCCGGCGACACCAACATCGACTGGCAGGTCGACATTCTTGACGCCGGCAACTTCCTGACGCTCGGCAAGTACGACACCGGCCTGCCGGCGACCTGGCTGGAGGGCGACTTCAACTACGACGGCGTCGTGGACATTCAAGACGCCGCCGACTTCTTCGGCACGGGCCTCTACGACACCGGTTCGTACAACCCGCCGCCAGGTTCCGCTGGCATCGCTGCCGTGCCGGAGCCGTCGTCGGTTGCGATCCTGGCGACAGCAGGCGTCCTTGTTGCGGTGGCGGTGCGCCGCCGCGTGAGGCGGTCCTAAACGTCAGCGGCCATCGGTTCCAGGTCGGATCGCGGACGCGATCAGCCAGCAACCGCCACCAGCCCAGAGGATCATCAGCCAGAGGGCGATCGATTCTGACATGGCTGGCTGCTTCCTCGGGAATGAGTCCGACGGGGCAACCATAGGTCAGAGATTCGGTCGGTGCGGGATGCCAGCGGATGGAGGCCGGATGGGCTGGTCGTGACGGCGGGGACAGTCAGCTTCCGCCGCCGCCCACGCGGAAGGTGTCGACGTAGACCAGGTCGGCGACCGAACCCTGGTCGGTCCAGAACCGGGCCCGAATCGCATACAGCCTGTTCCTTTCGACCACGCAGGCAAAGGGTTCCCGAGATCGGACGCCGGGGTTGAGCTGATACCGGCGGTGGCGATAGTCCTCGTTCGAAGCGAGCAGATTCCGCTTGAGCAACAGCGGTCTTGGCCGGCCGTCGCCGCTGGTCCAGTCGAACCATGGCACGGTCGGATCCTGCCCTGCCTCCGCGGACTTCTCTTCCGGGGCCATCGTCTGAGGCTCCGGCTGGATTGCCGGCTCGATCTCCACGATCGAAATCTCCAGGCCGACATCCCGGTCGTCATCCCCGCCTGAAAACCGGGGCATGATCGCCACCTTGCCCGCGTTTCGCAGGAACACGTCGACGTTGAGCAAGACGCGGCTGCCGTCGAGGGAATGAACCGAGGGCTCGACGCTCACCTCCATCGTCGGATCGTGGGTCCGCTCCACGGTGAAGTTGGTGTAGGTCCACCAGCCGGCGACTACGAGCGCCACCACGCCGAGCACCTTGCTGACGAGATCGGCCCAGAGGTGGGCATCGCGAAGCCGTTCGGCTCGGTAGGCATCCATGCGGGAAACACTCCTGGTGAGAACCCGATTGTGCGCGGCTGCCCGCGTCGCGTGCCAGCCCAAGACGGGATAGACTCCAACCTCCCCCGTTTCAGGAGCCCAGCATGTCGAATGCCGCCGGTTTCGTCCTTGCCGTGGTCGCCGCCGTGCTCTGGGGGCTCACCTACTGTCTCGACGAGCGGGTGCTCGCGGGCATGTCGGTGTTCAAACTGTATTTCCTCCACTCGCTCGTCGGGGCTGCCGTCGCCGCCACCGTGCTGCTCGCGACGGGGCATGCGCCGGCGTCGCTGATCCGGGTCGATCCGAGTGAGGCCGGCCTGCCGCTGCTCGGGATCACGCTCGTGACCGCCACCGCGGCGGCATTTGCGATCCTCTCTTCGATTCAGATGCTCGGGGCCTCGAAGTCGTCGGTGCTGGAAATCTCCTATCCGCTGTTCGTGGCGATCTTCTCGACCTTGTTCTTCGGCGGCCACCTGCAGCCGTCGGTCATTCTCGGAGGCGGCTTCATCTTCGTGGGGGCGGCGATCATCGCCATGGCGAAATAGCCCCAGGGAGCGAGGCGCCGCTGCTCAGGGGGCGGGGCCGGCAGCCGGCGCCCCCTCCCCTCGACGCCGCTCCGCCTCCACTCGCGAGCGGATCGCATCCGGTGACTGCGGCTTGAGCGTGATCGCCCGGTCGAACACCGCGATCGCCTCGTCCCACTTGTTCTGCCGCATCAGCAGCCTGCCGAGCGCCGCGTGGGCGTCGCTGCACTGCGGCTCGAGGTTGATGGCCGTGCGGATCGACTCCTCTGCGGCGTCCCACTGGCCATGACGGAAGCTTGTCTCACCCACGGCAAGGTGCAGCGCCGGCGATTGTGGATCGAGCTCGAGCCCGCGGTCGTAGATCGGCGCGGCCTCGGCCTCACGACCGGCCTGGCGGTAGGTGTTGCCAATGTTGAGCAGAATCATGGCCTCGATGCCGGCCCGGTCGAGCATCCGCACGCGGCGGTGCAGCATGCGGCGACTGGTGAGATTCGCGAGCGTCCACGCCGTGCCATCGCGGCGATAGACCTCGCCGAACCGAAAGGGCTCGCTCCTGATGCCGTAGCGTGTGTCGATCATCTGCACGCGGCCGTCGGTGAGTTTGATCAGCGTCGCGACATGCGTTTCGTGTTCGCCGAGTTCCCCTGCGGGCGGCCGCGACACCTCAACCGCCCCGACGTCGAGGCCGACCGAGTTGCCGAGCACATACCACAGCTGGCAGTTTCCCAGGCACTGGGCCTGTCGGTCGGCGAGGACAGCGGGGAGGTTCCAGTACCCGGATCTGCCGTCCGCCTGATGGATCACTGCGTCGAGCCGCCGACGGATGTCGTCGATCACCCGCGCCTCCGCCTCGGCCACGGCCGACACGTCTCCGCGACGCGGCGCTGCGGCGAGGGTTGCCCTCCAACGCCCGACGGGAAAGCCGTCACTGAACGACGCGAAGCGGTCGCCAACCTCCGGCCCATAGCCTAGCGCGGCCACAAGTTCCCGCATGCTCGCGTCGGTCGACCCACTCGCCTCGCCAGCGTCGTTGGATGGCTCAGCACCACGAACGATCATCGTCAGCGCCGCGATGGCGGCAGCGAGCGACACCACCAGTGCGGTACCGCGTCGTGCCTGTCGCATGGCTGCTCCTTCAAGATCGTCACCCCTGTTTGTATCACCCTCCATGAAGGCGGTGTGCGACGTTCGCGGATGGTCTGGTGAAAACGGCCCCTCCGGCCCACACTGATGGAGTCTCGCCCACCGCCGGAGGCCGACCATGCGACTCGGTTTTGTGACTGCCATTTTGCCCGAACTCTCGCTCGACGAGGTACTGGCGTTTGCTGCCGCGGAGGGGTTTGCCTGCGTGGAGGCGATGTGCTGGCCCGTTGGCCGCGCCGAGCGGAAGTATGCCGGCGTCACGCATGTGGATGTCACCGACTTCACGCAGGCCAAGGCCGACTCGGTCCTCGCGACCTGCGACCGGCACGGCGTCGGCCTCAGCGGACTCGGCTACTACCCCAACGCGCTTGATCCAGACCCGGCGGTGGCCGACGCGGCGGTCGCCCACCTTCGGCGGCTGATCGCTGCGGCGCCGCTGCTTGGGCTGCAGACGGTGAACGGGTTTGTCGGCCGCGACTGGCTGAAGACCGTCGACGACAACTGGCCGAGGTTTCTCGCGACCTGGCGGCCGCTGGTGAAGTTTGCGGAAGACCAGGGCGTGCGGATTGGCATTGAGAACTGTCCGATGCTGTTCACCAAGGACGAATGGCCGGGTGGCAAAAACCTGCTCACCACGCCAGCGATCTGGCGGCGGGCCTTCGCCGACATCGATTCGCCGGCCTTCGGCCTCAACTTCGACCCCTCGCACCTCGTGCTCCAGGGGATTGATCCGCTCGGGCCGCTCGAGGAGTTTCGGGAAAAGCTCTTCCACGTGCACGCCAAAGACGTCCGGATCGATCCGCGGGCGGTCGCGGAGGTTGGTCGATTCGACTTTCCCAACCGCTGGCACCAGCCTCGCATTCCCGGTTTTGGCGACATCGACTGGGGCCGGTTCATCGCCGAACTCATGCGGGTGGGCTATGACGGCCCGGTCTGCATCGAGGTCGAAGACGACACGTTCGGCAAGACGCTCGACGGGCGAAAGCGGGCGCTGCGAGCCGCGCGTGACGTGCTCCGGCCGTACTTCCCCGCCGGGTAGGTCACGGTTACGGTCACGCGAGCCGCGACAGGCCCGCCCTGATGCGAGCCGCGTTGACCGCCGTCCATACGGCCGCTGACCGTCGAAAGAGCCCGATGAGTTGCGACGTGGTCACGCCCAGGGCGGCCGCCGCGTCGGCGGTGCGAAACCCAGTGGCCTGCAGGTGGTCGAGCGACTCGGCCACGAGCGTCGGGTAGTCTCGGTGTCCGACGGCGATCGCGAGGCGGCCGTTTCGCACCCGCGACATCCAGAGCGTCGACGGCCCGTCGGCCGCCGACTGGCGATGCTCGAGGGCGAGTCTGAGCCGGAGTCGCGCGAGGGCGACCGTGCGGTTTTGGGCCTGCGACCGCCGCTCGGAGGCCTCCGCCCCGATCCCGGTGGGCCGGTGCACCAGGATCACGGCCGTCTCGACCTTGTTGCGGTGCTGCCCGCCAGGCCCGCTGCGGCGGGTTCGCGTCTCGTCACACTGGCGAAGCAGAGCGTCATCATCGAGGGCGGCGGGATGCATGGCGGATTCGGAGCGAGCCGGCGTGGGCGTGAACGGCGGTCATCGATTCTAATCGTGGAAGCGAAGCCGACAGCCGAGACGGTGACGCGGTGTGGATGGTGTCTGCATGCCCTACGAACTAATCCCGACGTCTGACGCAGCGGCGATCCTCCCGACGGGCGGGTCCACCAAGCCGGTCACGGTGATCGGCACGCCCGCGATCCGAGCGGGATTTGACGAAACCTGCCTCCAGCAGGCGATCAACTCTCGTCTGGCCCCCGGCGTGACCGACCTCGTGCTCAATCCCGACGGTCACTGCGGATACGGAGCTCCGGTCGGCTGCGTGCTCGTCTCACCCTCGCACGTGTATCCGGGGCCGGTCGGCGTTGACATCAAGTGCTCCATGAGCCTGCTGCAACTTGACCTGCCGGCCGAGGCGGTGGCCGACCGGGTCGTGCGGAGGGCGCTGATCAACGCGATCTGTGAGCGGACTCCCACGGGCCCGGGCCGCGGCCAGCGGCATGCAAAAAAGTCGCGGTCTGTAGGAGCGGTCGTCGGCCGGCAGGCGCTCGTCGAGGGCGCGTCGGCCGAGGTCTGCGACGCGATCGGCATCCCGCGGGACTGGGCCGACCACTGCGAGGATGCCCGTCACTTCGGCCACGATAACACGGTCGCCGTACTCGCCGCTCGGCTGGCCCGGCACGAGCAGCAGGGCGCGCTGCGAAACCTCGACGACAAGCTCGCCCAACTTGGCTCGTATGGCGGTGGCAATCATTTCGGCGAGTGCGAGGTCGTTCGCGTTGGTTCCGGTGACCGCGCCCGGCGGGTGGCCGACGCTTTCGGGCTCCGCGACGGCCACGTGGCATTCCTCTCGCACTGTGGATCCCGCGGCATCGGCCACGCGCTCGCGTCGGGGCAGTTCGCGTCGCTGCAGCGAAAGTTTGCCGACTGGGGCACTCCCCTGCCGGGCGGCGATCGCGAACTGGTCTATGCCCCGCTCGGCACACCGGAGGCCGACTCCTACCTCGACGACATGGCCCTCGGGGCGAACTTCGCCACCGTCAACCACCTGCTCATCAACGCGCTGGTGCTCGAGGCCTTCCAGGAGGTGATTCCGGGAGTGTCGGGCCGGCTGGTCTATTTCATCAGCCACAACATCGCCCGCCGCGAGATCGTCAGGGGCAACCTGGCCTGGGTGCACCGCAAGGGTGCGACCCGAGCCTTCCCGGCCGGCCACCCGGGGCTGAAGGGGACGCGGTACGAGACCACCGGACATCCAA
>Ga0304730_1001459_pt1 | contig 17795 bp, 18 predicted proteins | sample M_130628_MF_Meta_FD_190474 | JGI IMG/M metagenome (GOLD analysis project Ga0304730, IMG submission 190474) | Freshwater microbial communities from Lake Montjoie, Canada to study carbon cycling - M_130628_MF_MetaG (v2) (version 2) | ecosystem: Environmental > Aquatic > Freshwater > Lake | place...
ATCCAATATAACTGTAGATATTGAATCAATTACTGTAGGAAGTTATAAAGACCTCACATATACTTATCAATTGGATAAGGGACAGAAAGATCAATATTATGATTATTCTAGAATTGTTAGAAATAAAAATGTTCCAGAACCTTCAAAAAAATTACTAATTGTATTTGATTATTATTCAGTACCATCTAATGATAGTGGTGATGTATTTACAGTTTTAAGTTACGATCAAGAAAGATTTACAAATGATATTCCAAATATTGGGAGAATGAATGTAAGGTCTTCGGATACTTTGGATTTTAGGCCAAGAGTTCAACCATTTTCTACCAATGATAAGTCTCCATTTGACTTTCTATCTAGAGATTTTGGTACTGGAAAGCAAATTAACCTATCATCAAATGAAAGTTCTCTGATCGGATATGATTATTATCTACCAAGAATTGATAAATTATATCTTGATAAATTAGGCACTTTTGTAGTAGAAAAAGGTATTCCATCAAAAAAACCAAAAGTTCCCAGTAAAAATGGCGACTCAATGGTTATTGCCACAATTACATTTCCACCATATTTGTATCATCCATCAGACGCTAGAGTAACTCCAGTAGATAATAGAAGATATACCATGAGGGATATTGGAGGAATTCAAGATAGAGTTGCTAATTTGGAAAGAGTTACTTCATTGTCATTATTAGAAGTAAATACACAAACTCTTCAAATTCAAGATTCTGATGGAAGAAATAGATTCAAAACCGGATTCTTTGTTGATGATTTTAAGGACTATTCATCAATTAATACTAAGTTATCAGCAATTGAAATAAATCCTTCATCTGGAGAATTGAGTCCAATTACTAATAGGAATTCTCTAAAATCGCAACTTGCTCCAGCAACAGCACTTATTGATGAGCAATTAGATCTATCCACAAATTATGAGTTGCTTGATCCAAATGTACAAAAAACTGGTAATTGTGTAACTTTAAAATATAAATCTGTAGGTTGGATAGAACAACCCTTTGCGACAAGAGTTGAGAATGTAAATCCATTTTCAGTTCTTGCATATATTGGGGATATTAAATTAGATCCCGATAGAGATTATTGGGTTAGAACTATACAACTTCCAGACAAACATGTATCAAATACAATAACAAATCCTTCAGTAAATCTCACCAATAATGTTCAGATAAATCAAACTACTACAAGTAATACCAATACAAATAATGTTGTTGAAAATGTAATTTTTGGTATGGGAAATTGGAGGGAATCCAGTACTACTGCTCCAGTAGCTTCTTTATCAAGTTCATCTACATCCTCAACTCAATCAGGAACTTCCAGTTATTCATTATCAGATTATGATACTACTATTCAAAATATAAAGGTAGCTTCAGCGGAAGAAAAATTTATAAGATCAAGAAATATTGAGTTCTCAATATCAAATATTAAAGCTTCGACACAATTCTATCTATTCTTTGATTCAAGTAGTGCTGTTGATTTTATTCCAAAATTGGTAGAAATTTCTAACACTACAACTTTGACAAATTATGGATCTTCTGGATCATTTATTGTTGGTGAAGAAGTCATTGGTACTAGTAATGGACAAAATCTAATTACATTCCGTGTTGCGACCGCAAATCATAAATATGGAGCATTCAACTCACCATCTAAAACCTATACAATAAATCCATATCTTAAGGATGAATCATTACCATCAACATATAGTTCATCATCAAAAGTTTTAAATATTGACACATATTCTCTATCACAAGAGGCACAAGGAAAATATTCCGGATACTTGGTAAAGGGAATGAGACTAGTTGGACAAACTAGTGGAGCAGTTGCATATGTTAAGGATCTTAGATTAATTAGTGATAACTATGGCGATTTGATTGGGGCAACTTTCTTAAGAGATCCCAATTCAACTCCAGTACCATCAGTTAGAATTGAAACTGGAACTAAAACATTTAAAGTATCTTCAAGTTCAACAAATTCTCCAGGTCTTCCTGGAAGTACTTCAATTTCATATGCAGAAACTAATTATACTGCAGATGGTATGGTTGAGCAATGGGAAAATCTAATAACAACTACAATAAGAACAACTGATATAAACACAACTACAAATACAACTACAACAAATACTAATATAAATTTAAATAATCATACTACAACCACGGAAACCAGATATGTAGATCCTCTTGCACAGACATTTATTGTTGGTGGGAATGTTGAAGCACCTTCACCAACAAACACCAATGATGATGTGAATGGCGCTTTCTTAACAGCAATTGATTTATATTTTGCATCAAAAGATGATGGAAATTCTCCAGTAAAGGTTGAAATAAGAACCGTAGAATTGGGAACTCCAACTAGAATTAGAATTGGAAATGCAGTCACATTAAAACCTGATCAGATCAATATATCCGATGATGCAGAAACTCCAACTAAAGTTACTTTTGATTCACCAATTTACTTGGCTCCCGGAAAAGAATATGCAATAGTAGTTATTGCAGAAACAAGTCTTAAATATGAACTATGGGCTGCAACTATGGGAGAAAAGACTGTAAATACAAAATCATTACCAGATGCAAATAGTGTAAGGTATACTACACAATTCTCTATGGGAAGTTTGTTTAAATCCCAAAATGGATCTATATGGACAGCAAGTCAATATCAAGATCTTAAGTTTAAACTTTATAAGGCAGAGTTTACATCCCCTACAGGAACTGCATATTTCTATAATCCAACATTAGATAAAAGTAATGGATATGTTTCAAAATTGTCCAATAATCCATTATCAACATCACCAAAAACTGGAACTCTTGGTATTACACCAACAGCATCAACTAACATATTATCAGTTGGAAGAAAAATTTCAGGATCAAATTCCTCTACATATGGATATATTGTTGGTTCAGGAAGTTCTGTTGCATCAGTATCACTTACTTCTGGCGGAACTAATTATGTTACAGATACTGATGTATCAACTTATAATATTATTGGAAAAGGTTCGGGTCTTAGATTGAATATTAGTACAACAAATGGTGTAATTACCGCAATTTCTGGAATTGTAAATAGTGGTAATGGTTATTCTGCTGGTGATGTTGTTGGTATAGTAACATCATCAGTATCAAGTAATACTGGTACTGGTGCAAATATTACAATAACTGGAAATGGAAGCACTATTGACACATTATACCTATCAGGAATTCAAGGTCAGGCATTTACAGTTGGTGCGGGAGTAAGTTATTACAACAATTCTGGACAAATCACATCCCTATCTCCCACCACTATTACAAGTTTTGTGCCTCCAGGAGATCAAAATTCTGGAAATTCCATTAGAGTTGATCACTTTAATCATGGAATGTATTCAAATACAAATAAAGTAGTAATTAGTGGTGCAGAATCTAGCGTTCCCGCAACAACTATCTCATCTACTTTATTAAGTACCAATGTTTCAAATGTGAGTATTGCGGATACTTCAAACTTTGGAACTTTCGAAGGAGTTGCAATTGGATTAAATAATCCCGGATATATAAAAATTGAAAATGAAATTATTTCATACACATCAGTCAGTGTGGGAACATTGAATGGAATAACCAGAGGAATTGACTCAACTCTACCATTAGATCATGAAACCAATAGTTTGGTATATAAGTATCAATTAAATGGAGTTTCTCTAAGGAGAATCAATACTACACATGATATTAGTGATTCGGATATTGGAATAGATCACTATTCCATTCAAATTGATAAATCTACAAATGGTGTTAATAGATCTTCAGATAATTCTGGAATTCCGGAATTATCCTTTGTAACTGGATCTCCTATGGGAGGATCTAATGTATACGCAACAACAAACATAAATTATAGTTCATTAATACCAGTTTATGATGTAATTACTCCCGGATCTTCTACTTCAATTAGTGCAACAATTAGAACTGTTTCTGGAACTAGTGCTGGTGGTAATGAAACCTCATTCCTAGATAATGGATTCGAACCAGTTCAATTAAATACAATAAATGTTTTTCCAACAGTGAGAATGGTTTGTTCTAAGAAAAATGAAACCGAATATTTGAGCAATTTACCTAGAAATAGATCATTTACTACTGGAATAACTTTAAATAGTTCAGATAAAAATTTATCCCCAGTAATATATTTGAATAATTCCTCCACGGAATTTAGAAATAGTAGAATTGATAATCCCGTTTCAGATTACATTGCAGACTCTAGAGTTAATTCTATAACTAATGATCCTCATGCAGCCTCTTATGTATCAAAACTGGTATCATTAAAGCAACCTGCTACATCATTGAAGATCATTTTATCTGCGTATAGACACGAATCTGCAGATTTTAGAGTTCTCTATAGTTTAGTTAGAGCAGATTCTAGTGAAATTCCACAAGCATTTGAATTGTTCCCAGGATATAATAATTTGCAGTATACTGATACAAATCAGTATTCAGTTATAGATCCTTCAAAAAATAGTGGATTACCTGACATATTTGTTTCACCAAGTTTGGAGAATGAATTCTTAGAATGTGAATTTACTGCAGATGGTTTAGATTTGTTTACCGGATATGCAATTAAAATTGTTATGTCCAGTACAAATCAGGCATATCCAGTAAGAATCAAAGAACTTAGAGCAATTGCAGTACGATGATAAGAGTAGAAGGGCACCCAAATCTTTATAGGGATGAAGCATCAGGCGCAATTATAAATTGTGATTCTGTGGCATATAATCAATATGTGAATTCATTACACTCTAGAGATTTGCAAAAAAAAGAAATTCATAACATGAAAAATGATATAAATGAGATAAAATCTTTACTTAGACAATTATTGGAAAAAAATGGATCCGTCTAGCATTATATTAAATAGTACACATAAATTATTTCAATATGAGATGATTTCTAGAGAAATTGATACTTGTAATGATATTACGGAATTAAAAAATATTGCAAAATGTTATGTAAAACTCCATTTCTCACAAGAAGAGACAATTTCAACTTTAGGAATGATGTAAATATAAATATACTTAAGGAATATATTAACAAAAAATGGCAGTTTATGTTTCCAATATTGTCATTGAACAGGGATTTGACTATTCTAGTATTTTCAGTCTAGAGGATGCTAGAACAAATTCATATTTAAACATTGTTGGTTATGCAATAACTGCACAGATGAGAAAAAGTCCTTCTAGTTCAACTGCAGTTTCTTTTGCTTCAACAATTATAAATGCTGAAGTTGGTGCAATACGCATTTCATTAACGAGTGCCCAAACTTTAAATTTAAAACCCGGAAGATATGTTTATGATGTGATGTTGGAAAATGGTGGTTTAGGATCTGGTGGGCAGAAATACAAAGCAATTGAAGGAATGGTTCTAGTACGAGCAGGAGTAACACACTAATGCCAAACATATCAGATAGAATTGGCAATCAAAACGTTATTAGAGTCCTTTCTAATATAGGAGCATCAGCAACACGATTAGTAGATTTAAGTGATGTTGATGTATCTTCATTAGCAGATGGATTTGTACTTGAATATAAAGCACAAACTTCAAAATTTATTACAACCGATTCATTTAGATTCCTAAAGAATGTAAATGTAACTGGAATATTAACTACTTACAATCTTGATGTTATTGGTATAACAACATTTCGTGGTGATTTATATGTTGGTGCAGACTTATATGTAAGAGAATATTTAAAATATAATCAATATTATGACGGTCCTAATGGAATTGCATATTTTGACAATAGTGGCAAATTGATCGGTGCTGCCAGCACTGAATCATATGTACAGAACACCAACTACGTTCTTACTACGACAGAACAAGGTGTTCCAGTTTGGTCATCAGTTATTGAAGGAGGTACATACTAGTGGCAAAACCAGCAAGTAGACAAGAACTCGTAAATTACTGTCTAAGGCGTCTAGGTGCTCCTGTACTGGAGATTAATGTTGACGATGATCAAATAGATGATCTAGTCGATGATGCCCTTCAACTGTTCTATGAGAGGCACTTCGATGGTGTCGAAAGAATGTATTTGAAGTATAAATTGACACAGGAAGATATTAATAGAGGAAAATCTACTGGTACAACCGGAGTAGGAATTGTAACAACTACCGGAACTTCACAAGGAAAAACTTTTAATTTTTATGAGACTTCAAATTTTATCCAAGTTCCAGATTCTGTAATTGGAATTGAAAAAGTATTTAAATTTGATACTAGTGACATTTCTGGTGGAATGTTTAGTATCAAATACCAATTATTTTTAAATGATCTTTATTATTTCAACTCAGTTGAATTGCTACAGTTTGCAATGGTGAAATCATACTTAGAAGATATCGATTTTCTATTAAAAACTGATAAGCAAATCAGATTTAATAAAAGACAAAACAGAATGTATCTTGATATAGATTGGGGCGCACAAAAAGAAAATACATTTTTTGTGATTGATTGCTATAGAATATTAGATCCGAATGATTTTACTAAAGTTTATAATGATAGTTTTATCAAGAGGTATCTTACTGCACTGATTAAGAGGCAGTGGGGTCAAAATCTAATTAAATTTAGAGGTGTTAAATTACCTGGTGGTGTTGAATTGAATGGTAGAGAAATATATGATGATGCCGAAAGAGAAATTCAATCAATACTAGATCGAATGGCAATGGATTATGAACTTCCACCTTATGATTTCATTGGATAATTATGGCATTAAATCCATTTTTTCTTCAAGGTTCTCCAACAGAACAAGGTTTAGTTCAAGATTTGGTCAACGAACATTTGCGAATGTTCGGGATTGAAGTATATTATATTCCTAGAAAATTATTAAAGACTGATAATATCATCAGAGAAGTACAATCTTCAAAATTTGATGATAATTTTATTATTGAGGCATATTTAAACAATCATGAGGGATATTCTCCTGGTAGTGATATTATGTCTAAGTTTGGAATTACTTTGAAAAATGAGTTATCATTAATAATTTCTAGAGAGAGATTTGAAGAATTTATAAGTCCATTTTTGTCAGAAATAATTGCAGGAGAACCAAGTTATTCTCCTGGAGAAAAACTAGTGTTTGCCACCAGACCAAAAGAAGGAGACTTAATATTTTTTCCATTAGGGGAAAGACTGTTCGAATTGAAGCATGTGGAATTTGAAAATCCATTCTACCAATTAGGAAAAAATTACGTCTATGAACTAAAGTGTGAATTATTTGAATACGAAGATGAAGAAATTAGTACTGGTATTGATGAAATAGAATCCACATTATCAGATACTGGTTATATAACAGATCTAAAACTTGTTGCATTTGGGGGATCTGCACAGTGTCAAGCAATTGTGAGTCCATATGCGGGAGTTAATGAAATCATAATAACCAATGATGGTTATGGATATACAAGAACACCTACGGTAACTATAGATCCACCACCAGATTTTACATTAGATCGTAGTTTACTTTTGGGCGCTACTAGTTTGAATAGGGACATTTCTAAAGCAACTGCAGTAGCAATAACAACTTCTGTTGGTGGAGTTAAATCCATAAGTAAAATTTTAATTACAAATAGTGGATATGGTTATATTGATCCACCAAAAGTCAGAATAACCGGCGGTGGTGGAACAGGTGCTACTGCTATTTGCGGAATTACTACTAATTTAATTACAAGAATTCATATTCTGGATAAAGGTGATCGTTATTATCAACCACCAACAATCACAATATCTGGACCAGTGGGAGGTGGAACAACTGCTACTGCAATTACAAAAATTTCATCAGGAAGAGTTTCTGAAGTTTTACTTGTAAATGCTGGATCTGGATATACATCTTTACCAACAATCACAGTATCTCCACCACCAATAGTTGGATTTGGAACTTATATTGTATCCGAAGAAGTTACTGGAACTTTATCTGGTACTTCTGCAATCGTGAAGTATTGGGAAAATCCAGGAAAAGATATTGACAAAATATTAAGAGTTTACCTAAATAATGGAACATTTAATGTAGGTGAAAATATTGTAGGTTCTGCATCTTCTGCAATATATACATTAAAATCATACGATTTAGATGCAACAACTAGCGACAACTATTCTCAGAATGATGAAATACAGCAAGAAGCAGAGTTGATAGTTGATTTTAGCGAATCGAATCCATTTGGTACTTACTAATGTTAGGAACTTACTACTATCACCATATTATAAGAAAGACAATAGTTGCTTTCGGTACACTTTTCAATGACATTCATATTCAGCATCAAAATGATTCGGATCAAGTAATTTCTGATATGAAAGTTCCATTGGCATATGGTCCAATGCAGAAATTTCTTGCAAAAATTCAACAACAGGAAAAATTAAATAAACCAGTTGCAATTACTTTACCGAGAATGTCATTTGAAATGACTTCAATTAGATATGATTCGACTAGAAAGACCAGCGTAACTCAATCTTTTAAAGCCTCTGATGGTCAGAATTTGAAAAAAGTCTACATGCCAGTTCCATATAATATTGGATTTGAATTAAATATTCTCACAAAATTGAATGACGATTCCCTACAAATTGTTGAGCAAATTTTGCCATATTTCCAACCAGCATTTACGTTAACAATAGATCTTGTAGATTCTATTGGAGAAAAAAGAGATATCCCCTTAAATTTGGATGATGTTTCTTTCAGAGATGATTATGAGGGAGATTTTTCCGAAAGAAGAGCATTGATTTATACATTGAAATTTACGGCAAAAACTTACCTATTCGGACCTATCGCAGATACTACGGAAGGACTTATTCGTAAGGTTCAGGTTGATCTGTATACTAATACAGATATAGTAAGTGCAAAGAGAGAAATGAGATATACTGTTGTACCAGATCCTATTGATGCTGAACCTGGAGATGATTTTGGATTCAATGAGAATTGGGAATTCTTCAATGATTCCAAGACTTATAGTCCAACGCAACAAAAGGATATTTGATGAATAGTTATGACAAATGATTTTGAATCCATAGATAAAGCACTGAATACTGAAAGTATTGTTGAGGTTAAGGCAAAAGCGTCAGAAATAGAATTAATAGAATCAACTCCAAATGATGTACAAAAAGACTATGAATATAGTAGAGCACAGTTATATTCACTTATAGAGAAAGGACAGGAAACATTAAATGGTATTATGGAATTGGCAGCAGAAACTGATAGTCCAAGAGCATATGAAGTTGCCGGTCAAATTTTAAAAAGTGTTGGAGATACTGCAGATAAATTAATTGATCTGCAGAGAAAAATGAGACTGATTGAAGATGAGGCAGTAAAGACTACAAACAATGTTACAAACAATGCAGTGTTTGTTGGATCAACATCAGAACTACAAAAATTACTCAAACAAGGTTTTCTAAATAATAAAGATAAATCTTAAGTATATAAATGCAACTGAAGTCTCATAGAACAGTTGAACAAATTGCAAGGAAGCATCGTATGGATGTTTCCGATATTCAGAAGCAACTTGATATGGGAATTCCAATTGAACATGAACATACACATAATAAAACTTTAGCAACTGATATCGCTCTTCAACATCTTGACGAGTTTCCAGATTATTATACTCGTCTGAAAAAGATGGAAGCAGATGCTAAAAAGGAGCATAAGAAATTTAAGGATGTAAAAGAAGATGCAGTAACTGATCTTCAAAGAGGTATTGTTGAATTACCTGACGCATCTTATGATTCTATTGATAATTTAATGAGACGCATTATGAAGAAAAGAAAAGTAACCGCTAAACAACTTCATAATGATTTTGTTGATAAACACAATCAAACTCCAGATACTTGGGCAAAGAAGAACATGAAAGAAGAAAATGGTCTTTGGGACAATATATATGCTCGCAGAAAAAAAGGACTTCCTAGAAAAAAACCAGGACAAAAAGGATATCCAAAAACTTTAGATATTGAAGAAGGATTAAAACAAGCACGTAAAAATGTTGGTGCAAGTAAGTGTTGGACTAATAAGAAAATTGGAAATCCTCCAACAAAAATAAAAGATGGTGAAGAAGTTCCAAATTGTGTTCCAGTAAAAGAAGCATCAGAAATGAAGAGATATTGCCCAAAATGTGCAAAAGAAGAAACTCGTGATGAGTGCAAATATGGGCAAAAATATTGGGATATGTTCTCAATGCCAATTACTCTGAAGGACTATACACCAAATACTCCTCATCCTGGAAATATGCCAGAAGAAAAGGATCATGAGTATTCAATGGCACGTTCTGAACTTGATACAATTACGAATGCTGCAAAGAGATTGAAGAAAAAGATGAAAGGGGAAGGTAATATTGAAGCATGGGTTCAGTCAAAAATTACAAAAGCAGCAGACTATATTGATACTGCGGCAGATTATATTGATAGTGGTGAAAGTAAAGTAAACGAAGATACTACCATCGAGGATGCAAATGGAAATACCTTCATTAGAATCATTGACATTATTAAGGCAGACCGTTTAGTTAAGGAAACAATTAGTCCAACTATTTCTGGAGGTAAATCTCCATATAAGAATCCATCTCTTCCAAAAGAAAATCCAGATGATATAAAGATTAGAATCATAAAAGGTAAAGAACCACAATTACCTTTGGCAAAAGGAGAAGGTGGATCTCCCGGTCAACCATACAATGCACCAAAAGAAGATCCAAAAAATCCTTATGTTCCCGCACCAAAAAGACCAAAACTTCAATTAGCACATTATGAGTTTGAAGGCAAAACTCTTTCTCAATTTATGATTGAAGCATCTGCAGCATGGCAAAGAAAGGAAGGAAAGAATCCTGAAGGTGGTCTAAATGCTAAAGGTAGAGCATCTGCTAAAGCACAAGGACATAATCTAAAACCACCAGTTACAACTCCACCATCAAAACTTAAAAAAGGTAGTAAAGCAGCAAAACGCAGAAAGTCTTTCTGTGCTCGTATGAGTGGTATGCCTGGTCCTATGAAAGATGAAAAAGGAAGACCAACAAGAAAAGCATTATCTTTGAGAAAGTGGAATTGTTAGTATGTCATCAGAATTAACTGATTTTTTTAAATTATTAGCAGAGGATAAGAAAAAGAAAAAAGAGGAGTTTGATTCCGTAGTTGGTGACTTGAGATTAGATTCTCTTTTTGGAGAATTTGCACAGCTTAAAAAAAAAGAAAAAGAAGAAAAGGACAAGAAAAAGCAAAATAAAGTAGAAAATGAAATAAAAATAGAAGAAAAGAAGCAAGAAGAACCTTTAATTCTAGATATCGATCTCAATTCAATTTTTAAAGAAGTATCTAATCTAAAAAAAGAAACTAAAAAGAAAAAAGTACAAGAAGAAAAAACTGTTAAAGCATTTGAAAAATGGTTATATTCTGATACTTTATTAAAGCAAGAAGAAGTAATTAATGAAGTTATTGAAGATTCATTAGAAGAAGTTCTAGAGGTTCTTGACGATCATAAAGTAGAACTAGAAGAACTTAATGAACATAAGGAAGAAATACCTGAGACTAAGGAAGATATTGTCGAAGAATCTACAGATCTTCTCGTTGAAGTTGGATCTGAACCTCCAGATATTAAACATGAAGATGATCCACTAACACCACTAAATCAAAATTTTGCGACACTTGAAGATTTAAATAATCACTATAAATTATTCCTTTCTCGTATTCAGCAACAATTATCTTCATTAGGTGGTGGCGGTGAAACTCGTCTTGAATTTTTAGATGATGTTGATAGAAATAGTGCAAAGGTTAATGGTAGATTTTTAAAGTATGATGCTGCATCTAAAAAATGGATTGGTGCATTAGGTGGAGCAGGTGGTTCTCAAACACTTGATGATACATTAGGACTTGGTAATACTTCCAGTCTTGGAATGTCTGTTGGAGTAACAACAGCAACTAGATTGATTGTTGATCCTGTCGGAGGTGGAACAACATTTACTGAAAATTTTGTTGTTAAAGGTAATGCAAGAGTTACTGGTATTCTTTCAATTGGTACTGGAACAATTACATTAGACCCAAATGATAATGCGATTGTTATTGCTGATGTAAAGATTCGTAGAGATCATTCATCTGGCGATATTAGATTTTTAGATAATCAAGGAAATTTAACTAGTATTATTGCAAATGCGGTAACAGTTGGTTCTGGAAGTTCTTCTGTATCATTAGTATCAGATAATGGTGCAATAGTATTTGCTAATAGTGATGGGGATATTGTTGCAGATGCAGGCATAACATCAACAACATCAATAAACACAACAGGAATTATCACAGCATCCGCTTTTGTTGGTGATGGATCACGTCTTACTGGTCTTACTGCAATTGGAACATCAATTCGATTATCCGCAATTACTGATGTTAATACTTCTAATTTGACTGGTATTAGCACTGATTATATTATGGTTTATGATCCAACTGTTCCTGGATTTAAGTTTGTAAATCCCAAAACTTATTTTGGTATTAATAACGACTTTAATACTTCTCCAGATATTGATGATTATGGTTCATATTGATAATATAAATAAAAAGAACATAACGTGTAAAAAGTAATGGCAAATAGACTTCAACTTAAAAGAGGTACTACTGCTCCTGGAAATATTTTTTATGCTGGCGAACCAGTATATAATGAAACTGGTAAAATTCTGTATATTGGTGATGCTGGTGGAACTGGAACTGGTGCAGGAAGTTCAGTAGCTAGTTATGCTACTTATGCTGCATCATTGGAGATGCTTTATAAGTCATCTTCAGCAGATTCTGGTGCGATTAGATTTTATGAAGATACTGATAATGGTACTAATTTCATTACACTTAAGGCACCTTCTGCAGTTACATCAAATATCACTTTAACTCTTCCAGATAGTGATGGGGATAGTGGTAATGTTATTATCACTGATGGAAATGGCAATCTTTCATTCTCGTCCCCATCAGCATCAAGTTTTACACTTGCTGCCGATAGTGGTACTAATGATACATTTAATACTGGAGAAACTCTTACAATTTCTGGTGGAGAAGGTATTGATACTGTAGTCACAAATAATACCATTACAATTTCTGCTGAGGCTGCATCCACAACTAATGCCGGTATTGCTTCTTATACGAGTGATTTTTATTTTATTAATACCTGGCAGATTGGTATTGTAACTGCAACATCTTCTGTAAAGGGTATTGCAAGTTTTAGTAGTGATTATTTTACTGTAACCTCTGGTGCTGTTACTCTCAAAGCAGGTGCTGCAGGAATTGTAACTTCAATTACTGGAACAGAAAATGAAGTAGAAGTTACTAACAACAATAATGGAACTTATCAAATTGGTCTTCCAAATAATGTAACTATTGGTAATGACTTAGTAGTTAATGGAAACCTCAGAGTTGTTGGTACTGCAGTTACATTTGAAACCGAGACAGTAAGAGTAGAAGATAGATTAATTGAACTTGGTCTTGTTGCAGGTGCTGCTCCCACTGCTACAACCACTTGGGACACTGGTGTTGCATTTAACTATTTCCAAACATCTGCGAAGAAGTCTGGTGTAATCTGGTTGAATAATCAGTTTATGGCTATGCTTTCGGAACTTTCGGATGGAGGTGGTACTGATTCGAATAGTCCCCAAATTACTGCAACCTCTTACGCTCCTGTTGCTGCTGGTGGACTTTATATTGGTGGAATTGCTTCTGGAAATGAGGTAATAAATAGTTCACAAGCAGCAGTCAATCTTACTTTTGATGGAGGAACTTATTGATAATGTCTACTGAAATTAATCTTGAATACGGTGATGTTTTAAAAGCATATCAAGCAAAAACAAACGAAATTTTAACACAACTTATAACAGCGGAGGCAAGACTAAATGCCTCTGCTGGACTTATTGATAGACTTAATGTTAGAATAGAAGAACTTCAAAAAGAAAACATTAACCTACAAAAAGTATCAACCAAAGGTAAAAAACCCGTAATCAATACTACCGATACTATTACTGACTATAATTAATATTTGATTGTATAATTTATAATGTCTAATATTTTCAAACCAAAACGGTCATCAACTGCGAGTTCAGTTCCAACTACATCCAATCTTTCTGATGGAGAAATGGCGGTAAATACTGCAGATCAAAAGATTTATGTTCGTTCTGGAAACAGTATTGTAACAGTTGCAGATGTTGGTGGTGGCGGCGGTATTACTGACGGAGACAAAGGAGATATTAGTGTTACTGCTTCTGGTGCTACTTGGACCATTGATAATAATGCAGTAACTTTTGCCAAAATGCAGCAAATTAGCACTGCAAAAGTTTTAGGAAGAACTGCATCAGCAACAGGAAACGTAGAACAATTATCCACAACTGGAACTGGTAATGTTGTACTTTCTGGATCTCCCATATTTTCAGGAAATGTATCTATAGGGATAGGCGGCGGAGCAATTACTTCAAAACTACATTTACAAGAATTATCAGCAGATACTACAATAAGAATAACATCAGGAGGACTAGCAGGACCAGGTAGTATCAATGATTGGGAAATTACCAATTTCAATGCCAATAATACCCTTTCTATCACAAATAGTAGTACTGCAAGATTATCAATTACTACAGATGGTAGTATAAATTTTACTGGAAGTTTATACGAAAATAATCAAAAAGTACCTTCTTTAGGTGTTACATTAGCAGCATCATACGGCATGTTTATGCCATAATATATACTTTATAAGAGGACATTACAATGGCAGCAAATACGGCTCCAATTTTTACATTAGCACCAAAATTTTCCGCAGTAAGAATAACAGCAGCAAATACATCATCTGCTGGTGGTGGAACGGTAGGTACTGATATATTTCTTACATTTTCTCCTGGAACAAATGGAAGTTATTTGCAGAAGGTTAGATTTTCATTAGCAGAAAGTACAATTGCTACTGCTTCCAATGCTTGTGTGTTGAGAGTATTTCTTTCTACACAATCTTCTGGTTCTACAACAGCATCTAATACTTGGTTAATTCAAGAAGTTGTTGCAGCAACACAAACACCTTCATCAACTGTATCAGGATCCCCAATTGATATTCCATTAAACTTTGCAATTCCATCAACTTATTATGTATTAGTAACTGCATCTGTTGCACCAACTGCTAATACTACTTGGAATGCCAATGTATTTGGAGGAGATTACTGATGGATATTATTCCAATCACTTTTTTATCCACATATGAAGGAACAGGTTATATGCACCTGGATGAAAATATGGTTCTGGTAAAGATAACCGATGAGGAAGGAAATGATATTCCTGATGGACCTTATTCATATAAAGTAACTGAAAATGCTTGATGTTCTAAATTTACCAAAACCTCAGAATGGTTATATAGATTACTTTTATCATACTGGAACTTCTTGGGTAACTTGGGAGAAACCAAGAGGAATTCATACGATAGTTATTACCTGTATTGGTGCTGGTGGCGGTGGTAGAAGTGGTTGGTGTGAATCCAGTGCTACAAGATCTGGTGGTGCTGGTGGTGGTTCTGGTGGGTTTAGTAGGTTACTTATTCCAGCAATGGTTCTTCCTGATGTTCTTTATGTTTCTGTAGGTAGAGGTGGTGCTGGTGGAGCATCTCTTACTCTTGTCGGTGCCTTCGCTGGTTCTAATGGAATTGGATCTTTTGTTTCTATTGCACCATCAACTGCTGCAATTTATGTTGCTTGTTTTGCTAATGGTGGTTCTGGTGCTGGCAACAACGTTGTTGGTGCTAATACTGCTGGCGCTCCTGCCGCTGTTGCAGCACAATCAAGTGCTTTGATGAGTGGTTTAGGACAATTCTTTGCGCTTGCTGGGCATTCAGGTGCTGTTGGACCAACAACCTCCGCATCTTCACTTGCATATCCAACAACAGGACTTTTACTTTCTGGTGGTGGTTGTGGTGGTGGTGGTTCGAATAATTTGGGTGGTAGTGTAACCGAACCAACACAAACTTCATTTTCACTAATTACCACAAGAACTGGCGGTACACAGGCATCAACAGCTGGTCCTGGTGATGCTGGACTATCTATTTCTCAACCATTAATGTCTATTGGTGGTGCAGGAGGTGGTGCTTCTTCATCAACTACATCTGGTGTTGGTTCTGGTGGTAATGGTGGTAATGGTGGACTTGGATGTGGTGGCGGTGGAGGAGGTGCTGGTCCATCTGGTGCCGGTTCTGGTGCTGGTGCTGGTGGTAGAGGTGGAGATGGTTTAGTGATTATTCAAACTTTTTAGGAGAATTATAATGTTAGATCTATTACATCTTCCAAAATCATCATTAGATAATGTAGATTACTTTTATCATACTGGAACTTCTTGGGTAACTTGGGAGAAACCAAGAGGTATTATTATGTTGGAAATTATATGTATTGGTGGTGGTGGAGGAGGTAGAAGTGGTTGGTGTGCGAATAGTTCTACAAGATCTGGTGGTGCTGGTGGTGGTTCTGGTGGGTTTAGTAGGTTACTTATTCCTGCAGTTTTTCTTCCTGATGTCCTTTATGTTTCTGTAGGTAGAGGTGGTGCTGGTGGAGCATCTACCACTACCGCTGGTACTGCCAACGTTGGTGATCCTGGAAACACTTCTTTTGTTTCTATTGCACCATCATCTGCTGCAATTTATGTTGCTTGTTTTGCTAGTCCTGGCGGCGGTGGTAGTGGGGGAACATCAACTACTAGTCCTGCTGGTGCTGGTGCTGGGGTTGCAACACAATCAAGTGCTTTGATAAGTGGTTTAGGAATATTTTCTGCTCTTGCTGGGCATTCAGGTTTGATTGGTACTAATAATAATGCAAATACACTTTCATATCCAACAACAGGACTTTTACTTTCTGGTGGTGGTTGTGGTAGTGGCGGAGCTGCTAGCGGTACTGGTGGTGCTATAACCGCACCAACACAAACTTCATTTTCACTAATTACCACAAGAACTGGCGGTACACAGGCATCAACATCTGGTCCTGGTAATGATGGACTATCTCTTTTTCAACCATTAATGTCTATTGGTGGTGCTGGCGGTGGTTGTTCCACCTCAACTACATCTGGTGTTGGTTCTGGTGGTAGAGGTGGTAATGGTGGTTTTGGTTCTGGTGGTGGTGGAGGAGGTGCTGGACCAGATGGTACTGGTGCTGGTGCTGGTGGTAATGGTGGCGATGGATTAGTGATTATTCGTTCTTGGTAAGATCGAATAATAAAAAGGTTTTCTAAATAATAGATATTAGACTTTATCTACTTAATGTGTGAAATGAATAAAATTGCAATCAAGGTCTTTTACTAGAATGAAAAGTTTCAAACAATTTCTCTCCGAAAGCATTAATATTGCAGGAGATTTTAATGGTACATTGAATATTGGCAGTACATCTCAACCAGAGCAGGTTGGAGAAAGTTATATTGCCGATGTTGTGTGGCAAGGTAGTATTTACAGAATGGAAATAATTTCAGAGGGAATGCCAACTAGTCAAAAGTTGACTGAAAATCTTCAAAGCGAATATCCTGGTGCTATCGTTCATAACATTTATCCAGTAACCGAAAAGTCGATTAATATTAAAAATTCAAAAAGATATCATCCTACAAAATTAGATTGGTTTTGATTTATGGCACAGTGGAATAAAATTATTCAAGACTTTCTAAATCAAGAAAGAAGTCTTTTTGAAGTCCCAATGATTGCCACAAAAGATGGTAATCCAGTTTCTTTTGAGAACCCATTTCCAGTATCGTTGGGTTCTTCCAATATTACGATTACTGGTAATGTAAATGTTGGAACCACAGTATCAGTCACAAGTTCTCCACAAAATCCAAATCATGTACATCTTACAGAAGTTGGAACATCAGGAATTCTAACAACAC
>Ga0304730_1001460_pt1 | contig 17777 bp, 17 predicted proteins | sample M_130628_MF_Meta_FD_190474 | JGI IMG/M metagenome (GOLD analysis project Ga0304730, IMG submission 190474) | Freshwater microbial communities from Lake Montjoie, Canada to study carbon cycling - M_130628_MF_MetaG (v2) (version 2) | ecosystem: Environmental > Aquatic > Freshwater > Lake | place...
TGGTCACTGGGGCATCTTCAGGTTTGGGCGTTGCCTTTGCTAAAGCCTTAGCTGAAGCAGGAGCAGATGTTGTCTTAGGAGCACGCCGCGTTGAACGCCTTGCTGACACCGGAGCACTAGTAACTGCAGCTGGTAGAAAGTTTGCTTCCTTGCAAACAGATGTCACACAACCAGAACAGTGCGATGCTCTCATTGCCCATGCCATCAAAGAGTTTGGTCGGGTCGACATCCTGGTTAACAACGCTGGTGTTGGCACAGCCGTGCCTGCAACTCATGAAACACCAGAACAATTTAGATCTGTCCTAGATGTCAATCTCTTTGGTGCCTACTGGATGTCACAAGCATTTGCTAAGGCCAACAAGAACGGCGGAGCAATCGTTAACATCTCAAGCATCCTTGGCATCAAGCCACAGGGATTACCACAAGCAGCCTATGCATCCAGTAAAGCAGGACTCATTGGATTAACCAGAGACTTAGCTGCCCAATGGACAGGACGCAAAAACATCAGAGTTAACGCGCTCGCCCCAGGTTTCTTTCCATCTGAGATGAGTGATGAACTACCAGCAGACATGGTCAACATGATCAAGATGTTTGCACCAGCTGGTCGTCTAGGCGATCCAGAAGAGTTAGCAGCAACGCTGATCTGGTTAGTTAGTGATGCCTCTAGTTACGTCACAGGAATTACCGTGCCAGTTGATGGTGGATTGGTGATGCCGTAAGTATTTAAGTAAGACAAAAGCCCCGCGGAAGTTATTCTGCGGGGCTTTTCCTGTACAGCACAGTTCTGACACATCAGGTCACTAGCCCTTAATTGCACCTTCCATGACACCTTTAACGAGCTGCTTGGATACGAGGAAGAAAAGAATGATGAGCGGAAGGGTGGCAAAGAAAGCCGCGCCCATTTGAGCCGCATGGTTGACTAAGTAAGCCTGCTCTTTCATTTGTGCGATTGCCATCTGGATCGTGAGAAGTTTATCTCCATCCAAAATCAACATCGGCCACAAGAAATCATTCCATGCATTCAAGAATGAGAAGAGACCCATTACCAGAGCTGTTGGCCTTACTAATGGAAACACAATCTTGGTATAAATCTGCCACGGAGATGCACCATCAATACGAGCAGCCTGGATCACTTCATCAGTGATGACAGCACTAATACTCTGTCGCATCCAAAACACTCCAAATGCCGAAACTAGACCAGGAACGATAATGGCCTTAAGGTCATTATTCCATCCGAGTCTGGTTACAAGAATATACATCGGAATTATGCCCAACTGCCCTGGAATCATCATGGTCAGGAGAATAAAAGCAAAGAATTGCTTCTGGCCCTTAAATTTCAACTTTGCAAAAGCATAGCCTGCAAAAGTGCAGAAGAAGATATGAGAGATCGCCATAGTAAATGCGATTGTGAATGAGATCAGAATTGCTCGACCAATATTTGCATATTGAAAAATTACATCGAATGTGTTTCCAAGTTCATCACCCAAAGTGAATCGTGGGGGATTCTTAGCAATTTCATTCTTCTTATTTGAGGCTACAACCAACATCCACCAAAATGGGAATGCAACGAGAAATGTGCTTATTGAGAGAACTACGTAAGCGGTAATTGAGCCTAGTTGGATTCGCTTTTTAGTTTTTCGTGGGGTAACTGCTACAAGTTGTGTCATGTTAGTCCTTCGCAATCTTGCTAGCTATAGTTGCATTAATTATCGCAAAAATGACAACACAGAAGAATATGAATATTCCTATCGCTGCACCGTAACCAAATTGGAATTTTCTAAATGCTTCTTCATAAAGAAACATCGCAAGTGTGTAGAACTGTTTATCATTTCCACCCGTGATTCCGCCAAGAATGTATGGTTCATTGAAGGTTTGAAGGCCACCGATTGTGGACATGGTCACGGTGAAGATGAGTACATTTCGTATGCCAGGTAGGGTGATATATCTGAATTGCTCCCAGCCATTGGCTCCATCTAACTGGGCTGATTCATAGAGCTCTTTGGGAATGGACTGCATAGCGGCAAGGTAAATCAGTGCGTTATAGCCCGTCCAGCGCCAAATGATCATGGTCGCAATTTCTACGTGGCTCGAAAAAGTTCCATTCATCCAGTTGATCTTGTCAATTCCAAAGAAACTGAGCGCATAATTGATCAGCCCAAAATCACGACCATAGAGAGAACTGAAAATAACAGCGATTGCAAGGACTGAAGTAACGTTAGGAATAAGAATAGCTGAACGCCAGAAACCTGAGAATTTCAAGCGAGTGCGATTGAGAAGAGTTGCCATATAAAGGGCTAGAGCAAGTTGGGGGATAGTTCCAAGGACCCAGATACTCAAAGTATTTCTTAGCGCTTTCCAGAGAGTGTCATCGGCAAGTAAATTTGTGAAGTTTGCAAGTCCAATAAAGTTTTTTTCCCCAAGTGGATCCCAGCTAAAGAAAGCCATATAACTTGTATAGAGAATTGGGAAGATACCAAAAATCAAATAGAGAAAATAGAATGGAGACACTGCAAAAAATGCAAGGCGGCCTTCTCCAGCGCGAATTGAAGATTTCTTTTCAGCACGACTAATTCTCGGTAATTTCATTTTTTCTCCATCATAGTTTCGATTCTGCAAAAATATGGAGTACTGAAGGTGGTAGTGATTTAGTCACTACCACCTTCAGACCCGCCCCTTGAATAAAAAGTTTAAGGTTTAAGAAAGAGCCTTAATCTTTTTAATTTCCTTCATGAGCTGTGCCCAAGAAGCTGCTGGAGTTTGCTTACCAGAAGCCATTCGACCGACAGCTGCGTTGTAGGCATCCTTAACAGATACCTGGTACTTACCTTCGTAGATAGGCTTCTTAATGGCCATAACTACATCAGAGTAGATCTTTCCGATTGGAGCGTTATTCCACGCAACATCCTTAGCTGCTAAGAACTTTGGATCCTTGTATACAGCTGGCGTTGTAGGAAGAACACCCTTATCAAGGAAGAGCTTTAGCTGTTGTGCTGGTGCAAGAACCCAACTAATGAATGCCCAAGCTTCCTTAGGATGAGAGGCAAACTTAGGAATCACGAGCTGTGATCCACCCCAGTTAGCTCCGCCGCCAGGCATTTGCGCTACATCCCATGCACCAGGAATATCCTTTGCATTGTTTTGGATGTTAGATAGCAACCATGAAGGACAAAGCATTGCAGCAAAAGCTCCATTGCCCATTCCTTGGTTCCAGTCGCTGCTCCATAGTTCAATTTCAGCCGAAAGCTTTTTAGTTGCAAAAGTTGCAGCAAGGTCATATGCCTTCTTGACCTGTGGAACTTCTACGATCTTGTCAGTCTTCTTGTCATAGAACTGAATTCCGTCAGCACCTTGACGAGAAACACCTTCAAATAGTGAACCTACGTTATCTAGGAATGGCTTACCTGTTGCAGCAACATACTTCTGTGCAAACGCGGTGAGCTTTTCTGGTGTAGAGGTTGCAGCAGATACTGCGCCTCGCTCATTTGGAAGGCCAGCCTTCTTGAGCAAATCTTGGCGGTAACACATTGCAAGTCCACCGACATCCGTTGGAATACCAATGATGGTTCCATCGCGAGCAACGCCTTGCTCCCAACGCCAGTTAATGAAAGTCTTTTCAAGAGTATTCGCTTTGAAAGTCTTTCCAAGGTTTGTAAATAACTGTGGATATGCCTTAAATCGGGAAGAGTATCCAACTTCTACGCAAGCGATATCTGGTCCTGAACCAGCGATTAGCTGAGTAAGCAAACCATCATGGTGAGCATTGAAATCAGCTGTTTTCACCTTAACTTTGATGTTTGGGTTAACCGTCTCCCACTCCTTTAGAAGATTAGAGAGGTTGAGATCATTAAAGCAGCTGAGAGTTATCTCAACTGGAGCAGCTACTGCAGGAGCAGCTGGGGCAATAAGAGCTCCCATCACTGCAAATGCAGCAAGAATTCGAACCTTTCGAATTTTTTTGAACATGTATCCTCCGGATTAAATGTGCTCCCTGAGAACGGTTCTCAAGCATGAACTCCATGAGCCATGAGAGCGCTCTTATAATTCATCCCGTGGGCTCCAATAACAAGGGGGTTTCGACGAAATTTACATGTTGTTATCTGATTGTTATGAAACAAATACGCTCAACTCTCACATCTTGAGGCTGTTTTTAGAGAGCGCTCTCAAATTTGCCTTTTTTGTAATACAGTTCGAGGTAGCCCTCTGCGGAGGAGTTCGCCTGACTGCAACGGAAAGGAAAAGCCTTGAATCGTCAATCGCTGCACATTAGGGGGGCCGATGGCTTCCGTGCTGTGGCTTGCTTACTCGTACTTTTCCATCACCTGACTCAAAAAATGAATCCAGATGCAGCACCAAGCTGGTTTGCAAGCATTCACCACTTTGGCATGCGGGGAGAGGTGGGTGTCAGCCTTTTTTTCGTTCTTTCAGGGGCATTGCTCTCTTATCCATTTTGGACCTCTTTCATTCATGGCACTTCAAACCCAACAATTAAGAATTACTCCATTGCACGCGTGGCACGTATTGTGCCCGCCACTTGGCTTAACCTCATTCTTTGCACACTGATCGCTTTGTATTTCTATGACATTCCTGTGAACTTCAACATGCTCATTGCTGGATTGCTTTTCATTAATAGTTATCACTATTCAACATTTTTTCCTGCTGAACTTAACGGTCCATTGTGGTCAATCGGCTTAGAAGTTTCTTGCTATGTCATCCTTCCCTTCCTTTTGTATCCAATCATCAAAAAGACAGGAACCTTTCTGAAAGCCTTTACAACACTTGTGTTCGTTCTCATTGTGCTACAGGTAGTAGTTAACCCATGGGTTATTGAAACCTTCATGACCAGTGAGGATGGAAAAGGATGGGATAAAGGTTTAGTTGGGGGAGCAAAAGCCTGGCTTCCTTATTGGAGCATCAATTCATTCTTTTCTCAATTTTTAGTGGGTTCAATTGCTGCACTAGTGATTGCTCGTTTACGAAAAAACATTATGCCAGCTTCGATCCGTTTTGATATCGCAGGAGCAGTCCTTCTATTGGCAGCAGTTGCAGTGGTGGGAGTTCGATTAATTCCTGGTGCACCAGACAGCTTGACCCAGCAACCGTATCTTTCTCCAATCTATGCAATCATCATGGCCGCTGCTTTAGTCTGCATCGCCATGAGCCGCTCTATCTACAAAGTTGTTGATAATCCGCTATTTGTCTGGATTTCCAAGATTTCCTTTGGTGTTTACCTATGGCACCAGGTAGTTCAAAATATTCTCCAGAGAAGTTTCAAGGAGTCTTATGTCTACTTTGGAATCACAGATTTAGGGCAGTGGACGCGTTTGAGCATGGTTGTGATTGCAATTTCCGTGGCCATTGCAGCGCTGAGTTGGTACTTCTTCGAGAAGCCAATTCTTCAACGAGCTCGTAGAAAGGTCTCATCATGAAGACTCGGATGTTTATAGCTCTCTCAGTGATTTTGGCGTCCACATTTCTCCATGCAATTCCGGCAGCCCAGGCGTTCTCACCAAAATTTCCACTGTCTACATCAGGAAATAAGATTGTCGACTCCTCTGGCGCACAATTGATTTTGCAAGGCGTCAACTGGTATGGAATGGAAAATGAACCCGGAACAGTCATTGGACTTAATGCGCGAGATTATAAACTTATGCTCAAACAAATTAAGCAGACTGGGTTTAATGTAATTCGAATTCCATTTTCGATGCAGACGCTGACTAAAGGAAAAGAAGTTTCTTCAGTAGCAGATTACATTGGTTCAAATAGAGAACTTAAAGATAAATCTCCGATCGAAGTTCTCGATGCACTCATTCTCGAAGCCAATGTACAAGGCTTAATGATTATTCTGGATAATCACTCACAAGCTGACCAGGGATACAGAAATGATCTTTGGTATGGCCAAGCAGGTTACACAGAAGATGATTGGGTAGAGATGTGGAAGTCTCTCGCTATTCGCTACAAAAATTCACCCAACGTTGTTGGTTTTGACTTAAAGAATGAGCCTCATGGTAAAGCGACATGGGGAGATGGATCTGCCACCGATTTTAGACGTGCCGCCGAAAGAGCTGGAACTGCCATTCAAGAGGTTAATCCGAACCCATTAATTATTGTTGAAGGTATTGAGAACCAAGTTGCCGGTGGACAAAAATTATCTGGACATTGGTGGGGTGGCAATCTCGAGGGAGTCAGAAACAATCCAGTGCGTCTTCCAGTAGCCAATAAAGTTGTTTACTCTCCACATGAGTATGGCCCGGAGGTTTCGCCACAGCCATGGCTGACTTCGAAAAATCTCGAGAAAAACCTGCTCGACCGCTGGAGTAAGGGTTTTGGATATATCCATGATCAGAAGATCGCTCCAATCCTCGTAGGAGAATTTGGCGCAAAAGATTTTTCTACCAAGACAATCAGTGGACGATGGATGAAAGCCTTTACGGATTACATGGGCAAAAAAGGTATGAGCTGGACCTACTGGGCTTGGAATCCTGGCTCAGGCGATACCGGTGGATTACTCACGCCAGATCTTGTCACTTTAGAAAAGAAGAAAATGCCGACTATTCTGAATTTGATAAAAGTGCAAAAGAAATTAGTTGCACAGCGATAATCACATTACCTGGATGCCCAGATAAGTCCATTTTGTATTGCAGTTGTAACTGAATCATGCGCAACGATATTTAGATTATGCCCAGGGCTGCAAATAAATATCTTCCCCTTGCCCCACTGTCGGACCCACATTGCAGGTGAAATGACTTCACTATCCCAAGGGTCGCCCTCTCGAGCCAGCTGAGTTGTGGTGGCAAGTACGTGCATATAGGGATCGGTAAGTAACCAGTACTGCTCTGTGATTAATTCAAAATCTCTGAGCTGCTGGGTAATCGGGTGCAACTTTCCTACAGGAGTAATTTCAATGGTGTGAGGGATGAAGAAGTCTTCTTCACTTCCAGTGCATTCGGCCGGCGCTTTTGCAGGATGGGCAACAAACTTGCCACCAATCATTTGGTAATAGGCCTCAGATCGTGGGAAGCCGACAAGAACGCCGCCATGCCAGCCTACGAACCCAGTTCCATCAGCCACGGCAGTAATTAAGCCTTGGGTTGATGGTTCATCGATATCACTTTCTATACATTGAACGATGAGATCAATTTTCGACATCACGGATTTATCTGAATAAATGGTGGGGGAGTCTGAAACCTGTATGGAGAATCCGGCAGTCTCAAGGAAATCGCGGAAATGCTCAGTCGTCTCGACAGGCTGGTGAGCCGGTCGACCCCCACGAACGATTAAAACTCTCTTCACTCAACCACACCTATTTTCTACAGCGCGAAAACCCATGGTTATAGATTAACTTGAAAATTCTTGAATCTGAGGTCGTTGGGCTATAGACTCACCGAAATCTGAGAGCGCTCTCAAATATCGGGATAAAGGAGTAAGAATGCAATACCGCAGACTCGGCAGCACAGGCATGTATGTCTCTGAAATTACCTATGGAAACTGGATTACACATGGCTCACAAGTTGACTCTGATGCAGCAAAAACATGCGTGAAAGCTGCTCTTGACTCCGGGATCACAACCTTTGATACAGCAGATAGCTATGCCTTTGGCCGCGCAGAAACCGTTTTGGGAAAATCTCTCAAAGGAGTCAAGCGTGAATCCTATGAGCTCATTACCAAGATCTACTGGCCAACCGGTGAAGGCAAGAATGACCGAGGGCTCTCTAGAAAGCACATTTTCGAATCCTTCCATGACTCACTCAAGCGCCTTCAAACTGATCACATTGATGTTCTCATTTGCCACAGATACGACCATGAGACCCCCCTGGAAGAGACTTTAAGTGCTCTTAATGACCTTGTCCGTCAAGGCAAAGTTCATTACGTAGGTGTCTCTGAGTGGAATGCAGAGGAGATTCGAAAAGGACTTGCGATTCAAGATGCAAACAATTACAACCGATTTATCACTAATCAAGCGCAGTACTCAGCCCTCTATAGAGTCATTGAAAAAGAAGTTGTGCCTCTTTCAATGAGGGAAGGTATTGGACAAATCGTTTTCTCTCCACTGTGTCAAGGAGTGCTCACAGGTAAATATCTCCCAGGTAAGAAGCCACCAGCAAACTCCAGAGCTACAGACAAGAACAGCCTGGTGGGTGGAGCAGGCTTCATCTCGGGTTGGCTTAGAGACGATGTGCTCGCAGCAGTCCATGAACTTAAACCTATTGCTAAAGATCTCAATATTACGATGGCTCAGTTAGCACTTGCATGGGTTTTGAGCAATGAAAATGTTTCGAGTGCAATTATGGGTGCAACAACTCCTGCGCAAGTAAAAGAGAATGCAAAGGGCTCAGGAATCTCTTTAACAACTGAGGTCATCAAGCAGATTAATAAGATTTTGAACCCTCATGCTGAAACTGATCCGCGCAAAAATCAAAGTCCAAATCCACGCGCCTAACGAGAAATGAAAGAGTTCAATGACAAATTTTAAAGGCAAAAGAATTCTCATCACAGGCGCATCCCGCGGCGTTGGCTTTGAAGCCTCAAAGCTATTCTTGAAAGCGGGGGCTCATGTAATTGGTACAGGCCGAGATGAGACTCGACTCAAGGCTACGACTGCAACTTTGCAGCAGCTAGGAGATTTCACCTCGTTACTAGCGGACTTTGATGATGCACAAGCTCCTGCAGCGGTAGCTCAAGCGGTTCGAGCACAGTGGGATTCACTTGATATGTTGCTCAATAATGCTGCCGTTCAAACATACAAGGAAAATTGGATGGAGGAGGGTTTGCAACTACTCAATGATCAGTGGCGCTGCAATGTCTTTGCACAGCATGAGCTGATCTTTAGACTTCAAGATCTTCTTAAAGCAGGCAGTGAACCACGCATCGTTAATGTCAGCTCAGGTGCGGGTAGTCTTCAAGCGCTCAAAGAGTCACCAGATATGCCGACCTATCGTCTTACAAAATATGCACTGGGTGGCATGACAATTCTGTGGGCTGGCTTACTTAAAGGACAGGTTGCCGTTAACGCACTTGACCCAGGTTGGCTTAAGACTGATTTGGGTGGACCTGGTGCACCAGGAGAGCCATCTGATGGCGGAGAAAGAATGTGGGAAATCTGTTCACTTGACTGGAATGAGACTGGAAAGTTCTGGCATGGAAACCAGGAGATAGATTTCTAAATTTTCGGCAAAGAAATAAGGAAATCCTCAATCTCAAGCCAGTTATCTTCAGATATAACTGTGTCAAAGTCAGCAATATTTTGTAATACCTCATCCCTGCTTCGACACCCGACTAAAACAGCTGAGATTGCTGGGTGGCGCAGTGGAAATTGCATGGCCACTTGAGCCAGTGAGCAATTGCGTTCAGAAAGAAATTTCTGAATTACTTGAGCGCGATGAACCATTTCAGGCGAGGCTGGCATGTAGTTAAAAGTTGAATCTTTGCCAGGATTAATAAGAATTCCTGAGTTAAAGACTCCACCTGCAATTACGGAAACACCTTTTTCTAGCGCTGCAGGAAGTAGGTCAAGACCTGCGCTTTGATCGAGTAATGTGTATCGAAGTGCCATTAAAACCACATCAATATCTGTTTCATGCACAAAACGTGTCGGAATGGCAGTTGTAGTAATACCAACACCAATAGCAGTGATGAGACCTTGGTTGCGCATCTTTTCTAGAACGGGATATGCAATCTCAATTGCCTGATCTGCATGATCATCTGGATCATGAATAAAGACCATATCTAAGCGCTCAAGCTGTAAGCGCTTCAGGCTATCTTCTAAAGATTTCTCAATCCCATAGGCAGAGTAATCAAAAGTGCGTTCCACTGAAGGATCGGAGTTTTCCCACCCGGGATCCTCGCCACCCTTGCTGCTTACAAGTAGACGTCCTACCTTGCTTGAAATCACAAGGCTCTCTCGGGGATAGGCTTTAATTACCTTTCCTAATCTCTTCTCAGCTGATCCTTTTCCATAATGCGGGGCGGTGTCGAAAAAATTGATTCCATTCTCAATTGAAGTATCAACAACCTGCGCGACCTCACGATCACTTACTGCTGTGAATAGGCCACCAAATGCTGAAGTCCCGATAGCTAGTTGCGGGATCTCCAACCCAGATTTAAGTACAACCTTGGACTGATGAGACATCGGCACTTCCTTTCGAGAGTAAAAAGAGTAATCCCTAAGATGGTTGAGAGCGCTCTCATACTATGCTAGCCTTTTTAGGTGGATTTAGTTGAAACAGGCGGATACACCAGCGCCGAACTTGTTGCCGAGGCTCAGAGCCTGGTTTTAGACTCCCTTTCGTTGGCTCACGCAGTGCACATCGGGGAGGCAACAGCTGATTTAGCTGCCCGTAAAAATCTGCCTGTCTCTATCGAAGTTCGAATGGGATCGTGGACGGTTTATCACATCAGCTTGGAAGGCTCATCTGACGGTCATGATTCCTGGATTTCCAGGAAGTGGGCAGTGGTTAATCATGCAAAGAATTCTTCGCTCTTGGAACTTGTTAAGTGCGAAGAGCTAGGTCAATCTTGGTATGAAGTTAACAAGCTCCCAGAAGATGCCTATGCTGCAAATGGTGGAGCAGTGCCCCTGCTGATAAAGGATCAGAGCTTGGCGGGAGTCTTAATAGTGAGTGGACTAGCTGGTCCTGACGATCACAGATTAGCTGTTGCTGGAATCAGGGCGTTTAAAGCTGGAAAGGGATTACAAGAATGAGCCTGAGAGACGTCGATACATCATCACTTCCACAATCTTTTATTTGGGGAACGGGAACCTCCTCACATCAGATTGAGGGAGGTCACGCATCTGGCAATAGAGGCAGATGTATTTGGGATGACCTCTGTGATGTCCCAGGTGCAATTAAAGATGGCACCGGACGAAATCACCGTGGAGTTGAACATGTTGAGATGCTCGAAGAAGACCTCAATATTATGAAGGATTTGAGTCTTGATTCATATCGATTCTCAATTGCCTGGCCGCGTGTGCAACAAGGTGGATCTGGAGCCTTTAACCAAAAAGGAATTGATTTCTATAACCGACTCATTGATGGATTACTAGAGAGAAATATTGAACCTAACTTAACTCTCTACCACTGGGATCTTCCAAGTGAACTGCAAAAAATCGGTGGATGGGCCAACCCAAAAGTTGTTGATCTCTATGCTGAGTACGCAGGAGAAATGTCTCGGCAATTTGGTGACAGGGTCAAATACTGGGCCACCTTTAATGAGGCATGGTGTGTTGCATGGCTAGGAAATCTCACTGGTGAGCATGCGCCAGGAATTCGTGACTTTCCAACGGCGGTTAAAGTTGCTCATCAACTAGTACGTGCACATGCACGGGGTTCGCAGGCGATAAAGGCGATTTCACCGCATGTCTTAGTTGGCGCAGTTAACAACCTTACAAATCCTATGTTGGTTGGCCCTTCCACACCCGAAGCTGAGGCTGATCTAGTTATTGTCGATGGCTATAAGAATCGCTGGTGGATGCAAGGAATGTATGAGGGCACCTACCCAGCAGATCTCGTTGAATTCTTCGAGAAAGAAGCTGGAGTTTTTTGCGATCAAGCCGAGATTGGTGATGTCTCTCAGGGCCGTGATTGGATCGGAGTTAATTACTACAACGCTGATATTTTTGCAGCCGGTGGAAATGGAATTGGATTGTTCCCTGGCACAACCAATACATCTGGTGCTGGTTTTGGCACAGAGCGAAATGATATGGGATGGTCGTGGACGCCCGATGGCATCAAGGAAGTCCTACTACGAGTCACCAAGGAGTATCCAAATATTCCTATATTCGTTTCAGAAAATGGAACCTGCTATAGCGATGGTCCTGGTCCTGACGGCAAAGTGCATGACACAAAACGCGAAGAGTATTTAACTCAATATATAAAATCGTGTATTTCAGCGTATGAAGATGGCGCAAATTTGCATGGTTACTACCTATGGTCTCTGTTAGACAATTTTGAATGGGCGTGGGGATTTGCAATGAGATTTGGCATTGTCCATGTGGATTATGAAAATAACATGCACAGAACACCTAAAAATAGCGCTTTGGCGTATAGAGATCTGATCAGAGCTTCAAAGAAATAGAGCCCGAGGCTCTGCTTTGCTCTTTTTGCTTGCTATTCTGTCTCCATGCGCGAAAATGTCACTCTTGAGGATGTAGCAAAAAGAGCCAAAGTTTCTCGCGCAACCGTTTCCAGAGCTGTCAATAAGCCAGAATCAGTATCGCCAGATGCGCTCAAGCGAATTAACAAGGCCATCGCTGACATGCACTACATTCCTAATCGCCATGCACGAGCCCTCACAGGAGTGAGCTCAAAGTCCATTGGGTTGATCTTTTTCCACGACATTAAAACACTTTTTTACAGTTCTTTCTGGGGCCACGTTATCAACCCAATTTATGAGAAACTGATGAGCGAAGGCTATGAGTTGCAAATCATTGCGCACTCTAATGTAGATGAGAGCATAAATTTTGAATCAGATGAGTATGCAAACAACATTAGTCAGAAAGTGTCTGAGTATCACGTTGATGGCTTCATTGTTGTGGGTCAGACTCCCCGGAATTTGGAGACAATATTTAGTCAGATTAGGACTCCGGTAGTTGCTTTTGGAGAGCCCTTATTCATAAGCGAAGCAGTGAGCTGGGTAGATACAAACAACTTAATCGGTGGGCGCATGGCAGTTGATTACTTAGCAAGTAAGAAAAAGAAGATAATTGCGATTATCACTGGTGGATTAGAAGAAGCGTGGAGTGTTGCTCGTTTTGAGGGCTACAAAAAGGGTTTGGCAAAGGCGGGGATTGAATATGACCCAAGTTTGGTTGAACACTCCTCCAACACTTTTTCTAGTGCAACAAATGTGACTCGACGATTAATACACAAGCGTCACGATATTGATGCAATATTTGCCGCAAACGATGAAATCGCATTCGCTGTGGTTCAAACCCTGAAGGAATTGAACTATGGAGTTGGAACTGATGTCGCGGTAATCGGCTTTGATAATACAAACCGTGCAATTCAAACCTACCCGCTTTTAACCACAGTGGGACAAGATTTTGAAAAAATTGGAGAGCTCCTTGTTTCAGGGCTTCTTGCGAAGATAAAAGGCGAAAAGGTTAAGTCAAAGAAAGTCACACCAAAATTAGTCATTCGAGATAGTGCTTAGTTTCAACCCATGCACGATGGTCACCTTGCCTGTTTCCGTCCCTTCAAACAGATGTTCACACCAACTGGTCGTCTAGGCGATCCAGAAGAGTTAGCAGCAACGCTTATCTGGTTTGTCAGTGATGCTTCTAGTTATGTCACAGGAATTACCGTGCCAGTTGATGGTGGATTGGTAATGCCGTAAGAATTTAAGTAAGACAAAAGCCCCGCGGAAGTTATTCTGCGGGGCTTTTGTCTTTTAACGGAAGAGGTTTTGACTCTTTTGACTAAGGTGAAAAAAGTTTAGCACCCTTCATCTATCCACAGATTAACTATGTATCAAATCGGAAGAGTCGATTTGCCCTTACCTTCCGTTCGCGTACTGTTGTAGCTCAACGGATAGAGCACTCTTTTGACTAAGGAGCGGTTGCGGGTTCGAATCCCGCCAGCAGTACGCGCATCAAGTGGCCCCGCAGTTCGTCGCGCGGGGCTACTTTTTTGTTATCACGCTGAGTAAACTTGCTTCATGAGGTTCACACAAAGACTCAAGAAACTCTTCTCTAGAAGCTCACGCAATGACTTTCATGAAGAACGCCTAGATCCACTTGATAATCAATATCGTCGGATGCAATTTGAAAACAAGGCAGCTGGGGGATTAAACGGTCAGATGATGCGCAGGGTCGCGAACTTTACAAACCCTAAGCGTTTGGATGAAGAGGACTAATTTCCTTCTTTAAGATTGGTGTAAACCGTCTTGGCAAGAATTGGTATGGCATAACTCCACTCAACGCCATAAACATTTTTAAATGCTTGATCAAAGCTCAATTTCTTTCCCATCTCTTCGTACATACCGATCAAGGTGTCAGGACCCTTGAGGGCAACGAGAGCTTCAATGAAGCGTGAACCAAGGCTGTAGTTAAAGAATTGATCAAAGTTACTTGGAGTGAAGTTTTCCTTTGATTTCTCTAAAAACTCCACAATGTCGGCTTCGCTTAAATTTCGACAACTGTTCCTACAGTCAGCCCTCAAGAAATCTTTATAGCTCTCATAATTTAGGTAGTTCACAGACATGTTTTGGACCCACTCCGCGCCACCTTCTCGGAACCACGCATGTGGCCAAGTATCCGTTTTACCGATAATTGGGATACGTTGCAATGAATGGAAGTACTCATGAGCCTCTAGCATTCCACTGCGGAATCTAACGTCGTAAGCAGAACCTGGATTCTGAACCCCTTGGATAATTAAACTAATGCCAGACATAGTCGATTGCTGCATAGCGCCATTGCAGTTGCTTCTACTTGAATCACACCGGCCAGTGATAGTTCTTCCACCTTCATTCCTATTGAGCTGAGTGAGATCTTCTACAGTCAACTTTGAGCGCAAAGTTGTTTCAGCCCAATCCATATCAACATAGGCAAAGCGAATAATGATGGTTCTTTGGTATTCACTGCGAGCAGGAAACAGACGAGACACAAGCCCAACAGGGGTTGGATAGTCATCAAATTCTGGTTTGGTGTTTGGTCCTGTAAAGATCTCTAGAGTTCCAGCTTTGTTCTTACTTGATTTAATAATCTCTGAACTCTTTTGCCACGCAGCCAAGGAAACACCTTTGCGTTTTTCATAGAGATCTTCAAATGATGTTGGAAGCACAATTGGTTCGGCAGTTGGCGTAGGCGTAGGGGTTGGAGTCGGTGAAGGAGTAACAGTGGGCGTTGGTGTTGGTGCAGGAGTAGAAACTTTTACACCTTTACTCCACACAAGCTTCTTACCTGACTTAACGCAGGTGTACTTCAACCCATTAACAGTCGATGTTGTTCCTGCCTTTTTACATGAACTACCTTGCTTAACTGCGCCGTAGGCGCTGTTAGTAATTAAAAGGGATCCAGCCACAATTGCTACGAGAAGGGTGTGCTTAATCCGCATGCCTAAAGGTAATCCTGGCTGGTGGGCAGAATCAATGACCGCCTGCCTCTAGAAGTATTTAATCTTGGTGACGCATAATTGTTCTATGCGTAAAAAGGTAGTGCTCTTGGCAGTTAGCGGAGCAATGCTCATCGCTCTTTTGCTTCCCGTGAGTGCGGTTGCCGACGACATTCAATTGTGCCGAATCAAGGCGTCCCCATGGCAGACGGTGTCACTTGGCTTTCCTGTAGCTCCCGAGCGGTTAGTAAATTTATCTAAACCTAAAATCTTGGTCATCCCTTTTAAGTTGAAAGATAATCCAAACTATAAATTCACACCGGAGTTCAAGAAAGATTATGAAGAAGCTTCTGCAAATATTGGAATGTTTTCAAATGGTAAATCAATTCCTGAATTTGTGATTCTACCTACCATAGAGACTGATTTCACCAATAAAACAATGGAAGACCTTAGGGCGATCCAACAGAATGCCAACCAGTGGAAGGATGAATCAGTTTCAACATGGGGTTTTGTTAGAAAGTTCATTGCTGCGTATGACTCGACTATAGATTTCAAAGGTGTATCTGGTGTCATTTTAGAAGGATCATCCACAAGTTTCAGTTCGTCCATTGGAGAGGCCATGATGATGTCCTCTAACAGGGGAGATCCATATTTCAGGGCAGTCGAAACTAATGAAGGAAAGATCTATAACTTTTCTTTGTTAGACCAACACAAGTCTGCCGACATAATCACTCATGAGGTTATGCATCTTTATGGCCTAACAGATCTATATGGAAGCAATGATGGCCCGGGCGACCTTAGCTTGATGTCAAATAGCACAATCAATTTACTTAGCTATGAAAAATGGGTTTTAGGATGGCTTCCAGATAGTGACGTTCAATGTCTTTCAAGTGTCTCCCCAAGCAATATCTATAAATTCTCATTTGACTATGCAAAAACAGATCAAGTTATCGTAATTAGAGCCGAAACCGGTGAAGACTTTATTGTCGAAACCACAAAGGTTAAAGGACAGAGATATCTCGCTTTCTATTCTTTAAACAATGAGGCAAGACCGCCAATAACTGTTTACCAAAACGTATATCAACGTCAATCCCGAGGTATAGACATTGGAGACTTCACAGCAATTGGAACTCAGATGAAGTCCAACAAGCACACCTTGTTGATTAGCAGCATGGACTCATCGTCATTCACACTTCATTTCGCATCGACCTCTCAAACCTCATCTAGTGAATTCAAGGATGTTGTCACTAAGAGCAGTGAACTAAGATCAAAGTTAGACCAAGAAGCTCAAGCAAAAGCTAAGGCGGCTTCCGAAGCTAAGGCTGCTGAAGCGTTAAAGGTCAAGGAAGAAGCTGAGGCTAAAGCCGCATCTGACTTAAAAGCCAAGCAAGAAGCAGAGGCCAAAGCTGCCATTCCTGCTGTAGTTAAGAAATCAACGATTACCTGCACTAAAGGCAAACTCATCAAGAAGGTGTCTGCAGTTAATCCGAAGTGCCCTGCGGGATATAAGAAGAAGTAATTACGGAGCAGGCAGAGCTAAGACAGGCTTGAGTGGTTCATCCTCTGCTAATTCTTTGAGCACACCATCTAATGACTTAAAGACTGCCTCAATGCCTTGTTCCTCACAGTTAAGAGCTTGTGCCAAGAAGCGATTAAACAAACGTCCATCTTCTTTTGAAAACAAAATCCCAGATGTCTTTTGTCTGTTGCTCACATGGAAGATGTAGTCAGTCTCATCAGCAGATGCTGCAGCACCATTCCACTTACTAAAGGCCCACTCCTTGGTGTTCATCATGCCGTTAAACAAGACTCGATCTGTTGTTAGCACAACATCTCCAACCTCTTTATATACCTGGATGGGATCTCCTGAAACAAATGTTCCACGCTGAGCACCAACTCGGTATCGGACCCCAGCAAATAAAGGAATAGAAAATCCTTGGGAGCTACCAACGTATTGCCCTGCGGTGCGACCAGCCTCATGGAGTTGGCCTTGACCACGCCACAAAACAATCTCACCCTTCTTTTGCACAGTCAGGTTTGAAACAGCATCCTCACCTTTAGCTGCTAACTCAAAAGCATCACGGATGGTGTTAAAGATTTCAACATCTTTGGTCCAATCGGCATGATCAACTTCAAACTGGCGCGTAGCGCTCTTGTGCTCTCGCTTTGCTTTGAGGTTGCTCCAAAATCCCATGGTTAATTCTCTCTAATTAGGGCGTAATTGTCTGCAGGTGGATGGATCAATTTCCACTTTAACGCAAGGCGATACATCCACGCAGTTGGCTGAGCACGATTGATCAGCATGATTATTGCAAAGAGTCCAAGATTGAAAGCGAACTCAATAAAGGGCAGGGTGAGGTTTTCCCATAGCGATGATGTATCGACCTCTATCTCTTCAGTATCTGTATCCTCTTTTTGAAAAGGAATGTTCCAATCAGCAAGTGCGTGGAAAACAACAGGAACCCAGATACTTCGAGTCACGATCATGAGCGCACACATGATTAAGCCAAAGCTAAAGGTGCTCATCACATGCCAGTACGTCAGCCACCCTAAATTGTTGGGAAAGTAAACATTGATATGCATAAGCCCAAACATGAAAGATGAAAGGACCATTGCCTTATAGCGACCTATTTTGTGCAAGACACCAAAGACAAAACCACGACTGAGCATCTCCTCGCCAAACCCAATTGATAAAACAAAGAGTGCCCCAGAGATTGTTAGCCCCCAGGA
>Ga0304730_1001461_pt1 | contig 17756 bp, 17 predicted proteins | sample M_130628_MF_Meta_FD_190474 | JGI IMG/M metagenome (GOLD analysis project Ga0304730, IMG submission 190474) | Freshwater microbial communities from Lake Montjoie, Canada to study carbon cycling - M_130628_MF_MetaG (v2) (version 2) | ecosystem: Environmental > Aquatic > Freshwater > Lake | place...
CGTTTGACTATGAACTACTGACATCGTATTACTCCTAACTTGCGAACACCCGAGCTTTCACCCTTTTAGTGTCGTGCGATTAAAAAAAAGCTTTATAAATCAAAGCCCTCGAATTGTAGCAGAATTCAAAACAGAGGGCAATGACGGGGTTTACGGGGTCATTTGGGCATTCAATTTCACGTGACGTGGGTCATAAAGCTTGTTTAAGGCCGATAAGTAAGCTTTCGCCGAAGCCGCAATAATGTCAGGATCGGTACCTACGCCATTGACAATGCGCCCACCTTTTGCCAAACGCACCGTCACCTCACCTTGCGACTGGGTGCCAGAGGTAATTGCGTTAACCGAGTACAAAAGTTGTTCAGCACCACTATTGGCCAAGGCTTCAATCGCGTTTAAGCTGGCATCAACCGGGCCATTACCTTCTGCCTCAGAACTCACATCGGCATCACCCATCCGAAAACTCACGCGAGCCATTGGTCTTTCACCGGTTTTAGAATGCTGGCTAATACTAATAAAGTGATAAAAATCGTGCTCTTCAGCATGGGCAGCTTCCGACATAATCGAAATAATATCTTCGTCAAAGATTTCCGCTTTTTGATCAGCCAAGGTCTTAAAGCGCACAAAGGCTTCATTAAAATCGGCCTCAGACTCTAACGTTAAGCCTAAATCATCTAATCGTTGTTTAAATGCATTGCGACCCGATAATTTACCCAAGACAATTTTATTTGCTGACCAACCCACATCTTCGGCACGCATAATTTCATACGTTTCGCGCGCTTTCAAAATACCATCTTGATGAATACCAGAGGCATGTGAAAATGCATTGGCTCCAACCACGGCTTTGTTGGGCTGAACAACAAAGCCCGTAATATGGGAAACCAATTTTGAAGCTGGCACAATTTGGGTAGCATCGATTTGCGAGACTAAATTAAAGTAATCCTTACGCGTACGTAAAGCCATTACTATTTCTTCTAATGAGGTATTGCCTGCGCGTTCACCCAAACCATTAATAGTGCACTCCACTTGACGGGCGCCACCAATTTTTACGCCCGCTAAAGAATTCGCCACCGCCATGCCTAAGTCATTATGACAATGCACCGACCAAACTGCTTTATCCGAATTAGGTACGCGGGTCCGCAAGGTCTTAATAAACTCGCCATATAAATCAGGTATGGCATAACCAACCGTATCAGGAACATTTATAGTTGTAGCTCCGGCATCAATAACAGCTTCAAATACGCGGCACAAAAAATCCATTTCTGAGCGGTACCCGTCTTCAGCTGAAAATTCCACATCATTAGCCAAGTTACGCGCAAACCGGACTGAGCGAATTGCTTGATCTAAGACTTGATCTGGTGTCATCCGTAATTTCACTTCCATGTGTAATGGGCTAGTGGCAATAAACGTATGAATACGCTTTGCATTGGCAGCTTTTAAAGCATCGGCAGCTCGGGTAATATCGCGATCGTTAGCGCGTGCCAATGAGCACACGATAGAATCTTTTACCGCTGCAGCAACTGCCGAGATCGCGTCAAAATCACCATCCGAGCTAGCCGCAAAACCGGCTTCAATCACATCAACCTTAAGGCGCTCCAGTTGCCGCGCGATACGCACTTTTTCGTCTTTAGTCATTGAGGCGCCAGGTGACTGCTCACCATCACGCAAAGTGGTATCAAAAATAATTAATTTGTCTGTCATGGCTACTCTCCAAAAAATCATTCCTTACTGCAAACTACAAAACAAAAACCCCAGCAATTTGCTGGGGCCGGTATGTTTGGATTAATGAATCAATCTGGTTTCATTAACTCAAGGCTTACCCGCCCCAAGCGCTAGGCTTAGTGCTAATAGAAGCAGGGCTAAATTAGGGGTTAAATTCATCAACATAGATTAACTATACAGCAAATTAGCCTACTTAGGCTTTAGCAGCAAAGCGACGCCAAGCCCAAATGACATATCCAGAAACTGAATAAGCAACAAATAGGGCAAATAAGGTCACGGGGGGATTTGAGGAAATTAATACAAACCCAAGTATTAATAAGACCATGACCCAAAATGGGACCCGGTATCTGACATCTAAGGCTTTACCGCTATAGAAGTAACCGTTAGAAACCATCGTTAAGCCAGCATAAACCGTAATAAAAAATGTCACCCAAGGAATGGCGTAATCTTTTACGGGCAACTTATTATCATCAGCCAGCCAAATAAAACCTGCCAATAAAGCAGCAGCAGCTGGGCTCGGCAGGCCTTGAAAAAATTTCTTATCGACTACCCCTGTATTGATGTTGAAGCGGGCTAAACGCAATGCTGCTCCGGCGCAATAGGTAAAAGCAGCTAACCAACCCCATTTACCCAAATCTTTTAAAACCCATTCGTAGGCGACTAAGGCAGGAGCAACCCCAAATGAAACCATATCAGATAAAGAGTCATATTGCTCGCCAAAGGCGCTTTGGGTATTGGTCATCCGCGCTACTCGACCATCCATGCCATCTAAAACTAATGCTGCAAAAATAGCGATTGCCGCAGTTTCAAATTGGTGATTCATCCCATTCACAATCGCAAAGAAACCGCAAAATAAGGCGGCTGTTGTAAAGGCATTGGGTAATAAATAAATCCCCTTGCTACGCAAGCGAGGCTTAATTTCAATTTCTTGTTCAACTTCAAAATCAGGGTGGTCATCGGCAGAATTCTGGGCATCGACATCCCAGGCCTCGTCTCTGCGACCTAAAGTACGCTGCCGATTTAAACGGCTCCGATCTTGGCGTAGTAAGCGGCGTCGAAATGGCATCAGTTATCCAAGCCCGGTAAGCGCGCTAGTGCAGTTTTAGTAGCGAACACAATGTCGCCTACGCTGACTAATGGCTCCGCAGTGAGTGGTAAGTAAACATCAACCCGCGAACCAAAGCGAATGAAGCCATATCGTTCGCCGCGCGTAACGCGATCACCCACATGGACGTAACATAAAATGCGGCGGGCAATGAGGCCAGCAACCTGTACTAAGGTAACCGTTTGTCCATTAGCCTCGATGACTACCGCATTACGCTCATTCTGAGTCGATGCTTTATCAAGATCGGCATTGACAAATGAACCCGGGAAATATTGAATACTACGCACGTGTCCCATGACTGCAATTCGGTTTGAGTGCACATTAAAGACATTCATAAAGACACTCATTTTTAACGCTTCGCGATTCGCATAGGGATCATTGCAGACTTCAACTGCCACAATGCGCCCATCCGCTGGCGAGACAACTAAATCACGACCTAATGGCGCTATACGCTGCGGGTCACGAAAAAACTGCAAGACAAAAAAGAACACGAGCCAAAGCGGCCAAGACCAAAATAAACCACCAAAATGCTGGACAATCAAAATGGCAATCGCCAGACCAATTAAATAAGGCCAGCCTTCTTTAGCAATAATAGGATGGGGATACATCATAGAAACTGGCCTATATGCACTTAGTTTTTCGCTTTATCGACTAATTTATTTTTAGCAATCCACGGCATCATCGCGCGTAACTTAGCACCAACCTCTTCAATCTGATGTTCTTCAGTTAAACGACGGCGTGAAATTAAAGTGGGCGCACCCGCTCTATTTTCCAAGATAAAGCTTTTTGCATACTCGCCAGTTTGAATATCTTTTAAACACTGGCGCATAACATTTTTTGTTTCTTCCGTCACAATGCGCGGTCCAGAGACATACTCACCATACTCCGCATTGTTGGAAATCGAATAATTCATATTGGCAATACCGCCCTCATAAATTAAATCGACAATGAGTTTTAATTCATGCAAACACTCAAAGTAAGCCATTTCAGGCGCATAGCCAGCTTCAACTAAAGTTTCAAAACCCGCCTTAATTAACTCAACCGTTCCACCGCACAAAACTGCTTGCTCACCAAATAAATCGGTCTCAGTTTCTTCGCGGAAATTGGTTTCAATAATACCGGCGCGTCCACCGCCGTTCGCAGTAGCATAAGAAAGCGCAACATCGCGTGCATGACCCGATTTATCTTGATATACCGCAATCAGGTGAGGTACCCCACCACCTTGAGTGTATGTATTGCGTACAGTATGACCAGGTGCTTTAGGGGCAATCATGATCACATCTAAGTCTGCGCGGGGAACAACTTGACCATAATGCACATTAAAACCATGCGCAAATGCTAAGGCGGCACCCTGCTTAATATTGTTATGTACTTCGGTTTTATAAACTGCACCAATATCTTCGTCGGGCAATAACATCATCACCACATCGGCATCCTTAACAGCATCGGCAACTTCTTTCACTGCTAAACCAGCTTGTTCAGCTTTTTTCCATGAAGCACCATGTTTACGCAAACCAACCGTAACGTTGACACCAGAATCTTTTAAATTTAAGGCATGTGCATGACCCTGTGAACCATAACCAATGATGGTCACATTTTTTCCTTTAATTAAGGATAGATCTGCATCTTTATCGTAAAACACTCTCATGCTATTTCCTTCTTGTTGATATAAGTTATCGCTATTACAAAATAAACTGCTAATTACACTTTCAGAATTCGTTCGCCCCGCCCAATGCCAGTTGCGCCAGACCGTACGGTTTCTAAAATAGAAACCCGGTCGATCGAATCAATAAACGCATCTAACTTGTAGCTATCACCGGTTAGTTCGATGGTGTAGGATTTATCGGTCACATCAATAATGCGCCCACGAAAAATATCGGCGGTACGTTTTAGCTCTTCGCGCTCTTTACCAACTGCCCGCACTTTGATCATCATTAATTCACGCTCAATATGTGGGCCTTCGGTTAAATCAAATACCTTGACAACTTCAACTAAGCGATTCAAGTGTTTGGTAATTTGCTCAATAACATCATCCGAACCAATGGTAACGATAGTCATACGTGATAAAGAAGGATCTTCAGTTGGAGCAACACTGAGCGTTTCAATGTTGTACCCACGCGCCGAAAATAAACCTACTACACGCGACAAGGCGCCGGGTTCATTCTCGAGTAAAACTGAAATAATGTGGCGCATTACAGCTCCTCGCTACCCAACAGCATTTCAGTGATGCCTTTGCCCGATTGAACCATCGGCCAGACGTTTTCTTCTGGATCGGTTTGAAAATCCATGAAGACGGTGCGATCTTTAAGCCGAATCGCCTCTTTCAAAGCGGGCTCAACATCCGCTTTCTTTTCAATCAACATGCCTACGTGACCAAAAGCTTCTGCCAACTTCACAAAGTCTGGTAACGAATCCATATAAGAACTGGAATAACGGCGGTTGTAAGTCAACTCTTGCCACTGCCGCACCATTCCCAAATAGCGATTATTTAAAGAAACAATTTTGACGGGCGTGTTGTATTGCTTGCAGGTCGACAATTCTTGAATACACATTTGAATTGAACCTTCACCCGTAATTGTGAAGACATCTTTATCAGGAAAGGCTTTTTTAATCCCCATTGCGTATGGCAACCCAACTCCCATCGTGCCTAGGCCACCTGAATTAATCCAGCGTCGTGGCTGATCAAATTTATAAAACTGTGCTGCCCACATTTGATGCTGGCCGACGTCTGAGCAAATAAAAGCATCGCCGCCAGTCAACTCGAATAACTTCTCAACGACATATTGTGGCTTAACAATTTGCGAGTCACGATCGTATTTGAGGCAATCTTTCTTGCGCCACTCATTAATCTGTTGCCACCAAGCAGCTAACTTCGCATCATTTTTTAATGGCCCAGCCGCACGTAGTTGGGCGGTCATCTCTAACAATACTTCCTTGAGATCGCCAACAATAGGGACATCCACCTTAACCCGTTTCGAAATGACGGATGGATCAATATCAATATGAATAATTTTGCGCGGATGACTAGCGAAATGCGCTGGATTTCCAATAACGCGATCGTCAAAGCGCGCGCCAATGGCAATTAAGACATCACTGTGCTGCATGGCCATATTTGCTTCATATGTTCCATGCATCCCCAACATACCCAAAAATTGTGGACTAGTACCAGGAAAGCCGCCTAAACCCATCAGCGTATTGGTAACGGGGTAACCCAATAAATCAGCGAAGGCTTTCAACTCGGGTGCGGCGTTGCCCAAAATAATGCCACCACCCGTATAGATATAAGGGCGTTCAGCTTGCTGTAGCAAGGCTACTGCTTTCCGAATTTGCCCACTATGCCCCTTAACCACTGGGTTGTAGGACCGCATTGTTAACTCGGCAGGATAGTAGAAAGGCGCCTTAGCTGCGGATACGTCTTTCGGAATATCAACTAAAACAGGACCGGGTCGTCCAGATTGAGCGATATGAAACGCTTTTTTCAGAGTTAAGGCTAGATCTTTTACGTCCTTGACCAAAAAATTATGCTTCACGATTGGGCGCGTAATACCAACGGTATCCGCCTCTTGAAACGCATCTTCACCAATCGCGTACGTTGGGACGTTGCCAGAAATAATCACCATGGGGATGGAATCAGTATACGCAGTAGCGATACCCGTTACCGCATTGGTAACCCCAGGACCTGAAGTAACTAGAGCAACACCAACCTTACCGGTGGCCCGCGCATAGCCATCGGCAGCATGCACTGCTGCCTGCTCATGGCGAACTAAAATGTGTTCGAATTTATCTTGTTTAAAGATTTCATCGTAAATAAAAAGTACTGCACCACCTGGGTAACCCCAAACATACTCAACGCCCTCTGCATGTAAAGCATGCACGAGCATTTCGGCGCCAATCATTTCGGGGCCGGTATTTTGAGAAACAGTGGGGGTATTAGCCTTCGAGGCCAAGAATTCTGCGCTGCTGGTATTCATTTCATTTCCTTTGCAATTTTCGGCAAAAAATTGTTTAGTCAGCCCTTTCCTAGACTTTTGGACTCGGTTCGGGCGGCGCTGCTGCTTAAAATTAAAGCAAAAATAAAAGCCACTTCTTGAATGGTTTTTAAATACTGAGCCTTAGATTGTAAAGCAATACCCTAGAATGGGGGTGAAAACCCTTATTTAACCGTGAATTCGTCCTTTTATATCCAGTCATAATGGCCAACTCCCAAGAGTTATCTAACTTTCTCAGTGGTGTTGAGAAACGGGCCTTTAAGCAGGCGGTATATGCCGTGCGCGACGACAACGCTGCCCTTGATATTGTTCAGGATGCCATGATTAAGCTGGCAGAGAAGTATGGGGATCGACCGTACACAGAGTTGCCACTCATCTTTACGCGGATCCTACAAAACCGCATCCATGATTGGTTTCGGCGCCAAAAGGTACGAAATACTTGGGTTACCTTGTTTTCGGCCTTAGGTAAAAAACAGCTTGAAAATGAGGATTACGACCCGCTAGAGCACTTAATGGCCCCAGATGACAGTAGTTTTCATCAAGATGGTGCACAACAGCTAGAGAAAATCCAATTAATCGCCATTCTCGAGGCAGAAATATCAAAATTACCAAGTCGTCAACAAGAAGCCTTCCTAATGCGTTATTGGGATGAGTTCAGCATTACCGATACCGCCCTTGCAATGGGATGCAGTGAGGGTAGTGTAAAAACGCACTGCTCCCGCGCCACCCAAGCATTAGCAAAGGCATTAAAAGCCAAAGGAATTTCGCTGTGAATCGCCCTACTACCTCTCCGCAATCATCTCAGCCCACTCAATCAAGTAGCCCAAGCCAAAACATGGGCTTTGAATTGCCTGAAGCTGATCAGTTTAGTCAAGCTGCAATCGCCCTTCTACAGCAAGGTACACAACTGCTTGACCCAAAAATTCGTAATCGTCTCTACGAAGCGCGTTTACAAGCATTGCGCTCACAAAAAATCCCTGGTCGGCTTTTCTGGCAACGTGGTTTTGCCTCTGCTGTTGGCGGTCATGGCGGTAACTCCACAAGTAGTAATACCAATCCAGGTTCTGCGCTGAATGTGCTAATGTGGCTAGCTGCAAGTGCTGTCGTTATTTTTAGCTTGATGGCCATTACCGATTGGCAACAAGAATCGCGTTTACAAGACCTCGCTGTGCTTGATGCGGCAATCCTCACAGATGAAGTGCCACCTAATGCCTATGCTGATAGCGGCTTTTTAGCTTTTTTAAAAGCGAATCGAGATTTAGTTACGGATGTTAGTCCCGATAGTCTAGAGCCAGCTACAACAAAAACGGCTTCTCCTTCGTAACTAATTACCTTGGTCTATACAAAACGATGTTGAATCCGCAGCATGCCCACCTGATCTTCACTATTGCCTTAGTAATAAATGCTAATGTCTTTTTTAGCTTAATGGCAAGCCAAGTATGGGCACAAACTGCTTCAAGTGGTGAAGTGCGGCCTGAAACGAATGTCCAACCAGTTACTCCGCCCTTATCTAAGCCAAATGGGACCCATGGCAAAACAAGCGCTACTACTGGTGATAAAAAATCGATTAGCGATTGGGCTAGCTTAAATCTTGCGCAACAAAAAATTCTTGCGCCTTTAGAGAGTGACTGGCTCTCAATGACGATTGAAAGTCGGCAAAAGTGGGCTAAGCTAGCAAACCTATATCCAAAAATAGGTGTCGCCGAACAAGAGCGCTTACAAGCCCGAATGCTCGAGTGGGCAAAGTTGTCGCAAAAAGATCGCCGCTTAGCGCGCGATAATTATTTAAGTAGCCTTAAGTTTCCTAACGATAAAAAAAATGAAGCTTGGCAAGCGTATCAACAATTACCAGATGAAGAAAAACAAAAACTCGCAGCGCGCGAAAATAGCCAAAAAAAACCTAGTACGGCTACCTCTCCAAGCCTGCAAAATTATCCTGCAAATAAGTAAGACCTGCGATGAGTCAGGCAGAAATTAATCACTTACCAGGGCCCGGTTTTTGGCGCCGTGTGGCCTGCAATCTTTATGAGCAATTGGTTTTGCTCGGTGTGCTTGCGCTAACATTTTTACTGCCCAATTTAGCTTTAGGCATAATCTTTCAGATTTCCTTACCTAGTTGGCTCACTTTTTTTTATTTATATGGGGTACTGGGTATTTATTTTGTTTGGTACTGGACCCGAACTGGCCAAACCTTAGCCATGCAAACTTGGCGCATTCAACTTCTCGCTAACAATAACAAAGTACTTTCCCGCCGGCGGGCGATCTCGCGCTATATATATGGCTCATTATGGTTGCTACCTTGCGTCATCTTACAGAGCATTTTTCATTTTCAACAATGGCAAATTATTGAATTACTATTTGCTGTGGCGCTCTTTTTCTCACCGCTCAGTATTTTTCTTGATCGACGCCCTAGCGCAAGTCGCCAAAGCTGGCCAGATCGCTTTGCGCAAACCAAGCTAGTGCAATTGCCACGCCAAGTGCGTTAAATAATACTTAGTTTCACTACGCTGCTTTTACATTGCCTCTCTTAGGCAATTGACTGCGGTAGTGACTTGGATTTTGCGATAGAAGCGATACCCAGCTAAAGCACATGCCAGTAAGCCCATCAATAAACCCAAAAGGAGCGGTTGAAAAAAGGCATAAAACTCTATCTCCATGACATAGCGTCCCAAAGCCCATGCTGCAGCTGAAGCCGCTAAGCCTCCCAAGAGCCCTCCTAAGCTACCAATCACAACGAGCTCGAGTGCAGCAATTTGCGCTAGTAGTCCCCTTGAGGTCCCTAATGCTTTTAATAAAGCGGCATCACGAAAACGTTCTTCTTGTGTAGCCGCAATCGCCGCAAACAAGACCAAAATAGCGGCGATGATGGCAAATAAAAATAAGATACTGAGTGCAGAAGATAAACGCTCAATCACATCTTGAATTTGTTTAAGTGATAAACCCACATCAACTACGGTTATGTTTGGAAATTTTTGGCTTAACTGCAAATCCAATGTTGGCTGGTTCGGGGGCTGATAAAAAGAGGTAATCCACGACTGGGGCAAACTTTGTAATGTCTTTGGGGGCATGATGACAAAGAAATTTACTCGCATTGAGCTCCAATCTAATTTACGTAATGACGTAATCTTGGCAGAGACAATTTGGCCAGCAATTTCAAAACTAAGAACATCCCCTAACTTCAGACCTAAGGTTTTAGCAATCCCGCTTTCAATTGAGATTTGCGGGGCATCAGAACTAAACCATTTGCCTGAGATTACACGATTACCCATAGGCAAAGTATCAGAATAAGAAAGATTAAATTCGCGATCGACTAAACGCTTTGCGTTTTCATCTTTGTAATCGCTTGGCATTACCGATTTTGCATTAACGTCGACTAAGCGCCCACGTACCATTGGGTATAGGGGAGCCGATCCAATACCAGCTAATTTTAAATCTGCAGAAATCGCATTACGCTGATCATTTTGAATATTAATCACAAAGCGATTCGGTGAGTTTGCTGGCACTGCTCCCTGCCATGCGGGTAATAAATCTTGCCGTAAAACAATAATTAAGAGCATGGCCATTAAGGCAATTGCTAAGGAACAAACCTGCATAATCGTAAAACTACTTCGCCGAGTCAGGGCCGCTAAGGCAAACCGCAAGGCGAAAGCAGAGCTGCCTTGCAGAGTAAATTGCTTGCTATCACTCCATTTTTTTAACCCTCGTAATGTGAGCCATACCAGCGCCATAAAAATGAGAATAGCACCAGCAAAACTGAGACTCACCCATGCCGCAAGCTTCCAGTCGCGCGCCGCCCAAAAAATCATTGCTAGGCAGGTCACAATACTGATGATGGTCGACAGTCTTGCGGCTATTGGTAATGCCCCCAATTCACGGCGGATTAAACGAATTGGCGAAACTGCTGTAAGCGTAAGTAAGGGATAAGCGGCAAAGCCAAAAAGGAGTAATACAGCCCATAAAATGCTCCACACCACGGGCCAAATTGATGGCGCAGGCAAACTAGCCATTAACAATCCACCCAAAAACCACACTAAGCTCTCTTGCACCAACCAAGCTAATCCTGCGCCTACTAAACAAGCGCCACTGACCAAGTAAAGCAGAAGATGTAATTGACGCCAGATTAAGTCAGTTTGAGTAGCCCCAAAACACTTCAAAATGGCATAGGCATCAGCTTGTTTTAGTACATAACGACGAGTCGCTAAGCCAATTGCTACAGCGGCTATCAAAGCGGTTAATAAAGCCATGAGTGTGAGAAAGTGCTCAGCCCGCTCTAATGTTTTACGCATCGTTGGTTGCGCGGATTCTAAATTTTCTACTTGAATACCACGTAAGCCAGTGGTCGTAATTTGCTGGCGCAGCCAAACCTCATAAGCTTGAATAGCTTCATCACTGCCGGCAAATAGAGCTCGATATGTAACTCGACTACCTAAGCCAATCAAGCCTGTTGAATTTAAATCAGCTAAGGACATCATGACCCGTGGTGCAAAATTCATAAAACCTGCGCCACGATCTAATTCGCGCACCAATACCCCGCTAATCAGAAATTGTCGCTCGCCTAGCTTAAGCTGATCACCCACTTGGGTATTTAAGGCAATTGTTGCGGCAGCATCAATCCACACCGTTCCCGCTTTTGGCCCACCTATCAGCTCAGCATTACTTTGTGCCAATTGTAAGTTTCCACGTAAAGGATAGGACTCGCTCACCGCTTTTAACGAGACTAACTTTGCCTGCTTAGCCGAGTTAGCCATACTGGGAAACACAACAGTGGTGGCAATGCGAATACCACGCTGCTTCGCCTCAGTTAGAAATAGCTCGCTAATGGGTCGATCAGATACGACTAATAAATCGCCAGCAATTAATTGGCGCGCATCAAATTGAAAAGCCCGCTGTAAACGATCGGCTAAAAAACCCACACTGGATAAAGCCGTAACTGAAATAATAAGCGCTGCTAATAAATACACTAGCTCTATCGAGCGCAGATCACGCCGTATATGACCTAACTTCACTAACTTAAACAATGTGACAAGACCATTAGTGTCATAAATTAAAAACTCTGCAACTGACCACCATCAACCCGAATCACTGAACCTGTAATGTATGCCGCATTCATACTGGCTAAAAATGCTGCTGTATCGCCGTATTCTTTAGGGTAACCATAACGGCCAGCGGGAATCAATTTAAGGCTTGCCTCGACAACTGCATCATAGGGTATATTTTCACGCTTCGCGCGCGCCTCATCGAGTTGCCGTAAGCGATCGGTCGCAACCCGCCCTGGCATGATGATGTTAGCTGTAATACCTTCACCGGCAACTTCATTCGCTAAGGTTTTCGACCAGGCCGATAAGCCTGCCCGCAGCGTATTTGAAATCGCTAAATTACGAATCGGCGCAATTGCTCCCGAGGTCGTACTAGTAATAATGCGGCCCCAATGGCGCTCACGCATCCCTGGCAAAACACGATCAGTAACGCTAATTAAGGATAAGACCATATCGTGAAAACTTTTTTCCCATAATTTAGGATCTTGACCAGCTGCAGGCGTTGGCGGAGGCCCACCAGTATTGTTTATCAAAATATCAATCGGCCCCAATTGCTGCTCCACCAAACGCACATTGGGATCGATGGCGCCAAGTTCGGATAAATCCCAAGGAATTGGCAACGCTATGCCGCCAAAAGATTTAATCATTTCAACTGTCGTGTTTAAACCTTCGGGATTACGACCCGTAACGGCCACCTTAACCCCCTCGCGCGCTAAGGAAACTGCCATTGCCTGTCCTAAGCCCCGACTTGATGCCAATATCAAAGCTACCTTACCTTGTATTCCGAAGTCCATTGTCTACCCTCTGTTGTCTATAAGTGTGCTTAATTAATCGATTTGCAGTTTTTGTTTTGCCACAACCTCTTTGTATACCGTGTACTCTGCCTTAATTTCTTTGGCAAACTCTTCAGGCCCATTTACATTAATAATAGACCCTGTGTCTTCAATGCGTTTGCGAACAGTAGGCTCAGTAACAGCTTTTTGGGTTGCGGCATAAATTTTATCGGTGATATCGCGGGGTAGACCAGCTGGGCCATAAAGCCCATAGTAGGCCATCCGATTCACGGGGGCCAAACCCACCTCAGCAAAAGTTGGTACGTTAGGCAATTGCGCTAAACGTTTTGGTGCTGCAACCACAATCGGCACTAATTTACCGTCCCGGATAAATGGTAGAGCAGAAGGTAAGTTGTCGAAAATAATGGGTACTTGTCCTGCCACGGTATCGGTTAATGCTGGGCCAGCACCACGATAAGGAATATGCACGATATAGACACCAGTCAAACTTTTAAATAATTCCGTTTGCAAGTGCCCGATACCCCCAGTGCCCGAACTAGCATACGAGTACTTACCTGGATTTTTCTTCAATACCTCTAAAAAAGTCTTGAAATCTTTTGCCGGAAAACTAGGGTTTACTGCAATGATGTTCGGCGTAGCGGCAATATTGGTAATCGGCACAAAATCTTTAGTTGGATCGTAACCAATTTTGGGATTAATGGCTGGATTAGCAGCGGTAGTAGAAACGGTTGCGACTCCAATAATGTAGCCATCTTTCGGCGCACGCGCGACTTCGAGTGCACCCACACTCCCCCCGCCGCCCGCCCGATTTTCAACAATTACGGGTTGACCTAATTGACGCCCAAGGGGATCGGCAATACTGCGGGCAATAATATCGGTAGTACCACCAGGCGCAAACGGCACAATTAAACGGATGGGGCGACTGGGATACGTATCAGCAAAGCTTGTTGCACTAGTAAATGTAGTAAAGACTAGTGCTAGAACCAAGTGGTAACTAAAATTCATCTTACTTTCCTAAAGGGGTGGGTAACTGTAGATTTTTTTGATAAAAATCAGCTTCTAATTGTTGCAAAATTATCGTCAGTGCTTGCTGGTAACCCTGTATTAACGCCGCCCGACTATTATCGGCCAAGGCAATACGCTGGCTATAGCGTGACGTAAAAATAATTGGGCTAGCTGCTTTCGAAGTACTTGCAGCAGTTAAAAAATATTGAATGCTCACAACCGCTTCAGGCTTTGTACGGTAATCGCCATAGAATTCTTCAACATGCGCCTGCAAAGTGTAATACGGGAAAAAGCCATTACTTTGATCAACCGTTAAGCGAAAGACACCTGCATCATTTAGCCACGTGCGCGTAGCGGTAGCAAACATTTCGTTTGGCAGGGCAATGTAAGCATTATAAAAATCTTTCTCGTAGCGCCCTTCACTCAAACGATAAACCAGCGACTTGCCGTCAAATGGCGCACTCACGCTAATAGTTCCTACCTTCAGCCAAACTGGCGAAATTGGCTTACGAGGATCGCCACTTCGCTTTACCGATATCAGCCAATCAGTAATTTGATCTGCAGGCCGAGTTGGAGAGCAGGCATTGAGGAAAGCTAAACTAATGCCAGTAAAGAGTATGAGCCCAACGCTGCGCAATGGCTGGAGAAATTGCCATGAAAATGACTGTAGTCTTCTAAATATCATTTCGGCGCCCCTCCAGTGCTTGCACCTTGCGTGCCATTGGTCGGTAAAATAATTTTTGCGGGTGTATCAGACCAGATTAAAGAACTCGGGCTTTGACTAATAATACGAGTGAGATCGTTTAATTGCGCGCTAGCTTGTTTAATATTTTCGACCGACAATGCAGTATCGCCTTGAACCGAACCGAGCATTTGGCGCAGTGTAATTGCTGAAGCAATAATTTCCTGCATTAATATGTGCAGTTCATCGCTATTAGTAACTTGATTGATTTTCGCAAGTAAGATATTTAAATCTTGCACCGATTGCACAATGCCTGCATTCGCTTTACCATCGCCTGTCAAAATAGAATTCAGATTCGTTAGCAAACTATCAAACTTCCGTTGCGTCGAACCAAAGTCAGCCTGGTCGAGCTTCTGCATTAAACCTTGCAAACCAGCCAGCAACTGTTCAGTTTGGCTTGGCAATGAAGGAATGACTGCATATTTAGGCGTCCAAGTATAGGGCAGCGTTGGATAATTTTTATAGTCCGGATAATAATCAAACTCCACATAATTCACCCCGGTAATTCCCATGCTTTTAATCCGTGCACGCAAATCAATGGCTACTAAACTATTTACGTTATTCAGCAATTCATCTGGATCGCCTAAAATACGCATCCGGACGATGACATATTCTTTGCGATCATCTAATTTAATTTGATCTTCATAAACTCTGCCAGATAATAAAATTGCGGTTACTTGCCCCAACTTCACGCCTCGAAAACGCACATCTGCACCCACATCTAAACCGGTTACCGATTTCTCGACATAGGTTTCTACCATGAAAGATTTTTTGAACAGCTGCCCCGAGCCAAAAATCAGAATAACTGCTACTAGAGCAGCTATTCCACCAAAAACAAATAGGCCTAAGCGAAAATAATTGGGATTAGGATTACTCATACCGCTTCCTTGCTCATAATGCGATTAAAGAATTGATGCACACGCGGATCTGCACTTTGATCCCGTAATACTTTGGGGTCGCCTTCGGCAATGATACTTTTAGTTGCCCCATCTAACATAATCACACGATCGGCGATCGAATAAATACTAGCTAGCTCATGCGAGACAATCACAAAGGTAATGCCGAGGTTTTTTGATAGATCCAAAATCGTCCGATCTAAGTCGGCAGAAGTAATGGGGTCTAGGCCAGCCGAGGGCTCATCTAAAAAGAGTATTTTAGGGTCCAAGGCCATGGCGCGTGCAATCGCTGCCCGCTTTTGCATGCCCCCACTAATTTCACTAGGCATATAGCTCGCAAACGGCAGTAGGCCCACTAAATCAAGTTTACAGCGGGCCAGTAAATCCATTTGTCGTTCGTCGAGACTGGTGTACTCTTCCATAAATAATTTGACGTTATCCAGTAAATTCATCGAGCCAAATAAAGCGCCTTGCTGATACATCACCCCAAAACTCGTCATGATGCGCTGTAAGTCTGCGCCATACGCATGCGTAATGTCTTGTCCCTCGATCAAGACGTCGCCACCCATGGGACGATATAAACCAAACAAATTTTTAAGTAAGCTGGACTTACCGCATCCCGAACCACCCAAAATAATAAAAATTTCACCAAAATTCACGCTGAAATTGAGATTTTGCAAAAGCACTCTGGTGCCATAGCCAATCGTCAGATTTTTTGCTTCGAGGGCTAGCATTAGAATCCCGTCCGATAAGAGATGTAAGCAAAAACACCATCAACTAACACAATTAAAACAATGCTACTAACTACTGCTGATGTGGCAGAAATGCCTACTGCTGCTGCACCATTGCCAGTTTGCATGCCACGTAAGCAGCCCACACTAGAAACCACAGTACCAAATAACAGGGACTTCATTAGGCCCGATAAGATATCTTCGGTGTCGACCATCGTGAGTGTATTGTTGTAAAAATTAATGAAGGGCACGCCATAGGCAGTCATCGTTATTGCCGAAGCCAAGATCGCCACAATATCGGCATAGAGGGTCAGAATCGGTGCGACTAAAATACCTGCCAGCACCCGCGGTATGACTAAAAACCGCACCGGGCTGAGGCCACCAGTAACTAGAGCATCAACCTCACTATTTACTGTCATCGTGCCAATTTCAGCAGCGAATGCTGCTGACGAGCGTCCTGCTAATAAGATGGCAGTAATTAAAGGGCCCAACTCACGAAATACGCCCAACGATACTAAAGGACCGACAAAAGTCACTGCGCCAAACTTTTGCATGCCAATGGCCGATTGAAATGACAAAATAACGCCAATTAAAAAAGCCACCAAGCCGACAATCGGCAACGCCGCTAAACCTGCTTGAACCGCAGCATTAATAAAATCACCCCACCGCACTTGACGGGGATAGCGTAAAGACCAAACCAAATCGGCCGCCACATGACCACCAAAGGTAATTAATTGAATCATGTCCTGCCAAAGCGCATAAGCCGCTTTACCAGCGGCCACAATTGGGCTTTGTGCTGTCACCGCTTGCGGAGCTGGAAATAAGTTGGTGATCGGGTCAAACTGTTTTAATAAGGGCTGATAACGTGCCGCTAAATTAGGCATGACAAATTCAGCCTTGGCATTCATTTGTGCTTCTTGCACATCAATTATGAAAGCAATTCCCGCTCCATCGAGCGACTCAATTTGGGCAGCATCCACTTCAAGGATTTTTTGCTTACTAGCGCCAGTGGCCAACCAAGTATTTTGAACTGCACGAATTGGCGACCAAACTGCCCCTAAGGCATAAATATCCAAGGTGCCACGCAAAACCAAGCTTGCGTGTGAGTCATTCAGGATGGTTAAAGCCGCTGGGGGGGCTTGCGGTGGCTGGCCTGGTTGAACGGCTATCTTGCTCATAACGCAACTATAAGGGATCAAACCCCTTACCCCTTGGTGCTACGAATCGAAATGGTGCGGCTGGCAGGAATTGAACCCACGACCCCTTGGTTCGTAGCCAAGTACTCTATCCAACTGAGCTACAGCCGCAACAGGCACAATTATGCCATGGAAGAAAAGAACTACATTACGCCCGACGGTCATGAGCGCCTCAAAACCGAGCTCTTACACCTATTAAATCAAGCGCGGCCGGAAATCGTACAAATTGTGCATTGGGCCGCCTCAAACGGCGATCGCTCTGAAAATGGTGACTATATTTATGGCAAAAAACGTTTACGGGAAATTGATCGGCGGATTCGCTTTCTCAATCAGCGCCTTGAATTTGCCTTAGTTGTTGATAATGCCGCGCGAAAAGTAGGTGAAACCGATGATGCTCAAGTGTTCTTCGGGGCCACTGTAACTTATCTAGAGTGCGACCCAAATCAGGGTAGCCAAGAAATCACCATAAAAATTGTGGGTGTGGACGAGGTTAATCTGGAGCAAGGCCATGTCAGTTGGGTCTCCCCTATTGCCAAAGCATTA
>Ga0304730_1001463_pt1 | contig 17752 bp, 18 predicted proteins | sample M_130628_MF_Meta_FD_190474 | JGI IMG/M metagenome (GOLD analysis project Ga0304730, IMG submission 190474) | Freshwater microbial communities from Lake Montjoie, Canada to study carbon cycling - M_130628_MF_MetaG (v2) (version 2) | ecosystem: Environmental > Aquatic > Freshwater > Lake | place...
CTTTAAAAGAGGTAGTGACAACTAATACATTGATGCATGTATATGAAGGAATAACCTGGTCACTTAAGAAATTAAATCGCAACTCTGAAGCTGCGGAAGCTGCGCTCAAAGCTGCAAAGGTGTTAGCAGATGAGGATGTCTCAGCATCACTATCAATGCTGCGGGAGGCTGGTCGTTCCTACTTTCACGCAGGGGAGTATGAGAAAGCCTTAGAGTGTCAAAGACAGGTATTTGCTGAAGCAGATCCAGAAATAACTGAATGGAATATCGCATCAGATTATTACAACTGTGGCACTGCAAATATGGAGTTAAGGAATTATGCAGATGCAATCCCAGATCTACTTAAAGCCCGGGAGTGCTTTAAGAAAGAAAAACAACCAGAGAATGTTTATATCTGTGACGAGTCCTTATCGCAGGCATATCTTGAATTAGGAAATGGCGTTGAGGCAATAAATCATGGCCAGAAGGCTTTAGATTTTGCGATTATTTCTAAAAAAGAAAATAATGAGAGCACAGCTAGATACCACTTAGGGTGCGCCAAGGTGCTTATAGCTGAGTTTGATCAGGCCCAGGAGTTGTTAAATTCAGCTCTTATAATTAACGCTCACTTACCAGATCCAGACTGGGATCTAACAATTTGTGCTAACAAGCAGATTGCAAATATATTGACCATTAAGGGTAAAACTAAGGCGGCAGAAGCAATTCTAAAACGGAATAAAACTCTTGAGGAAACTATTTATGACTCCTAAAAGCAAGCTGATAATTGCAATAAGCGCAGCACTCCTATCTGCTGCACTTATTGCATTACTTTTAATTCAAATTTCAGAACAGCCAAGGGGAGCTAGTAAGCAGGCAGTAAATGTGAAACCAGAAGAGGTTTTAACATTTGATTGTGAAACTCCAGTGCACAAACCTAACTACATCACCCTCACCTGTGCTGATGGTGGGATGGCGGTTGAGGAGATTAGATGGCAGAGCTGGGGGACTAAAGAGGCTATCGGTACCGGAATCTATGCGGAAAACAATTGCCAACCGGATTGCGCAAGTGGAAAATTCATTAAAACCCCAGTAGCAATCTCAATCACCAGTCTAACTGAATATAAATCAAAGTTTTATCTAACAGATCTAGTAGTTACCCCCACAAGTGGGAAGGATTTCCTCAGTGGGAAAACTGTAATTCAAGGGAATTTGATCGAGTTTGCTGAGAAAGGAAAGTTATTTAGATAAAGATTCGACATCTGATAGAGCAAAAAAGCATTAAGTTTTAGACCTTAAGCAGAATCCACCGGATCGCCTTATAATGGAGACACTACGTGTAAGTTCTAAGCTTTCAAAAATATTTTATATGTGATTCAAATGCTCGGAGTAATCTCACTTTATTTGAGTAAAAATAATTAACTATTATTGTTTTCAAACATATCGAGAGGATTTAGGTTTGACTCAGGATATCGAGCTAGCATCCATTATCGCAGAACTAGCCACGGAGGCTAGGCTTAAAGTACAAACTGATATTCCAAGGTTTTTGGCAGCAAAGCAAATAGATAAACTCTTTCATTTTACTTCAATTAGCAATCTAGAATCAATTGCTTCGCATGGATTTTTAGGTCGTGATACATTAATTTCTAAAGGAATTAATTTTACACTAAGCGATCAAACTCGTTACGAACCAATTCTCGATGGCATTTGCTTCTCATTGTCGAGGCCAAATTATTATATGGCTGCTCAGAAAATTAGGACTGGACAAGAATTAGTACTTTTAGAATTGAACAATCTTGAAGATCTACTTACAAGGTATAACTTTATTGCAAGCCCAGGAAACTTCGGAAGCTTGTATTTAAAAACTAGACTACAAAGTTGGCCAGAGGAATTTATCGGCGGCAATGGCCTAATGAACTTATTTAAAAATAGAAAAATAAGAGATAAATATTCAATTCCAATATATGAGCCAACAGATCCTCAATCTGAAATAATCATGCTTGACGCGATACCCTGGAATTATGTTAAAAAAGTATATTTTCCTAATTTAACTGCATATTCAGTTCAAGAAGAGGTTCGTAAAATAGTAAGAACATTGCCGACCGGCCTAGTCTTGCAAAGCCAAATAGGGGAAGTTTTTCCTGATATTGATTGGAGCGATCGATCAATTAATGAAGAATTTGGTGATCGAAAGTTTAGTGAAATATGGGTATAACAGCTTGGTGTCTGAAAATCAGACAGTAAATATTGGAAGAAGTGTATTAATTTAATACACCAGTTAACTCTCAAGTCCACCCCTTCCAAGTCCCAATATGTTTCTCCCACTTCATTTGTAGATCTTTACCACCGCCATAACTTCCAAAGTTGATGATCTCAACCTCATAACCGCATTTGCAGTGCGCCATACAAATCATCACGCCATCAACTTCTGGATAGGTAAGTGAGAATTGATGTTTTCCATGAGATATTCCGGTAAGGATTATTCTTCCCATAATTTAATTTCCATCACTTATGGCTATCCCAAACACAACCATCTGATGGATGTGTAGGGCTCGCAGTAGATCAACCTCTTCCCTAAAGGAAACGGTTGAGAACCAACCACAGCTGCAAAGGGCTTGGAAGTAAACCCCTTCGGCCTCAAATAGTGCACTTTTATGTTTGTTAGACATGGCAATTAGCCCTAACTGGGCTCTTTAAAATAAAAGAGACCCGCCACTTCCAGCGGTGACTTTCATCGCTGGCAGGTTTTCCTTTAGAGCCACCGGACGCGGGTCGTGCATTGCGCGGAGGGCACTAAGCAAGCTAAAGGGCTTAACGCTTAGTTCTTAACCTGTTCAAAGTATAGGCCTAGTAACTGTCAGTGGGTATGAATAGATTCTGGGTATGGAAAATAATGTCGCCCAGAAGGTAATTGCGTTTGCCACCATCCTTGCACTGCCATTTGCACTAGGTGCATTTGTGCTCGCTTGGGCACCTGCCCAACATTTTCATTTAACAGATCCAAGAGGAGATGGATTTGTACAACCAAGAAGTATTGCTGACCTAGTTGAGTCTGTTCAGGCCTCCACCGTAACTGTCTATTGTGACTTTGATAAAGATGAAACCACTCAAGGAAGTGCTTGGGCAATTAACTTAAGCAATGATCAAGAAAATAAGTATCCAACGACCTTAATTACCAACCATCACGTTATTGAAGATTGCCTATTTGAACGAGGAAACATCTTTGTGGCAGCCCTTGGCGGGAAAGAATTTAAAGCCGTAATTGATCAATATGATGAAGAGAATGATCTAGCTGTCCTTGCTACTGAGTTAGAACTTAAACCATTAGATCTTTCTGGCTATGAACCAATACCTGGGTATTGGGTAGTGGCAGTCGGAAGTGCTGATGGTTATGAAGGCTCAGTTGCCTTTGGAAATGTTTTAAACACTGAGAAATACAAATTCCTTTCTACAGCTCCACTTTCTCATGGCAATAGCGGGGGACCACTAGTAGATAATGAAGGATTTGTAGTCGGTGTGAACACTTTTAACCGAATTGGCGAGCAATACAACGGGGCTATGTCACTTAATGCTTTGTGTGTGAAGATTATGGAGTGTGATGGTGAGTTGTTTTGGAAGGTGGAGGATTAGTTAATTAAAATATTAAGAACCGTACCCACGATCATAATTCCGAAAATTAAACTCCAAAGCCAGATTCTCCCAAACTCTGGAATAGTTTTCCCCAAAAAGCCAGCTTTAGAATCTTTTTCCCAGAAGTAAATTAAAATAAGTGTCGCAATAAGTGCTAGTAAACCTATTATTAACAAAACTAACATCAAAATTTAACTTCGTTAGTGTCTAGAAAGTAAACAAAACCGGTTTTAGGGTCTAGTATCTGATTTGTTTTTTGCTTGGGCCCTTCATAGGCGGCTCTAGCAAAAAGAGCTTCAATCCACACACCATCAATATTTGCCTTGCACTTTTTCATACCATCAGTTCCTGCTAGATATATAGCACAGCACCACTGGCATGGACTTCGACTATCTTGTACTGCGGACCATTTAATAGGATTAATTGGATGGTTATTCATTCCTTGGCTATATGCATAATCTTGCCCGGAAGCTAGATAGTTACATTCATTCCAATTGTGAAAACTATCCCCACCTTTAGTTGTGTAGACAATCGGATTGATACCCCAAGGAGGTTTCATGCAATGACTGCATTGTCCACTTAGCAGATCGTGTAGACATCTATCAACTCGATCAGTCATCTTCATCTTCATCGTCATCTGCAGTGATAAATCGAGTTGAACCTGCAGCCTCATTAAGCTCCTCAATAGTCATAAGCCGAGCGCTCGATAATAATTCTGAGAAGTATTCAAAAAATTCATCAAAGTCATCAGTGCTGTCGATTTGCGTAGTTATCTCAATACTTCCGGTGCTGTAGTTTGTAAAGTTTTGGGACCCAAAGAATGCATACTCTTCATCGACTATTAAAACCTTCGCATGTAATCTATCCAGAACCCTAACGTTTACACCTAAATTAATTAACTCAATTATTCTATCCAGCCGAGTGAGATTCTCAGAACGGGTATCTATATGATCTAGCTGAGTTACTAGAAAAATATTTGAATATGGAAGTTCACATTTTGAAAATAAATCTATAAGTAACCAATCAAAGTAGGGCGTAAAAACCACTATTGAATCATTTGCATCTTGGATGTATTCTTCCCAGAGACTCGAACAATCATCAAGATGAATCTTCACTGAGATAAAGTACCGCTTTTTAGTTGGTAAAGTAAACCCGAGAAATTACAACTAGAAGTGACTTTATTGACAAGAACAAATCAAAATACCTTATTGCTCTTTGCTATTATTTTTGGATTTCTAATTTTGTTTAAGTCATCTTTCGAACCTACTATTACTAATTTATCTCTTGCTCGCGTAAGACCAACATATACAAAATCATTGAATTCTTCAGCATTATGAAATCCATCCACTGCTAAAATGACTACAGGTCTTTCTAGTCCTTTAAATCCACCCACAGTTCCATAGAAAACATTTTCGTTAGTCCAAAAATCTGCCCAGTACAAATCTCTATCCTTATTTGCAATCTCCGCATGCACTGGATGCCTATTCTTAGTAGTTAAGAGAGCAATTTCACCTGGGTGCCAATTTTCTTTTTCAGTCAATCGTTCAACCACGTCATCTGCCGCTTCAATAACTTTTTGCTCTGAAACTTCAATAAATTCAATTGGAAAAGAATTAGGCCCTCTTGCTACCAATGATTCTTCGGTAAAAAGTGCTGCTAATTCTGCAATTTGCTTAGAGTTCCTTATATTTTCTTTTAATCTAAATTTTGCATACTTATTTATTGGGAGATTTCTTTTTCCAAATACTTTTTGATTTACATCGCCAAACGCACCAATTTGACCATCAGCCTTTAGGGATTTTTCTAAAGTGGTCCACCATGAAGACATAAAATCTTGAGCCTCATCCACAATAAATGCGTCAAATTTTTCTTCTTCTGATAATTTTTCCGCAGCTTTGATCAGTCCATCTGCATAGGGATCATTTTCTACACTGTAATTCGAAGGAGTACCTGCTGTGGCTCCAATAAGTTTGGCGTATTCGTGAAATGTGCCGATAAATTGTGGTCTTGCCCCTTCTGGAAGTTCTAGCTCTTTCTTATGAAGGTATGAAACCAACCCTCTGTTGTAGGCAACAATTCCGATTTTTAGTCCTTGTTCGATCCAAATTTTAGCTTGCTCAAATGCAAGCCAAGTTTTTCCGGAACCTGCTGGACCATAAACAATGAATTTATCATTGTCTGAAAGTTGATAAAGTAATTCGATACTCTGATGTGTTAATTCTTTAACATGTGCATAGTTGTTTCCTAAAGCTGATTCTTTGTCCATATCCTTCAAATTCTTTGGGTGTATATGGGTTAAAGCTGCCTCTATCCATGCATTCCCTGATGGTGCTGAAGCATTAGATTTAGTGTTTAAATTGTTTTTTATAGTAGAAAGTACAAATTCTAAATTATTCTTATCAACTATTTTTTCAATAGGTAAATCTGGGCTATTCGATACTTTAACTTGGCTATCTGGAAAGCAAACGATCCAGTCACTTTTGATGTTGCCTTGGGACCAGCGGTTTCTCAAGAACTCACGGAATGTATTCATATGACGCTTTGCTTGCACAGCTGGATAAATTGCTCTACTACTTTTACTATCAGATTGAATCCAGTCTTGACCATCAAAAGATATGTGCCCACCCTTAACTTCGATTACTACTAATCCCATATCTTTTAAAAGTAGGATAAAGTCAATCTCGACATCACCTAAATTCAGATCAGTAAATTCAAAATTACAAACAATTACATCTTCTGGAGACAATGCTTCAAGCAAGGCTAGATAAACTTTTTCTTCCGCTTTACTTCGAAAGGCGGGCTTTGCAGGTATGACAGTTGGTCCCATGAGTATTAACTTATTTTGATAATTCAATTAGATCTTGCGTAGTTAATTTTACTGTTCTTCCTAATGGCATCCTAAACCTAGCTAAATCTTTGTCAATTTGAATATCACCGTCAAGATCATGAAAATATTCGATATTCAGATCTTTCGCCTGGTATAAGATTTCCCTAGCTGCATGTAATTCAGCCACAGAAATTTCCTGTTCAAAATCATCTGAATCAAATCGTTTATCAATTCCATAACGACTCAAAGTTTTACTATTTAGTGTTGCCAATATTCCATCCACAACAAAATGATCTAAGTTTGGGGTAGCGCGTAAACTCCTGTCACTTTTTGAGTGCCATATAGGCCTGTCATAATCTATGCAGACTAATTGTTCTCCACACACACTGATTACTGCCATTACATCACTCATACTTCCCCCTTGTTTACTCGCCACTCCACCAGTGTGAAGTTTCCCAATCAATCGGTTTGCTATTCATATAGTCAACTTTATCTTGATCAATTACAAATCTATTAAATGTCTTAGCCTCTATTTTTACTCTAGCTGCAGCCGGTGATTTCGGCACAGCCATATTAAATGCCGCTTTTTGAATATCATCTAAGAGTGCGGTATGAGTGAGGACCTCACCAGTGCAGAGGCGAATTATTTTTCTAACATTCTTCGTGGTTTTTTCATAGCCCGGAAGTAATTGCATAGCTAATCTCACTGCAACATAAGAGTAGTTTCCTAATTCCTTGGACTGACCTTCATGGCCGATTAGATCATTTTCTAACTCAGCATTTCCGTTTGGCCCAATCTTTTTCATAATTGGCAGAAATGTCTCTGGGAGTCGAATCAGTGAAAATGTTTCAAAAATGCCGATAGTAGCTCGCTCAATTCCAATTTTTCCTATAATTTCAGAATGACTATTGGTAAGTTCTAATTGTTGTTTAAACCTTTGGGGCCAAATCTCTGGGATGTTAACTTGATGTGGACAGATTTTCGACCTCCAATTTTTGTTAAATACTAGTTGTGAGCACAAAAAATTACAATAGGAGTTTAAGCTTCTAGATATTTAGAAATCGGCAAAACTTAAGCATAAATGATGAAATAATCAGCTATCGATTAAAGATTCATCAGCTCTTCATTTTCTCTAGCCTTTACGCTTCTTGTCTAGTCTATTTTTTAAGGTTTCTCCGAATGTATGAGCTACGTGTTTTTCAAGTTCAGAATCAACCATAGTCTGAACAACTTGGACAGACATAGCTCTTCGTAAACGTTTAGCCGTTTGCTTAACAATTTCAGTACTAATTATTTTTTCACCCGAATTTGAATCTATAACACCTCGGTTGTCAACAATGAAATTCACAATAGCCAGTGATAAACGTTTATTTCCACCCAATGCTTCAGGTCTCTCGAAAATATTTACCGCTTCGTCTTCCTGCAATTGGCTGGCCAAATTACCGCCAAGAACATAAGACCTAAGCCATAATCTTTGGAAACATGATCTCTCAGATCCGCCGATAAATCGCTCATCTGTCTTATTCACTTTCCAGCGCCACAGTGCAAGATCGGGTAAAACTCTCATAGTTATGTAAGACCATACATCCCGGTTAAAACCATCAATTGGACTCATATCGTGAAAAATTTCCTGGGATATTCTTGTAAATATTTTATCGAATTCACCCTCTGAAACTTTAATATCTTGAATATTTCCCGATTCAGCGCCAAGTTCTTTCATGAATGCTATTCGAGCTTCTAAAAGCCTTTCAGAAGAAATACCACTATCGGTGAATGGCCGCAAGTGAAAGTCGTCTCTTTCAAGTGCTGCTAAGACATCAATCCCTCCAGATTTAACTACATCTAGTTCTGATATAGCAGCTTCCATAGCCAGATGACGATATGAAATATTCATTTAATCTCCAAATTACCAGACATAAGATGTTGTACTCGAGCTCGAATGAGAGCCTGCTCCTCAATCCATTTCTGCTTAATACCAATTTGTCCGGTCATAAATACACTTTGAAACATGCTTTTTACAAATTTAGCCCAAGTGCCTTCGGCCATAGAATCATTTAGAAGATAGTTTAATTTTTCATCGTCATTTATGGCATTATCCAAGGCAAGCATTACCACATCTGCCATTAAGGGTATTTGAAAGTGTGGCTGCTGAATAAAATCTTTGTGAAGCTCATTGACTTCAATTCTCAGGATATTTGAATGTTGCGCTGTTAACCAAGAATCCATATCAATGTTTTCGTTGATCCAAATCTGCCATAGCGCTTTTGTTCTGCTTGAATCTTTAGAAAAATCAAGGAATACAACATTTGCTTGAGTGCGAGAGCCGGAGAGATAAATTTTCCAAGTTTTTGTCAAAAGCCTAGAATTACTAATATGAGGAGATCCAACTTTACGAGCGATTTTTTCATTGAATCGTGTTGTAATTACCGCATGTAAAGTTAGGTCATCAGCAAGTTCATTTACCGGAATATTTAATGAGATCTCAACTATTTCAGAGTTAATAAGAACTGGCTTTCCATGATGTTGTAACTTGGTACCTGGGCAATAAGAGAATAACGTTAAGAAAAGTTCATCTTCCTTGGCTAACGCACAATCTAGAATAATTTCTTCATATCGAATTTGAAACTTGGCAGTAATATCCGTTGCCATAGAATTGGTCCACCAAGAAGTTAAATTGAAGTACTCGTTATCAAAGTCTTCTGATGGATAATCATGATTATTAATTGATATATTGGTCATTCTTAAATCATTGGTATCCGCAAGATTGTAGCCGAGGCTATAAAACGTTTTAGGCATCAGTCAACCAACTTCCAGCGGCAAGTGGTTCCTACGCCCTGAGGTGCCGATACGGTTACTTCCAGATATTTCAAATTCATGTTTTCTACTAGCTCGATCGGCTGGTTTTTTAAATAATTTTTCCCCTCGATTTGAACCTTTAGTATTTCAGGAATTTCTACCCCTTCAGGTGGATCAATTTCTGGATTTCCATTTTCAAGAATGGCATACGTAGCTAACTGAATCTTTCTGGTGTTATTTTCATCCTTTGGGAAAATAACTTGAAATTTAAATACTGCTTGGTAGTGACTTAGATCAGAAGCAATTATCTTTGGTGTTCCGATGGATACAACCTGGATATTTTTACCTCCGCTTGTTCCACCAGAAGAACCGCCACCGCTTGGTTTAGGTGGTTTTGGAGGACCAGTGAGCGTTAATCCATCAAGCAATCTTCCTATTACGTTGCCAAGAATTACTGAGGCAGAGCCATCCTGAAATTCGCCCTTAATGCCAGCCAGTTCTTTGAAATTTTCTTTGATGTTTTCAATTGTCTGCTTGATCGGATTTCGAGAATTCGGTTTAAGCTGCAATTTGGAAGGTATCCAGTCATCATGAGCGACTGGTTCGGATTTTCTAAAATCTGCATCAAATTTTATATTTGATTTAAAAATACCTCGCGTAGATATTTGATCAAATTTTTGTGTTACTTCAAGATACTTGACAACGAAGTTTGCCTGACGCATAAGCGCAACTGCAGATATAGGAATAGAGCCCTTTTTAGCCCAATCACGATCACTTTGACTAGTTGGGATGTTTAGCCATGCCAACTTACCAGTTGGTTCCTTCTTTGCCCCGCTGGCAGAGAAGAAAATATCTTTTGATTCAACACCTTCAGTTTGAGAATTTAGGGCTTCGTAGCACTTAACAAATTCACTCAAACCGGGCATTTTTGCAGGATCTTTTTCTGGAATTGCATTCCCATCGAGACAAAATTTGAAATTTACTGAACGACTTTTTTTTGAACCCAGCATGTGAGGCCATCCGTAGGTGCACGCAGCTAGCTGTATATCTCTAATAATTTCTTCTCTTTGCAATTTTGCAAGCGTTGGACTATCTGGATTTGTAATAAGAGCATTACCAATAACCATGGCTACGAATCCAGTTTCATTTCCAATATATTTGGCCATGCCAAAAGCCGTTGCGTATTCTTCAGCTTCTTTATCTTCAAAAGGGCTTACAAGGCCTGAATTTTTGTTGGGTTCTTTACCAAACCAATGTCGACCTGTGTATCGGCGCCCTCCATGAGCAAAAGTTCCGCGTATAGCCATTCCCATAAATCTCTTATTGAGCTTACCCTTTTGCAAAAATTGACTGTATACCAAAATTGTTGAGTATTCACTTGCATTTGTTAGCACTGTTCGCCCTAAACCAAAACTTCCTCCGCTACTACTGTCTGAGCTTTGGCGACCAACATTAAAGAAGAAACCCGCAAAGTTTGAGGGAGTTTCATCGATGGAAGCGTCAAGAGGCCCAACCAAGCCAACGGTGCCTTTGTCGGCGACCACTATTGCTTCGAATGTTTTGGCACTTTTTAATTTTGTAAAACCAAGGGGATCTTGACCCAGACGAGCTTCTGAAAAGAATTCATCAAGTAGCTTCTTTTTTTCGCCTCCTACTTGGAATAAGTCAATAACAAACTCAATTTGCGATAGGTCATTTTTCTTCTGATCACACGCATTTTGCAAAGTTTCTCTGAGAAAAGTTTCCGCCTGCGAATACGTAGATGTTGCAATTGAGTTTGCCATAACATCAGCTACAACACCACCTTGATGTTGCACTGGTTCGCTTACGAAGTACACCTTTTTAGTGCTCACATCAGCCCTTCAAAGAGAATTGCAGAAATTGAAGATTTTCTTTGAGTTTCCAAACCGGTGACATTAACGACATATTCAACATCCCTAATTCTTGCCGCTGGGTCGATGTCTAATAGTGATTTTGCAGTGATTCGTGGAAACTTTGAATCTACTGGAATTATCTGAAATTCAATCGGTTGGAAACATAGTTTTCTATAGTGATCCTCTTTATCACTTTGGTACCCTACCTTTAACAGCTTCTCCTTAAATTTTTCCAAATTAATAGAATTAGCTTGCATAATTTTTTTAATCAGTTGAGGTAGTGAAACTCCATTTGGTTCTATTTCTAGTTTAATACGCAAAATAGTGACAGTTTTCCCAGGAAATGGCTCCAATTGAGTCACGCCATTCAGCTGAATATCATTTCCATTTTTTACAGTTGTACTTTTAACTTCGATTGAGTGTTGTAAGAATTCGAAGTCGTGCCGATTACCATTAGGCCCTACCCAATTATCGAGTGTTGCAATTTTCTTACCATTAACCAAATAGTCGAGAAGCAGAAGCTCGCCAAATAATCCAATTACGCTACTTAGAGACATGATTTTTTCCGTGTCTAATGACAACATATTCTTCCATTTTTCAAGCAAATTCTTTATTTCTTCCAGCAATACTCCTTTTCCTTCTTCTATCGATTTAAGTAATTCATCAAGAAATGCCCCAAAAAGAATTACATCAATATTCCCTACGTTACTCAATTCTATAAATGGCAAATCTTCCTTAGATTTTGGGTCCATCAATGTCTGCATACTAATTTGGAATCCATTACTAAGTTTTACTGTCTCACCCGGAATAACATACTTATTATTAACATTAGGAAAGAGTGCAATTAGATGCCCTTGGTGTCGCTTACCCAGCAATATCTCCCTGCCGTCTAGTAGGTAGGGGGTGGGAATCACGTCAATCTGTTGGACAGCAGTGGGAGTATCTAAGCTTTTAAGTCTTTCAGCAGAGCTACTAAAAATTGCTATATCAGTCATTAGTTAACCACCAAATCATCAGACTCATCTGCGTCATCGAGATAGTCATCATCGTCGATTGCAAACATATCAATTAAATCTGGTCCGTAATAATCTATATCCGCGCCAATTACATTGGATTTGCCAAAGAATATACCAAGCCCTACCGCATGCTCTGGTAAGTCAAGATCTTGGCGTAACTTGGTCTTTGGTTCCTTCTTCGAATCTTTGTCCACAATATAAATTCCAAGTAACCCTCGATTGACCGACGGTAGACTTTCTTGTCGTAAAACCCTGAGGTTGGTATCAGATACTTTTTTATTTTGAGATTTCAAATGAGCTGTTACAGATTTTTTGGATAGTTCGACATCTGCAGACCCATCAATACTGCTTACCAAGTGGTGGATATTCACAGTGTTGTTTTGCTTGCTCTTATCCAATGCAGAACGTTTGATAGCAGTTGCAGAAATTCCATTTCCTAAATCTACTATTGGAACATTAGCGGAATTAATCTGGTATACAAATATATTCCATTTTTCCAAATCTTGAGACCCTTGGTGCGCATCAATATACGTTTTGATTAATTTGCCGTTCGCTCGTGTTGCTGAATCTACCCACTTATATTCTTCGAAGAAATTTCTAACTATTTTCCAAGGCACATCATTGAAAATTGGCCAACCTTCGGGATTCTTTGTCGTAATCTCAAGACCAGATTTCTTAATTTGCTCAATAAGGTTTTTTGTGGCTAGCTGATTGGATAGCAATATTTCCGCTTTCGAGTCAAGGGAAATGGTTTCAACACGAGTATCCGAATAACCAATTTGTAAACGCCGGGCATAATTCATCTTATTCAGAGCCGTAATCGTGAGTAATTTATGGTCACGTATTCTGATCGGTACTTGGCTGGGATCTAAACCTTCAGCTGCCAATTGTTCGATCTGCTGTCGAATTTCTTCTTCAACAAGTGCCATATGCCGGAAATTCGAGATCAAATCGTCCTGCATCCAAATACGCTGCAGATCTTCGTAACCAACCCGGTATCCAAACCAACGTCCCATTTGCAATAGCGAATCGTATGCTGAGCTAGTACGCATGAAATAAGAACAAATAAGCCCTTCTAGGGTGAGGCCTCGAGCAAGCGTGTTACCACCGATGACAATGTAAGGAACAGCTTTCTCTTCTTCCTGGAAGTCGTATACGAGGCGATCGTCTGATTTACTGTTATCGACGATTAACTTGCACGCATTAAGCACTTTTACTGCTTCACTCTTTATGTCATCCCACTCAAAAATTGGGGAATCTCCTTCAAGCCAGCCATCTGCCGCTCGATGGTTCCAGCAATCACTTAGTTTCTGATCTATCTCAGCGGCTGGGAGCCCCTGTAAATATGTAAGATACTTTCCAACCAGCGTTTTCATATCTTTGTGACTTGGAATTCGTCCGGATGTGTGTATCAACATTGTAGAGAAATTATTCTTGTTAGACCGTATTCTTCTTGCGGCAGTGGCTACAACAAACCATTGAATTGATTCATGCAAACTTTCAGGGAGATCCGTGGGAACAACATGATTGTTTGGATCAATTAGTGTTCCCAGCGCTTCTCTGTCGGAATAGTCAATTGGAATTATGATATTGCGCTCAGTTAAAACTGCTTGGTCTTCTTCATCAATAGGTTCTCTACCGAAAATTTGCTCAGCGCCAAAGTATTTTTCAGATCTCTTTAATGGATAAATAAAGTCTCGGGGAAATAGTTGAGTTTCATCCTTTGCATTACTTAAAATATTCGCAAAAGGAGTTGCTGTGTAACCCAAGTAAGCATTTTTAGGGAGAAATGCTGGTTTGAGCATGGTAGTCAAAGTTTTGTTAATTGCAGTTTGACGATTTAGAAGTTTATGAGAATTTACAGTTGCTTGGTCCGCTTCATCATCAATAATCAAAACAGGCAAACCTTGTCGTACGGATATAGGTGCAGATTCTAGCCAGTTCTTTAGTCTTTTGAGTCGACTATTATTCTTTTTCACTACTGCTATAACTCTCTTGCTTGGAGCACTAAGTAGATCATTAGCATTCATTGACGCACTGAAATCGCTATCAATTGAGGTCAGCCAATTCCAGTTTTTAGGATTTTCGCCAGTTAAAGATCTTTCTAATCTTTCTTGTGTCTGTTTTCTTAGGTTGTTGGTAACACCAGATAGAACAATTATCAATCTATAACCTTCATCTGCAGCCTGCGAAATTGTTGCTATAAAATTTGTGGTTTTTCCCGACTGAACATAACCTAGGACTAAGCCCCTAGACGCGAATTGGTCGGTAATTGGCGAAGAAAGCAAGCCTAGAATCTGTGAAGAAGATTTAACCACTTCATCAATTTCTTCTTGAGATCGTCCCTCATTTAGAAGTTGCAGTTTTGCAAATTCCCAACGCTCAGAAAGCTCATGGGGTCCTCCATACCAGCGAAATTTTTCGCCGATTAAGCCCTCACGTGCGATTACCTGGGGGTCAACTAAATGGTAATTCTTATCCAATTTTGCTTTTACGTTTGTGAGGGCCTTATCTAGAATAGTGATAGGGAATAAGGACCCGTAGTCGTTACGAATTTTGTGTACGTCATTACCTGCCTTAATGGCATTTCGTACAATTTCTTCTATCGCTAACAACTGTGGGTCTGACAAAGAAAAATCCCCTTCGCTAAGAATGGCTTGAAGTTACCCCAAAGCGCTGACAATCGATAGTGAATCATCTCGAAATTCGAGCCTTTCTGGCCAATAAAACCCTAACGATTTCAGACCCAATCGCCTGAACAACATGCGGGCAAACAGCATTACCAAATTGCCTGTATGCCTGCGTATCTGAAACCACTTGGGGGAAGCCGTTCCCGAGTTTTTTACCCCACGAGTCATCAAATCCCATCAGTCGAGCTGCCTCACTTGGAGAAATTCGCCTTGGGTTTCGCCACCCCTTTTGCTTAATCAAAATTTCTGACCCATCTTTGTAATACCGCGCACTCAAGGTTCGAGATTGACCTTTAGGGTTAGCAAGAGTAAACCCGAATCCATTTCCCAGACTTTTATGTTTTTCAGCGTATGCCACAAGATATTTCCACAAGTTATCTGTGAGCATATATTTTTTAATGGGTTTGTGGTCAAGCACATCTCTTAGAATCGGATTTTGTTTTCTAACTTTCGGAAATTTAAAGTTTTTCATTTCTTTCTTAGTGAAAGACTTTCGCCTAAATGCAACAATATAAATGCGCTCCCGATGTTGTGGAACCCAAGAGCTAGCATCAATAATCTTCCAATAAACTTCATAGTCCAAGTTATTTAATTTACTTTGAATAGTCATCCATGTTCTGCCATGGTCATGGGATACAAGATTTTTAACATTCTCCAAGAAGACAACTTTTGGCTGATGAACTTTGATAATTTTACAAATCTGCACAAAGAGATTTCCTTGCTTCAGATCATCGAAACCATGTTTTAGCCCCATTGAGTTTTTCTTTGACACGCCAGCTAAGGAAAATGGCTGACATGGAAACCCACCCGCTAAGAGATCATGCTTAGGGATATCCCTATTTATATCAATTTTCCGGATATCTCGAGAGTCGACTGCCGTATTGCTATACCAGGTACCATACGTAGTAGCTGAATACTTATCCCATTCACTAACGTATACACATCTCCCACCAATTTTTTTAAGACCAAGATGGAAGCCACCGATTCCAGCAAACAAGTCTATAAACGAAAAGTTTGCTTTTTTCAAACTTCACCTCCGCAGATAGGTTTTTATGCGTTATCCAAACATTTTATTATTTGCTTAGCATAATCATGAACTGCTTTAACTGCGACACTATTTCCAAGCTGTTTCATTGCGGTGGAATTATTAACTGGGAATTTGAAACTGGAAGGAAAACCCTGCATTCGTAAAGCTTCTTTTGGAGTTAGACGACGCGGTTTACCATTAACAATGTAGCCATCCCAATTTCGCCTATCGTCTATTGGCGAAGATTTACCACCCACTCTTAGTGTGAGCCCAATTTCTCTATCTACTTTTCCACCCATCACATCAGACATGTTGAACATAAGCTCCCTTTTTTTTGGAAAATTGAATTCGATATTTTGATCACGAAAACCCACCAAAAAGATTCTCGGCCGATGTTGAGGCAAACCGTGATCAGAAGCCCTGACAACCTTATGAAAAAAACTATAACCAAGTTCTTTGGTCAAAATTCTCTCAATAATCTTAAAGGTCTTGCCGTTGTCATGTGAATGTAAGCGTTGAACATTTTCTAAGAAAAAAGCTTGTGGCTTTTTTACTCTAATAATTTCAGCAACATCAAAAAAAAGAGTCCCGCGCGCATCTTTGAATCCTTTACCATGACCAGCTTGACTAAAAGGTTGACACGGAAAGCCACCGGCTAAAATATCGAAGCTGGGTATTGTGGATTTCTTGACTTTTGTAATGTCGCCTACAAAATTATTATTTTTAAAGAGTTTAGGGGAAATTTTATTAAAATTAGTTTCATAGGTTAGACGTGCATCTTCGTCCCATTCAGAAGCAAATACACATTCCGCTCCCGCCTTATGGAAGGCTAAATGGAAACCACCTATACCTGCGAATAAGTCAATGAACTTGTACTTTGCCACATTCACTCCCTGTCAAACCCAGACCTTATCTGGTGCCACAGACATATTCTTTATTTTGCACGATAAAGTGAGTTGTGATGGTCTTGAACCCCCTACCCGGTGATTAAGTGTCGAATAGCGATCTTTCGCTCACGCTCAAGCATTGCTACACAGCCTCACTTAGCCTACTTACGCATTCTCAGTGAGTAACTATGCTTACCACTTGTCTTTTATATGTAAAGTTACATATTTTAGATAAATAATCTAGAGTTTAGAGATGAGCAAACATAAAATATTTTGGCAACATTTTCCAAAGCATTCACCTTGTACTGACTTTCTCCTACATATTGTTGGCTGTTTTGAAGAGGTTTCAGCAGAGATTGCCAGCCTTGATAATGTAGGACAAGCAAGTAATGAAGTTTTAGCAAAAGTAAGAAACGGATTACAAAAACTTGGCTTCACAGTTGAAACAAGCAAAATGGCAGAGGGTAAAATTAAGGTTCCAGTTTTATACGGAGCAAACGGAAAAGTAGAAAAGGCGTTCGAGGCTGATGCCTACCATGCAACTCAAAAGACGGTTGTTGAGGTCGAGGCGGGACGTGGTGTTACAAACTATCAATTCTTAAAAGATTTGTTTCAAGCGTGCGTTATGCAGGACGTTGACTATGCAGTTATTGCTATTCGTCAGGATTATCGAGGGTCAGATGACTACTCTAAAGTTGTTACTTTCATTGAAACTATTTATGCCAGCAATAGACTGATACTTCCTTTGAAGGGCTTACTTATAGTGGGATATTAGAAAATACAATAATTTCTGCACAATCAAGTGGGTTGCGAGGAACGCGAAACCCACGATCTGGTGATTAGTGTAAATTATTTAATCTTCTCTAACTCCTCTTCCCGCCCCACCCGATCCACCACCAACACACTCCCATTAGGGATCTCATCCCACCCATCTTGGTTCCAACCAGATGATGCCACCACAACCTCACCCTTAGCTTTGGTGTATTTAAGGTGGTAGTAATCAGTATCTTCTTTAAACTTTTGGGGGA
>Ga0304730_1001465_pt1 | contig 17747 bp, 14 predicted proteins | sample M_130628_MF_Meta_FD_190474 | JGI IMG/M metagenome (GOLD analysis project Ga0304730, IMG submission 190474) | Freshwater microbial communities from Lake Montjoie, Canada to study carbon cycling - M_130628_MF_MetaG (v2) (version 2) | ecosystem: Environmental > Aquatic > Freshwater > Lake | place...
CAGTGCGGGCAGGCGGTCCCAGTCGATTGCGCCCACGGCGGCCACCGCGGCATCGAGTGAGGCGAAGGCCTCAGCAACCGGAATCGAAAGCATGTTCGAATAATAAAGCACCCGTCCGACAAGAATCCGATTCCGAGTTGGTGCCCTGTCCGAGAAGCATCGGTCGCCGACTCGGCCTTACAGTGACACCATGCCGCTGACCGGAGAGTACGAGCCCAGCACCTTGGATTGGGCCCGCGATAACGCCGAGTTGTACATCGCATCCGGTGGAACCCAGGGCACGGAGTTGAAAGGTATGCCGGTCGTCCTGTTGACCACGATCGGTGCCAAGTCCGGAAAGTTGCGAAAGACGCCCCTGATGCGGGTGGAGCACGACGGTGACTATGCCGTCGTCGCCTCGCTGGGTGGGGCGCCCAAGAACCCGGTCTGGTACTACAACATCGTCGCCAATCCGCACGTCGAACTGCAGGACGGCACCGCATCCGCTGACTATCAGGCCCGCGAGGTGTTCGGCGACGAGAAGGCGATCTGGTGGCAGCGGGCGGTGGCGGCATACCCGGACTACGCCGACTACCAGCGAAAAACCGATCGCGCCATCCCGGTATTCGTGCTGACCCCGATTCACTGATTTCGCGACGTCGGTGGCACCATTAATCGGTGTCCGCCGAACTGAGCCAGAAGCGCGTGTCAGGTCCGCTGCCCGCGGCCGATATCGACGCGGCGGCGGAGCGAATCGCCGACGTCGCACTGCGCACCCCGTTGGAGTTCTGCGATCGACTGTCGGCGGCCACCGGCGCGCAGGTCTACCTCAAGCGCGAGGATCTGCAGAGCGTCCGGTCCTACAAGGTGCGTGGCGCCTACAACCTGCTCAAACAACTCACCGACGACGAGTTGCGGGCCGGTGTCGTGTGCTCTTCGGCCGGCAACCACGCCCAGGGTTTCGCGTTGGCCTGCCGCTCGATGCAGGTCCACGGCCGGGTGTATGTCCCGGGCAAGACGCCCAAACAGAAACGCGATCGGATCCGCTACCACGGCGGTGAGTTCATCGAGTTGATCGTCGGCGGCAGAACCTACGACGAAGCGGCGGCCGCCGCACTCGACGACGTCGCCCGCACCGGCGCGACCCTGGTTCCGCCGTATGACGATCTGCGCACGATGGCCGGGCAGGGCACCATTGCCGTGGAGATCCTCGACCAACTCGACGCTGAACCGGATCTGGTGATCGTCGGCGTGGGCGGCGGTGGCTGTATCTCAGGGATCACCGCATACCTGGCCGAGCGCACGACTAATACCGCCGTGCTTGGTGTCGAACCAGCCGGGGCGGCCTCAATGATGGCCGCCCTCGCCGAAGGCGGACCGGTGACTCTCGATCACGTCGATCAGTTCGTCGACGGCGCCGCGGTCAAGCGGGCCGGTGTGCTGACGTATCAAGCCCTGGCCGCGGCGGGGGACATGGTGTCGGTCACGACTGTCGACGAGGGTGCGGTGTGCACCGCGATGCTCGACCTGTACCAGAACGAGGGCATCATCGCCGAGCCCGCCGGCGCGCTGGCGGTTGCCGGCCTGCTGGAAGCCGATGTCGCACCCGGAGCGACGGTGGTGTGCCTGCTCGGCGGTGGGAACAACGACGTCTCCCGCTACGGCGAGGTGCTCGAGCGTTCCCTGGTGCACCTGGGCCTCAAACACTATTTCCTGGTGGACTTCCCGCAGGAACCCGGCGCCCTGCGTCGCTTCCTCGACGAGGTACTCGGCCCGGACGACGACATCACCCTGTTCGAGTACGTCAAGCGCAACAACCGCGAAACGGGCGAGGCGCTTGTCGGCATCGAACTCGGCTCGGCCGCCGGACTCGAGGGGTTGCGCGATCGGATGGCGGTGTCCGGACTGCAGGTCGAGGCGCTGGAACCCGGTTCGCCGGCGTACCGGTATCTGACCTAGCCGTCGTCTGTCACGCGGCGGGCGAGCCAGTGCTCTGGCGACCCGCCGATATCGAACGCCAACTCACGCAGTGCCGCAGGGTCATTGACGCGGCGCCGCTCCGGCGCAGTGAGTTCAATGCTCAGCGACGACACCGCTCCGGGATGCACTTCGAACTCGGCGTCGAACATCACCCGTCCGCGGCTGTCGACGACGCACGTGTAGAGACAGTGCTCGGCGCTGACGACTCCGGAGCCGTCGCCCGCAAGTCCTAGCGCGCGGCGAACATCGGTGCGGCCGAGCCACGCGGACAGCACAATGGCGCCGGGATCGTCGTCGGACCAGTAGGCGTTGCGCAAGTCCGGGTCGCCCGAGGCGTCGCAGTTGCGCTGCGCCCAGCGCGTGAGACCCGCGGCCGTGTCAGCTGCGTTGAGTGCCGCGGCCAGGCGTGCTGCCGCGTCCGTTGTTCCCAGGCCGCACCCGCAGATCCACGCATCCGCGGTGTCGCGGATCAACGAGTGCAGCAGGACCGCCTCGATGAGGTCGTCTACCGCACGCTGACGGGCGAGTGGCCACGTGTCATAGACATATTCGAGCTTGGCCAGCACCGCCTCGGTCTCGGCTCCCAGGGTGTCGTCGACCAGTAGTTCCAGCAGTCTCGGAAGGAAATACGTCAGATCGTCGGCGGTACCCATGGTCGTCACCGCTTTCCATGCGTACCGGTCGAGATCGTCGGCACTCAATTCCCGAAGTGGCCGAGCCAGGAGCGCGCAGTTCTCGACGTCAGTAGTGCAGCAGGGACATCCCCGCACCGTCGTGGGTCGGGGAACGTCGGCGAAGGTCGCGTACACGGCTTCGATTGCCGAGTGCACCCGACGATCCATCAGCCGCTTTTCCGGAACACGACCAGGCTGCGGGGCGCCAGGGTGATCCTCTCCCCGGCGGGCACGACGAGATCGGTGGCACCGGTGGGATCGAAGGTGTCCAACACCGCGGTCCACTGCGTGGCGTAGTCACCATCGGGTGTTGTGATGTCCACCTCGTTGCTGTGGGCGTTGAAGCACAACAGAAATGAGTCGTCGACCACGCGGTGGCCGCGTGGGTCCGGCGCGGGTATCGCGTCGCCGTTGAGGAACACCGTGACGGACTTGCCCAACCCGCTGTCCCAATCCGCCGGCGTCATCTCCTGGCCGTCCGGGTTGAGCCAGGCGATGTCGCGGGCCTGATCGCCACTGCGGATCGGCTTGCCTTCGAAGAACCGTCGCCGCCGGAACACCGGGTGCTTGGTGCGTAGCGCGGTGACCTTCCTGGCGAACTCGAGGACGTCGGCGTTCGACTCGGCCAGGGTCCAGTCGATCCAACTCAGCGGGGAGTCCTGGCAGTAGCAGTTGTTGTTGCCCTGTTGCGTCCGGCCGATCTCGTCGCCGTGGCTGATCATCGGGGTGCCCTGGGAGAGCATCAGGGTGGCCAAGATGTTGCGCATCTGCCGGTGCCGCAGCGCGCGAATCTCCGGATCGTCGGTGGGGCCTTCCACCCCGCAGTTCCACGACCGGTTGTGGCTCTCGCCGTCGCGGTTCTGCTCACCGTTGGCGTCGTTGTGTTTGTCGTTGTAGGACACCAGATCTGCCAGCGGGAAACCGTCGTGACAGGTGACGAAGTTGATGCTGGCGCCGGGCCGGCGCCCGGTGGCCTCGTAGAGATCTGAGGAACCGGTCAGCCGGGACGCGAACTCGCCCAGGGTGGCCGGTTGGCCGCGCCAGTAGTCGCGGACGGTGTCGCGGTACTTGCCGTTCCACTCCGTCCACAGTCCGGGGAAGTTGCCGACTTGGTAGCCACCCTCGCCGATGTCCCACGGTTCGGCGATCAGCTTGACCTGACTGATGACCGGGTCCTGCTGGATGATGTCGAAGAACGCCGAGAGCCGGTCGACGTCGTAGAACTCCCGGGCCAGCGTGGAGGCCAGGTCGAACCGGAAACCGTCGACGTGCATCTCCAGCACCCAGTACCGCAGCGAGTCCATGATCAGCTGCAGGGTGTGCGGGTGCCGAGCATTGAGGCTGTTCCCGGTACCGGTGAAATCCTTGTACAACTTCAGGTCGCCATCGAGTAGTCGGTAGTAGGCCGCGTTGTCGATACCGCGGAAGTTGATCGTCGGCCCGAGGTGGTCACCTTCGGCGGTGTGGTTGTAGACGACGTCGAGGATGACTTCGATTCCGGCCTCGTGAAAGGTGCGCACCATGGCCTTGAACTCGCCCACCGCGCCGCCGGCCTGCTGGGTGGCCGCGTACTGGTAATGCGGCGCCAGGAAGCCAAAAGTGTTGTAGCCCCAGTAGTTTCGCAGACCGAGTTGGATCAGTCGCTTGTCGTGCATGAACTGATGCACCGGCATCAGTTCGATCGCGGTGACGTTCAAGGACTTCAGGTGCTCGATCACCACCGGGTGCGCCATACCGGCGTAGGTGCCCCGGAGTTCCTCGGGAATCCCGGGATGGTTCTGCGTCATGCCCTTGACGTGCGCCTCATAGATGATTGTCTGGTGGTACGGGGTGCGCGGCGGATGGTCGGAGCCCCAGTGAAAGAACGGGTTGATCACCACACTGGTCATGGTGTGGCCCAGCGAGTCGACCATCGGCGGGGTGCCACCGGAGGCGGGGTCATCGGAGTTCAGGTCGTAGGAATACAGCGCCTGACTGAAATCGAAGTCGCCGTGGAAGGACTTGCCGTACGGGTCCAGGAGCAACTTGCTGGCGTCACAGCGCAATCCGGCGGCGGGGTCCCACGGCCCGTGCACCCGGAACCCGTAGCGCTGCCCGGGGGATATCCCGGGCAGGTAGGCGTGCCACACGAATCCGTCGACCTCGTCGAGATTGATCCGGGTCTCATGGCCGGCGTCGTCGATCAGACACAACTCCACGTGATCGGCCACCTCGGAGAACACCGAGAAGTTGGTGCCCGCGCCGTCATAGGTCGCGCCCAGGGGGTACGCGGTGCCGGGCCAGACGGTGGGTTGCACGGGTTCGCCTGCCATGGCTCGACCCTATCGGCCGATCGCACGTCCCGCGGGGGTTGTCACCACCAGCCGGTGGCGGCTCCGATCTGGCGGCCGAGTTCGGGTGTCAGGGTCCGCATGTAGGTCGCCGCCAGGTGGTGCGCATCGTGGTAGACGAGCACGTTGCCTTCGACGGCGCGGCAGTAGTCGGCCCGGCATATGGCGTCGCTCATATCAAGGGGCGTGAGCATCGGGAACTGCTTGACGAAGTCCAGCGTCTGGTTGCGTTCAGAGAGCACCTCCGAGCGTTTGATACCGCAGGACACCGCATCGCCGCCCTTGGCCAGGCAGTCGGCCGGCTGGAATGGCTTGCCATCCCGAACCAGCCACGGGGTATCACGCATAGCCAGCACCGGAATGTTGTTGTCCGCCAGCGTCTTCCAGATTCCGATGTAGGTGCCCGGCATCACATCGCCGGGTTTGATGTGCCATGGTCGGGTCGAGGTGGTGAAGACGAAATCGGGGTGATCAGCGATCAGCCTGTCCATTACCCGCTCGTTCCACACCCGGCACTTGGGGTAGGGCCGGTTATCGCCCATCACCAGGGGCTTCTGTTCGGTGGTCAGTGGGCAGCCCATCTTGAGATAGGTGACCACCTTGAAGTGATGCTCGCGGCCGAGGATGTCCAGCGCGGTGATCCAGTGTTCGGCATGCGAGCCGCCGGCCAGGGCGATGGTGCGGGTGGCCGACAGGTCGCCGTAGCTGCAGTTGATGATGCCGACATTGTCGAAATCGCTGATGCAGCCGTCGTTGGTGGACTCCGGCACGTCGTCGGCGGCCTCCAGCACGGTGGGCCGGAATGGCAACTGCGGCACTCGCGCGCCGTCGATCAGGGCGCGGGCGCCCGGGTAGCCGGTACTCGACAGGTCCACCAGTTCCTTGCCGCTGGCACGCTCCACCGCCACATGCTCACGCCAGGTGAACGAGGTGGCCGTCAGTGCCACCCCGAGCAGGACCACGGCGGTTCCGCCGACGATGGTGGGACGGCGCACCCGCTCCCGCCAGGACCGGCCAGGGGCCTGCGTGCCGGGTGCCGGGCGCCGGTAGCGCAGTGGTTCCTCGACGAAACGCATTGTCAGATAGGCCAATACACCCGAGATCAGCAGAATCGCCAGACCGTCGAGGAAGTTCGCGTGCGATCCGCCGGTGTAGGCGAGCCAGAAGATCAGCAGCGGCCAGTGCCAGAGGTACAGCGAGTACGCCATCGAGCCCAGCGTCACCAGTGGCGCGGTAGCCAACAGCCGGTTCGGAAACGGCAGACGGTCACCGATCGATGCGCGGTTGGCTGCGGCCAGGATCAGCAGCACCGCTGCTCCCACCGGAACCAGTGCCCAGGGTCCGGGGAATTGTTTGACGCCGTCGATCAGGGCACCGCAGGACAGGATCGTCAGCAGCGCAACACTTGCCAGCACCGTCCGCAGCCACATCGGCCAGGAGATGTAGGGCACCAGCGCGCCCACCATGACACCGAGCAGCAGTTCCCAGGCCCGGGCGAAGCTGTTGTAGTAGGCGGTGAGCTGATCGGTCTGATGCGCCACGATCGCGTAGACGAACGAGGCGACCGTCAGGATGCCCAACACGGCGATGAAGACCGGCCGCACGCGTGCGCCGAGTCGGGTGCGCAACAGAGCGGCGATCGCGAGCACAACCGCGAGGAACGCGATATAGAACTGGCCCTGTACCGACATTGACCAGATGTGCTGCAGGGGTGAGACGGCCTCACCCGCGCGCAGATAGTTCGACGCCGTCGCGGCCAGTTCCCAGTTCTGGTAATAGCCCAGGCTGGCCAGGCTTTGATCGGCGAAGGTTTCCCAGCGGGTCTGCGGTTGCACCAGCACGGTCAGCACCGCGGCGGCGGCAAGCACCACCACCAGGGCGGGCAGCAGCCGCCGGGCCAGGCGCTTGATATGTGGCCATGGTGATAGCGAAGTGCCGGGTGTCAGCACGGTCCGAAGCAGCGAACTGCCGAAGAAGAAGCCCGACAGCACCAGGAATACGTCCACGCCGCCGGATACCCGCCCGAACCAGACGTGGAAGATCGCCACCAACGCGATCGCGACACCGCGTAAACCGTCCAGGTCATGGCGATATGCGCTCGCCGGGCCCGCGGGAGCCGGCGCGGGCTCTGCGACGTCCGGAGCACTCGCCGACGACGGCCGGAACAGCGTCAAGCGTGACGGCGACGGCCGGAACAGGGTCAACCGCGACGGCGACGGCCGGAACAGAGTCAAAGGGGACATGATCGCCCGCCAATCTACCAATTCCGCAGTGCTGCTCATCTGCGGCGAAGCGGCGAGGGGTGGTTGCGACGTTAGGCTGCTCCACGTGTCGGCGTTGACCCCGGAGCAGATCAGCGCCATCGACGCCGCACATATCTGGCATCCCTACAGTGCGATCGGAGCCGACGCGATCCCGCCGGTGGTCGCCGTGGAAGCCCACGGCGCCTGGCTGACGGTGATCCGCGATGGCGCCCGGGTGCGGGTGCTGGATGCGATGGCCTCATGGTGGACGGCGATCCACGGCCATGGCCACCCGGTGCTCGATGCGGCTCTCCGCGAGCAGTTGACTGTCCTCAACCACGTCATGTTCGGCGGGCTCACCCATGAGCCGGCCGCCCGGCTGGCGCAACTGCTCGTGGACATCACCCCGGCCGGTCTGGACACGGTGTTCTTCTCCGACTCCGGCTCGGTGAGTGTCGAGGTGGCGGTCAAGATGGCGCTGCAGTACTGGCGCAGCATTGGCCAACCAGCCAAACACCGTCTGATGACATGGCGGGGTGGGTATCACGGCGACACGTTCACCCCGATGAGCGTGTGCGACCCCGACGGCGGAATGCACTCGCTGTGGCGCGATGTTCTGGCCGAGCAGGTGTTTGCGCCCGCCGTGCCCGCCGACTACGACCCGGCGTACGTCGCCGCATTCGAGGCCCAATTAGCCACGCACGCAGACGAATTGGCCGCGGTGATCGTCGAGCCGGTGGTGCAGGGCGCCGGCGGGATGCGGTTTCACGACCCGCGCTATCTGGTGGATCTGCGGGCCATCTGTGACCGTCACGACGTGCTGCTCATCTTCGATGAGATCGCCACCGGCTTTGGCCGCACCGGGGAATTGTTCGCCGCCGATCATGCGCGCGTCAGCCCTGACATCGTATGCGTCGGCAAGGCACTCACCGGTGGCTACATCACCCTGGCGGCGACCCTGTGCACCGCGGCGATCGCAGAGACGATCAGCGGAGGCGAGGCCGGCGCGCTCATGCACGGCCCGACTTTCATGGCCAACGCACTCGCCTGCGCGGTGGCGGTGGCGTCGGTGGAACTGCTGCTGAGCCAGGACTGGAAGTCCCGGGTGGCGGAGATCGGCGCGGGCCTGGCCGCCGGGCTGGATCCGGCCCGGACGCTGCCCGGGGTCGCCGACGTCCGAGTGTGCGGGGCGATCGGGGTGATCGAGATGCACCGACCCGTCGACATGAGAGTGGCCACGGCCGTCGCCCTCGACCACGGTGTCTGGCTGCGGCCATTCCGCACCCTGATCTATGTGATGCCGCCATTCATCTGCACCCCGGAAGAGATAGACCAGATCACCTCGGCCATGGTGGCGGTGGCCCGGGCTTTAGGCTAGGCACCAATGGCTTCCCGACTGCCCCCCCGCACCGACACCTCCCCGCTGGCCTGGCTCGACTCCGTTGAGCGTCAGCGCCGGGCGGCCGGACTGCGCCGCTCACTGCGCACCCGGTCGGCGGTGGCCTGCGAGGTCGACCTCGCCTCCAACGACTATCTGGGCCTGTCCCAGCACCCCGAGGTGATCGAGGGCGGCGTCGCGGCGCTTCGAACCTGGGGTAGCGGGTCGACCGGATCCCGGCTGGTGACCGGAAACACCGAGTTGCACGAGGAGTTCGAATCGGCACTGGCCGATTTCGTCGGAGCCGACGCCGCACTGGTGTTCTCCTCGGGTTACACCGCCAACCTCGGCGCGGTGGCGAGCCTGTCCGGTCCCGGTTCGCTGGTGGTCTCCGACGCCGCGGCGCACGCCTCACTGGTGGATGCCTGTCGGCTGTCGCGCGCCCGGGTCGTGGTCTCGCCGCATTGCGACGTCGACGCCGTCGACGCCGCGCTGGCCGGCCGCGACGAGGAACGCGCACTCGTCATCACCGATTCTGTTTTCAGCACCGATGGCGCGCTGGCACCGCTGCGGCGGCTACACGACGTGTGTCGCGCGCACGGTGCACTGCTGCTCGTCGATGAGGCGCACGGTCTGGGTGTGCGGGGGACCGGCGGCCGCGGACTGCTGCATGAGTTGGGGCTCGCCGGTGCGCCCGATGTGGTGATAACGACGACGTTGTCCAAGTCCCTGGGCAGTCAGGGCGGGGTGGTGCTGGGCTCGGAGTCGGTGCGCGATCACCTCATCGACACAGCGCGGCCGTTCATCTTCGACACCGGGTTGGCGCCCTCGGCGGTGGGGGCGGCCCTGGCTGCCTTACGAGTGCTGGCTGAGGAACCCTGGCGCGCGGAGGCGGTGCTGACGCATGCGCGCACCCTGGCTGAGGTGTGTGATGTGCCCGCGGCACCGGAATCGGCAGTGGTGTCGGTGATCCTGGGTGACCCGGATGTCGCTGTGGCGGCCGCGGCCGCCTGCTTGGATGCCGGCGTGCGGGTGGGGTGCTTCCGACCGCCGACTGTTCCGGTGGGCACGTCTCGGCTGCGGCTGACCGCGCGCGCATCGCTGTCCGACGATGAGATGGACCTGGCCCGCACAGTGCTGACCGAGGTGCTCGCGGCCGGCAGGCGATGACGGTAGTTGTCATCACCGGAACCGGTACCGGTGTGGGCAAGACGATCGCGACGGCCGCGTTGGCCGGTTGTGCGCGCGGGGCCGGTCTTGACGTCGCGGTGTGCAAACCCGTGCAGACCGGCTTCAGGTCTGGCGGCTCGGCCGGAGCCGAGCACGGCGACGATGACCTGGCGGAGGTCGCACGACTGTCTGGTGTGACCGAACTCGTCTCGGTGGCGCGCTATCCCGAACCGTTGGCCCCGGTTGCGGCCGCCGCGGCGGTCGGGCGGTCGCTGCCGTCATCCGAGCAAATCATTGCTGCGGTGCGCGCCGTCGATCGGCCCGGCCGGCTGACCCTGGTGGAGGGTGCAGGGGGACTGGTGGTCGAACTCGCCGCTTCCGGCATCACCCTGCGTGACCTCGCCGTCGAACTCGCCGCGCCGGTACTGGTGGTGTGCGCAGCCGGTCTCGGCACCCTCAACCACACCGCGCTCACACTGGAAGCCCTTAAGAATAAGGGGGTTTCGTGTGCCGGACTGGTGATCGGATCCTGGCCGACGGCACCCGGCGCGGCCGAGGAGTTCAACCGTGGCGCGCTGGAAGACCTCGCACCGGTGCGCGCGGTGCTGCCGGCCGACGCGGCCGCGCTATCCCCGGCCGATTTCACCGTGATGGCGCGCGACGCGTTCGACCCCGCCTGGGTCACCGGACTCCTCTGATATGGCACACTCCATCGAGTTATTGCTGGACTCGCGCCCAGCGCATTGACCACATTCTGCGCGGCTGACCTCGTGCACTAATCTGACGGCGTGACACAGGCAGCCGTCGACATCCTGGCTCAGGCCCGCGAGCAGGTGCTTGAGCGCGGTGAAGGACTCTCCCGCGATCAGGTGCTCGCCGTCCTGCAACTCCCCGACGACCAACTCGAGGACCTGCTCAGCCTGGCCCACGAGGTGCGGATGCGCTGGTGCGGCCCGGACGTCGAGGTCGAGGGAATCATCAGCCTCAAGACCGGCGGTTGCCCGGAGGATTGCCACTTCTGTGCGCAATCCGGTTTGTTCGCTTCCCCGGTGCGCAGTGCATGGCTGGACATCCCCAGCCTGGTCGAGGCTGCGAAACAGACCGCCAAGTCCGGCGCCACCGAGTTCTGCATCGTCGCGGCGGTCCGCGGACCCGATGAGCGCCTGCTGGCTCAGGTCGCTGCGGGTATCGAGGCGATCCGCAATGAGGTCGAGATCCACATCGCCTGCTCGCTGGGCATGTTGACGCAGGAGCAGGTGGACCGTCTCGCCGAGATGGGTGTGCACCGCTACAACCACAACCTTGAGACGGCACGGTCCTTCTTCACCAACGTCGTCACCACCCACACCTGGGAAGAACGCCGCGACACCTTGGCGATGGTGCGCGACGCCGGCATGGAGGTGTGCTGCGGAGGCATCCTGGGTATGGGCGAGACGCTGGAGCAGCGCGCCGAGTTCGCCGCTGACCTCGCCGCGCTCGGCCCGGACGAGGTTCCGCTGAACTTCCTCAACCCCCGTCCGGGCACCCCGTTCGGCGACCTCGAGGTGATGCCCGCTTCGGAGGCACTCAAAGCCGTCGCGGCATTCCGACTTGCGTTGCCGCGCACCATGCTTCGGTTCGCCGGTGGCCGGGAGATCACCCTCGGTGACCTCGGCGCCAAACGCGGCATCCTGGGCGGCATCAACGCGGTGATCGTCGGCAACTACCTGACCACACTGGGCCGGCCGGCGGAGGCGGACCTGGAGTTGCTAAGCGACCTGCAGATGCCGATCAAAGCGCTCAATGCCACCCTGTAATCGGTGATGGTCGCGGATCTGCCGACACCGATCGGTGCGGGTGTCTACGACGTCTACACCGGAGAACCTGTCGGCGATGTCGAACCACTTGCTGCGCGGTTGGGACTCGAGCCGCCCCGATACTGCGCCGAGTGCGGCCGGCGCATGGTGGTGCAGGTGCGTCCCGACGGGTGGTGGGCGCAGTGTTCCCGGCACGGTCGAGTGGACTCAGAAGACTTGGATATACAGCGGTGACGAGCCACCCGCGGCGTTCCCGGCGGTCTGCCGCGGTGAGTGTTGTTGTGGCACTGACGGTGTGCGGTGCGGCGCTGGGTGCGCTGTGGGCCTGGATCGCTCCGCCGATCCACACCATCACCGCACTGACCCGATCCGGTGAACGAGTGGACGCATTCCTGGGCACCGAAGCCGACAACCTATTCGTCGCCGCCGCCATGCTGATCGGACTGCTGGTGATGCTGGCGATTGTTGCGGCCGTCGCGGTCTGGCAGTGGCGGGCCCATCGCGGACCGGTTCTGGCGACGGCGCTGTGGATCGGTCTGGTCGCGGCAGGCGCGGCGGCCGCCGGTGTGGGTGCGGCACTGGCGCATTGGCGCTACGGGACGCCGGACCATCAGGGCGTGGCGTTGACGCAAGAGAACCGGGTGCACTACTTCACCGAGGCGCCGGGAGTGTTCGCCGGTCACAGCCCGTTGCAGATCGCCGTCACGCTGCTCTTACCGGCTGCGCTGGCGGCGCTGACCTACTCACTGCTGGCCGTGGGCACACCGCGCGATGATCTCAGTGGCTGGCCGGTGGGCGATCATCAGTGGCCGCAGGAACATGTGTCGGTCGGACCACAGCTTTAGAGCGGGCGCAATCTCACCCGTCCGCCGCCGGCGACCCGCGCGACGATACCGCCCAGGCGCCACATGCCCGCGTAGGTGATCGGGTTGAGCAGCGTCGGCCACTTCGTGCGGATGAGGTGCGCGTCCACTGGCCGTCCGGCGAATCGGTCGTTCAGCCAGCGCAGCGTCATCGGCGCCGACATCGGGTGCAGCAGCATGTGTCCGCTGAACATGTCCCGGTGGTAGGTGACCTGAGCGCCGCCCTGGGAGTAAAGGTGGGCAAGGGTGTCGATGTCCTCGACGGCGATCACCGAGTCGTGCACCGCCTGGACGATCAGCAGTGGCGGCGTGGGCACGGTGCGGCCCAGCCTGATCGCGTCGAACACGTCACGGACCTCGGGTAGGTCCAGCACCTCGGCCAAAGGCTTGTGCACCAGGTTGTCCATGTCGGTCCGGAACCACCGGACCATCGCCTCCATGGTGGTCATCCGCTCCAGGCCGCGCAGCTTCGAGAGACCCTCGGTGGTCGTGTGTTCCTCGATCACCCGGTCCAGGTCCGGGAACGTCTTCGCCAGGGCCGACACCACCATCGCGGGTAGGCCCGCCATGTATGAGCCGTTGAGTCGGTGGAAAGTGTTGCCCAGGTCGCCCACCGGCGAACCCAGAACGGCGCCAACGATATTCAGCTCCGGGGCGTAATCGGCATGCACCTCAGCCGCCCAGGCGCTGGCGAGCCCGCCGCCCGAGTATCCCCACAGTCCGATCAAGCTATCGGATGCGAGTCCGAACCGTTCGAAGCTCAAGGTGGCGCGAAGCCCGTCGAGCACACGGTAGCCGGGTTCAAGGGGCGCGCCCCACATGCCGTCCGGGCCCTCATGGTCGGGCACCGAGACCACCCACCCCTCGGCCAGGGCTGCGGCCACCATGAGGTATTCGAATTGGGCCAGCGATCCGAGCGCGCGTGCTCGGCGCTGCATCGCGTAGGAGGGGAAGCATCGCGACGAGATCGCATCGATGGCGCACTGGTAGGACACCACGTGCCGGGGTTGGTCGGGGGCATGGCCGGCCGGAATCAACACCGTGGTGACGGTGGCCTGCGGGTTGCCATTGCGGTCGATGGTGCGGTAGAGCAGTTGGGTTGCCGTGACGCGTTGGGGGATGAGGCCCATGAAGCCGAGTTCGACGTCGCGGGACCGCAGCACCGTGCCGACGTCCGCGTGGTAAAAACCGGCGGGCGGCTCGTAGAACGGATCCTTCGACGGCAGCGCGGGACGTCCGCCACGCTGCAGCTCATCGTGCGGTGCTCGGCCGATCCACTCGGGGTTGACCGCAGCCCCATTCGCGATTGCCATGAATTCCTTTATGTCGGAACTTCCAATCTTACCTGAGAGATTCCTGAGCATCGGGCTTTTCGGGTGGACGCAGTGCGGCGAACTCGTCGGTGACCCGCAACCGGGAGTCGGTGAAGCGGTACAGCGCGGCCGGCCGCCCGCCACTGCGTCCCGGGTGGGCAGTGTTCCCGGTGGCGGTGATCACCCCGCGCCGTGCCAGCACTCGCTGCAGATTCGTGGTGTCGACCTGATATCCCAGCGCGGCGCCGTAGATGCCGCGCAGTGTCGACAGCGCAAATTCCTTTGGTGCCAAAGCGAATCCGAGATTGGTATAGGACAACTTGGCAGCCAGTCGCGTTCGGGCGTAGGACACCATCGGTTCGTGGTCGAACGCCATCGGAGGCAGGTCGCTGACCGGGTGCCAGCGGGTGTCCGACGGCAGTTCCGGCGTCGCCGGGGACGGCACCAGGCCCAGGAAGGTGGATGCGATGACGCGGGTGCCCGGTACCCGGTCGGGGTCGGAGAACACCGCAAGCTGTTCCAGATGTGCGACCTCTCGCAGATCCACCTTCTCGGCGAGCTGGCGACGCACCGACGCGGTGAGGTCTTCGCCGTCGCCGAGTTGCCCACCGGGCAGCGACCACCTACCGCGCTGCGGCGACAGGGCGCGTTGCCATAACAGCACGTCGAGGCCGGGTTTGCCGGTGGCCAGTGTGCGGACCTGGAATACGACGGCCAGCACCTCGTGTTCAGTGCTAATATGACTCATGTTTTCGATTATAAGTCGAAAACCCCGGATGCAAGACAGGAGGCGGCAATGACCGTCGCTGATCGCACCGATTCCGTGCTGGCCGCCGGCATCGTCGACGGCCCCGGTGGCTACACCGGCGTGGCCGGCGACGCCCAATGGGCCGCCGAAATCCGCCGGCTGGCCGCCCTGCGCGGCGCAACCATCCTGGCGCACAACTACCAACTGCCCGCCATCCAAGACGTCGCCGACCACGTCGGCGACTCGCTGGCCCTGTCCCGGATCGCCGCCGAGGCACCCGAGGACACCATCGTGTTCTGCGGTGTGCACTTCATGGCCGAGACCGCCAAGATCCTCAGCCCGGACAAAACCGTGCTGATCCCCGATCAGCGGGCCGGGTGCTCGCTGGCCGATTCGATCACTGCCGAGGACCTGCAGGCCTGGAAAGACGAGTTCCCGGGTGCCGTCGTGGTGTCCTATGTCAACACCACCGCTGCGGTGAAGGCGCTCACCGATATCTGCTGTACCTCCTCCAATGCCGTCGAGGTCGTCAATTCCATTCCGGCTGATCGCGACGTGCTGTTCTGCCCGGACCAGTTCCTCGGCGCGCACGTCCGGCGACTTACCGGCCGGACGAACCTGCATATCTGGGCCGGCGAGTGCCACGTCCACGCCGGTATCAACGGTGACGAACTCGCCGCCCAGGCCGCTAGCCACCCCGACGCCGAGTTGTATGTGCATCCCGAATGTGGTTGCGCCACATCGGCGTTGTACCTCGCCGGTGAAGGTGCGTTCCCGGAAGACCGGGTGAAGATCCTGTCCACCGGCGGCATGCTGGATGCCGCCCGCACCTCACACGCCAAGCAGGTTTTGGTGGCCACCGAGGTCGGCATGCTGTACCAATTGCGAAACGCCGCGCCGGGTATCGACTTCCAGGCCGTCAACGATCGCGCCTCGTGCAAGTACATGAAGATGATCACCCCGGCGGCACTGTTGCGCTGTTTGATCGAGGGTGCCGACGAGGTCGACGTTGATCCCGAGATCGCGCGGCGGGCCCGAGCCAGCGTGCAACGGATGATCGCGATTGGTGCACCCGGCGGTGGCGAATGACCCGCGCCTGCGGCGGTAACGCCGGCGTGGACTGGGAGCAGCGTGCCGACGTCGTCGTCATCGGCACCGGTGTTGCAGGCCTGGCCGCTGCACTGGCCGCGCACCGCCGCGGCAGTCGCGCGGTCGTGCTGAGCAAGGCCACCGAGACCGCCACCTTCTATGCCCAGGGCGGCATCGCCGTGGTGCTGCCCTTCACCGATGACACCGTCGAGGCGCATGTGCACGACACCGTGATCGCCGGGGCCGGACTCTGTGACGAGGACGCGGTGCGCTCCATCGTCGCCGACGGCTACCAGGCAGTGGCAGATCTGATCGCCGACGGCGCCCGGTTCGACGAGAGCGCCCCCGGCCAGTGGGCTCTGACCCGGGAGGGCGGCCATTCACGCCGCCGCATCATGCACGCCGGCGGTGACGCGACGGGTGCGGAGGTGCAGCGCGCCCTGGATCATGCCGCGGCCACCCTCGACATCCGACACAACCACGTCGCGCTGGAAATCCTGCACGATGATTCCGCCGTCACCGGTGTGCTGGTCGGCAATGCCGACGGCATCGGCGTGCTGCACACCTCCTCGGTGATCCTGGCCACCGGCGGACTCGGCCACCTCTACAGCGCCACCACCAACCCGGCCGGGTCGACCGGTGACGGGATCGCGTTGGCGCTGTGGGCGGGCGTGGACGTCACCGATATCGAGTTCATCCAGTTCCACCCGACAATGCTGTTCGACCGCAACGGATCCGGCCGTCGGCCGCTGATCACCGAGGCGCTGCGCGGGGAGGGCGCGGTACTGCTCGATATCCGCGGCGAGTCGGTGATGGCCGGCGTGCACCCGATGGGCGACCTGGCTCCCCGCGATGTGGTGGCCGCGGCCATCGAGGCGCGGATGCGCGAGACCGGAGATGAATGCGTGTTTCTCGATGCGCGGTCCATCGAGGGGTTCGCTGCGCGGTTCCCAACGGTGACCGCGGCCTGCCGCGAGGCCGGTATCGATCCGACGGCGAGCCCGATCCCAGTCGTTCCCGGCGCGCACTACAGCTGCGGCGGAGTGAGCACCGACGTACATGGCCGCACCACTCTGCCGGGGCTGTTCGCCGCCGGTGAGGTGGCCCGCACCGGTATGCACGGCGCCAACCGGCTGGCGTCCAACAGTCTGCTGGAAGGTCTGGTGGTGGGTGCGCGTGCGGGCCGGGAGGCCGCCGGGCATGCCCGCAGCGCCGGTGCGCCGATGGCGAAAGTGCAACCGGCCCAGAGGTTTGCGCTAGATCGCGACGATCTGCAGCAGGCGATGACGCGATGGGCATCAGTGGTCCGGGATGGTGACGGGCTGAGGCACCTCATTGATGAACTCGCTTGCGCCGCACCCCGCACGATGGCGACCCGCACCGATGTCGAGGACGTCGCGCTGACGGTGTCCGCGCGCGCCGTCGCGGTGGCCGCCCTGGCCCGCACCGAGACCCGCGGCTGCCACCACCGCGGCGACTTTCCCGATACCGATCCGGCGCAGGCTTTTCCGGTGAGCGTGCACGGCACCGCCGACGGCCGCGTCGCACTCGCGGCCATCCCCGTCGCGCGATGAGCCTGACACCTGACGAGCGCGCCGAGGCGCTGCTGACGATCCGCCGCGGCCTCGACGAGGACCTGCGCTACGGACCCGACGTCACCACCCTCGCGACCGTGCCCGCCGACGCCCGCACGGAAGCGGCCCTGGTCGCCCGGGAATCCGGTGTGGCCGCTGGAGTTGACGTTGCGCTCATGGTGCTCGACGAGGTGCTCGGAGCCGATGGCTACCGCGTGCTCGATCGGGTGCCGGATGGGACGCACGTCGAGCCGGGTCAAGCACTGCTGCGCATCGAGGGCCCCACCCGGGGACTGCTGACCGCGGAACGCACCCTGCTCAACCTCCTCTGCCACCTCTCCGGAATCGCCACCGCCACCGCCGCCTGGGTGGCCGCCGTCGAGGGAACCACGACCAAGATTCGCGATACCCGCAAGACCCTTCCCGGACTGCGGGCGCTGCAGAAGTACGCGGTGCGCGTCGGTGGCGGGGTCAACCACCGGATGGGCCTCGGTGATGCCGCACTGATCAAGGACAACCATGTGGCCGCGGCCGGATCGGTGGTCGCCGCACTGCGTGCCGTCCGTGCCGCCGCGCCCGATCTGCCGTGCGAGGTCGAGGTTGACACCCA
>Ga0304730_1001466_pt1 | contig 17746 bp, 16 predicted proteins | sample M_130628_MF_Meta_FD_190474 | JGI IMG/M metagenome (GOLD analysis project Ga0304730, IMG submission 190474) | Freshwater microbial communities from Lake Montjoie, Canada to study carbon cycling - M_130628_MF_MetaG (v2) (version 2) | ecosystem: Environmental > Aquatic > Freshwater > Lake | place...
AAGAAAAGTAAAATATTTTTTAAATTTTAGTTTGTCGCCAGCACAAAAGGAAAAAGCAATTGATTTTTTCTTTTCAAAATTAGTAGCGGATGAACAAGACTTTGCCCATAAATTATATATGAATGATGCCGATTTAATTAAATTAGCAAAAGCAGATTCATTGGGTTCTCATGGTGAAAATCATTTACCATTAGCAACCTTAACTCCTCAAAAAGCAGCTTTAGAAATTACAAATGCTACACAGTATTTAGAGTCGATTACCAATCAAAAAATAACTTCATTTTCATATCCCTATGGCGGAAAAGATGCAGTAAACGATAGCATACCTAAATTGTTTGACGCAACCGATATCGAATTTGCATTTACCATGTGGAGAGGTTTGAATACTGAACAAGATTTTAAAAATCAACCCTATTTATTGAAACGAATTGATACAAATGATGCTCCTGGCGGTAAAAATAATTCATTCGAATACTCATTCATAAAGCATGATTAAAATTAGAATTGCCGAAATAGAAAACTTTAGTCCAGAAGTCATTTCTCAACTTAGAGAAATGGCAACTGTAGATGTAATAGAAACAGAAAAAGAGGATTTAAAAAAATGTTTGGAAGAGTATGATGTTTTTTGGTTTAGGTTAAAATTTAAAATAGAGAAAAGCGATTTTCCTGAAAATATAAAATGCAAATACATTGTTTGCCCAGTAACAGGTTTAGATCATATTGACTTAGATTTTTGCAAACAAAAAGGGATCACGGTTTTATCTTTAAAAGGAGAAAAAGAATTTCTAAAAAAAGTAAGAGCAACGGCAGAATTGACGATAGCGCTCACATTGTCTTTGTTAAGAAAATTACCTCAAGCCATTCAATCAGTAAAGGATTATCGATGGCAAAGAGATTTATTTAAAGGCAACGAAATTTTTGAGAAAAAAATAGGAATTGTTGGAGTAGGTCGATTAGGGACAATAACGGCACAATATTTTAAAGCATTTGGTGCAACCGTGTATGGTTATGATATTGTTGATTTTGACGAATCCATTTGTACTAAAATAAACAGTTTAGAGGAGTTAGCTTCCATGGTTGATATTTTAAGTATTCATGTTGCCTATCAACCATCAACTCATCATTTGATTGATAAAAAAATAATACATTGTATGCAACCAACTTCTGTGTTGATCAATACATCAAGAGGTGGGGTAATACAAAGTGAAGCATTGTTGGATGCATTGCAAAAAAATGAAATAGCAGGTGCCGCATTGGATGTTTTAGAAAATGAATATGACATCCTTCAAAATAAATTAATCGCCTATTCTACACAAAATGATCATTTACTAATATCACCACACATTGGCGGAAACACTTGGGAGTCGTTTGAAAAAACAGAAATGTTTTTGTTTAATAAATTAAAAAAAGAAATAAATTTTGTCTAGAAAGGATATTAAAATATTGGCCATTATACCAGCAAGAGAGGGATCTAAAAGAGTGCCACATAAAAATTTTAGGGCATTTGCAAATACTACTTTGCTTGATTTGGCCATACAACAAGCATTAGATGCTAAACTAGTCGATCGAATTGTGGTTAATTCGGATGCGCCTCAAGTGCAAGCAATTGCAGCAAAATACGAAGCTAAAGGCATTGATTATTTAGACCGTCCAAAGGAATTGGCATCGGATGAATCTCCTGCAATTGATTACATGATTCAAACGATCAATCATTATCAATCCAAAGGAATTTTATATGATTGGGTGGTCATTATTCAAGCCAGCAGCCCATTAAGAGAAGGGAAAGACATTGATGCAACCATACAATTATTAAAAGATAATTCTACAGGAGATTCGGCAGTGAGTGTAGTAAAATTGCCGCACATGATTCATCCTCATAAATTAAAAAAAATGAATGGAGTGACATTGGAACCTTGGTTGGTAGATGAAGGGCAAAAAACGTCGGCACACGAATTGCCAGATATTTTTGTAAGAAATTGTGCGGTTTATGTTTTTAAAACGAGTCATTTATTACAAGGAATTACATATGGTGAAAACTCATTAGGATATGTGATGCCAGAAGAAACTTCGGTAGATATAAACGATATGATCGATTTTGAATTTGCAGAATATAAATTTAGAAAAAAGAATGAAACTCATTAATAAAATCATTTTACGTATTTTTAAAAAGGGTTATGAGTTGTATTGGAAATCAATATATAATTCATACAGAGAAAAATATAATTTACATTCCAGTTTTAAATTCAATGGAACCAATATTTTAATGTACGGTGATGGAGAAATACAATGCAGTGAATCTTCCTATGTTGGTCATTATTCAACCATTCAGTCTTCTAAAAATTATAAAGTAAGCATAGGTCATCATACTTCTATCAGTCACAATGTTAGAATATATACGAGTTCTGCAATCCCTGATCAAGATTTTATGAAGGATACATTACTTTCCAAACAAGGAGATGTAATTATAGGTAATGGGGTTTGGATAGGGGCAAATACATTTATAAATCCAGGCGTAATAATTGAAGATAACAGCATCATTGGTGCCAATTCTGTTGTAACAAAAAATGTAGAAAAGAATTCAATTGTTGGAGGTGTCCCAGCTAAATTAATTCGATATAAAAAAAATATAAATGCTTAAAAATAGACTAAAAGATATTTTAAAAGATTCCTCTATTTATGGAATTAGTAAAATATTAGGTCAAGTAATTAGCTTTTTTTTAATTCCACTATATACTTCCTATTTAAATCCAAGTGATTATGGTGTATTAACGATGATAGGAATTATGACAAGTTCAATGTCTTTGCTAATGACTTTCGGTGTTGATTCATCTACTTATAGATTTGTGGGTTTATCTAAAGAGCAAGAAGATCAAAAGCAATATTCCAGTACCGCTCAACTGTTAACATTAGTCATTTCATTAGTGATTATTTGTATTGCATTGATGTTTATAGGTAAATTAAATATCCTTTTTGTTTCAAAAAATTCGGATGTAGTTTTTTCAATTATCGGATTATGCATTGCTTTTTTTGATACGAGTAGTACCATTCCTCGAGCATATTTAAGAATAAAAAGGAAACCAAATGTCATTGCAATCGCCAGTTTAATCAACATATTAACGTCTATTTTATTTACACTACTTTTAGTAGTGGTTTTTAAATTAGGTATAATTGGTGCATTGATTGGAAATTTATCAGGGTCGATTGGTTCATCTTTATTTTTAATTTTCAAAAGTAAGATTAGCAATATAAATGGATTTTCTAAAGTGAAAAGTATGGAGCTTATCAAATACTCTTTACCGGTATTGCCATCACAAATATTTGCATTTTTGATTCCTATTTATTCTCAATGGTCACTAAAAAATTATTTTACATTAGACCAATTAGGAATTTATAGTATTGCTTTAAAATTTACCATTCCAATCAGTGTTTTACTAAGTATGTTTCAGCAAGCATACGCTCCCTATAAGTTTGAGATATTTAATAAAGATGAACATCCTCAGAAAACATTCAGTGAAATCCTAAACATGTTTGTTTTGTTCTTTGGAACTCTATTATTAATCATAGCATTTTATGGTGGATATCTGCTTAAATTAATGACGAACTCTTCTTTTCATGAGGCCACTAATTATATTTTTTACATCGCACTGATTCCGCTAGCTCAAGGTCTTTATTTTATGTTTGGTACTGGAGTCGAGTTTGCAAAAAATCCAATATTCAGACCAATTATTAGTGCAGCAGGTTTGCTAACGGTTATTCTTTTAAATAAATTTTGTATAGATCATTGGGGCGTTGCAGGTGCTGCTATTTCAATCGTATTTGGTTGGCTAGTTATGGGCACATTACTTTTTTTGTACTCACAACAACTTTACAAAATAAGTTATCAATGGTGGCTGATTATTCCATTCTTAATTGTAGTTGTGTTTTTGTCATACTTTTTTAATGAGATCAATAATCAGAATATTATTAAGAAAATAGGAATCACAATGTGCACCATACTTTTTGTTGCATATTATATGAATGGTAAGTTGAATACCTTAAAAATAAAAAAATGAGATTGAATCTTTTACAGCGATTGTATATTTATTTCACAGAGGGTTTGCCCACAAGAATAAAAAAATATATTAATTACAAGGAAATGCAATCCATACGGATGAGATATACTGTAGGACATTGCGGAGAAGCATTGACTGTTAATGGAAAATTTAAAGGATTTGGGAAACATGTTTTTTTGGCGGATCATGTAAATTTTAATGACAATGTATTTATAAACGGATTAGGCGAAGTGCATATTGGGAGATACTTTCATACCGGTGCCAATTTAACTATTATAAGCACCAATCATAATTTTGAAAATGCTTCCTCTATCCCTTACGATAAAATTAGAATTCATAAATCGGTCATCATTAAAGATTTTGTATGGTGTGGAAATAATGTAACGATCATTCCTGGAATTACAATTGGTGAAGGAGCAATTATCGCTGCAGGAGCTGTGGTTGTAAAAGATGTACCCGATTGTGCCATTGTAGGTGGAAATCCTGCACAAATAATAAAATATAGAAATACAGAAGAATTCTATAAACTAAAATCGGAAAAGAAATTTTTATAAAGATGGCTGAAATAGCTGAAGAATATAAATCAAGCATTGAATCTATTTCTATTGCAAAAGAGAAGGGTATTTCTTTTGATTGGAATGGCATGGATTTAAGCGATATATTATTAGCTGAATGGATTGAAAATGAAATAAAAGGTTCTCAAATCAATAGTAAAAAATTTAGTTTTAAACATAAAATAAAACTGAAATTACATGCTTGGAAACAGCGATTAAAATCAATAAATAAAAATGGGAACTATGAATTAGTCGTATTTTTAAATTCTCAAAGTCAATGGATCATCTTAAAGCCGGTATTAATTGAACTGGTCAATGAAGGCTCCAACTTAAAAATATTGACTACCAAAGCTGCTTTATTAGAACAAATAATAAAATATAATTTAGATTGTAATTTACTTGTAGGCTACCATTTTAAAAAATTCACTCAAGTAGAAGATCATCCAATGTTGAGTTTAATCAATCAATCTTTTCCTAAATTGAGTTATTTGTATGCTGCTGTTTTGCCTTATTTAAATCATCCCCAATTATCGTATTTATTAGTTGGGAACGACAATACACCCGAAGGAAGATTGGTTGCCAACATGGCCATTCAAAAAAATATTGCAACAGGCTGTATTCAACACGGTAGCTTAAATAGAATTAATCCATTGCATGGTAGAAGTATTGTGAAACATTTTTTTGCATTTGGAGTAAAACCAAAACAAGAACTTGAATTTTTAGGTAAACCAACCAATGAAATTTTTGTAAAAGGATGGCCATTACAAGAGCAATTTAAAAATAATGTAAACAATATAGCAACTGATCATTTTTTTAAAACACCTACTATTGTGATCACATTTAGTGGTCCTGGACATAGCACAACAGAAGCGCATCACATTCAATGCATAGAGATAATTAAACAATTGCAAGAGGAATTAAATTTATCAATTTGTATAAAGCTTCATCCTAAAGACAATGTAAATTATTACAAAGGATTTATAGCAGATAAAACGATGCTTTTAACAACGAATGATTTGATGGAAAAAGGATTAACCATTCATCAATTATTAAAGGAAGCACACATTGTATTAACCGGTGCAAGTACAACTGCTTTAGATGCTTTATTATGTGAGACAGAAGTGGTGTCATTTGATTTAATGAAAGCATATAAAAAGGTAGATTTTATTCAAGATGGTTTAGTTCATTATGTAGAAAGTAAAGAAAGTTTGAAGCAAATTATTTTGGATATATTAAGTAAGCCAAAATCACATTTAGATGCTACTCAAAAAAAAGCAATAGAGGAATATTATTATCAATTTTATAATGACAATTACAATCCATCTTTCGAAATAGCCAAAATAATAAATGAAACAATCGCATTAAAAGAACGTATTCGCTGCAATAGATAAATGAATAAAGCAACATACAATATATTATACATTCATCAAGATGCATTAATTACTGGCTCAGCAATTAGTTTGCGAAATATGATTGCCGGCATCAATCAATCCCTGTTTGAAATATATGTGGTTGTTCCAACGGATGGCCCTGCTATACAAATTTGGAAAGATGCAGGTGCAACCGTTTTTATTTTTAATTTCAAAACCTTTTGGACAAGTCCAGGTCCTGCCTGTTTTAGTAGAAATAATGTGAAACAATTAGCTGCTTTATTACCAAACAAAGCTTTAAAATCTTTTGTATTAAATCTTAATCCAGATCTCATACACATTAATGACAAAGCGGCTTTGCAAGCAGGTGTGAGTTTGAAAAATTGTGGCATTCCAATAATACAACATTCAAGGAGTGCGTATCATTTAACGGCTTGTAAATTAAATAAATATCTAAGTTCAAAAAGTATCATTCAATATGCGAGTCATATCATTTGTATTTCAGAAGATGAAATGCAACAATTTGAGCACCTGCAAAACAAATCGATTATGTTTAATACGGTCAATTTAGAGGATGCAAAAATTGCACAACAAAATAGACTGGCCATACGGAGTCAATTAAATATAGGAGAGGATGAAATTGTTATTGGCATGGCTGAGAATATAGGAATATATAAAGGACTTTTTGATATCATTGACATCATTAAATTGTTAAAAGAAAAGTGCATTCAGCAATATAAAATAGTAATTGTTGGTAAAATTGATGACAACGATACAATCCATATAAATGATTTTCAAGGATCTACCTATGCGTATTTCCAAAAAATCATAGCAGAAAACAAGGTCGAGAAAAATGTAATTTTAGCAGGCTTTCAAAAAGAGCCTTTAGCCTATATAGCCGCCATGGATTTACTGTTGGTTTCTAAACAACACGGGGTTCTTGGAAGGCAACCAATAGAAGCCCAGTCTGTAGGTACTGCTGTTTTAGCGGTTAATGGACACAGTAAAAAAAGTACCATATTAATCAATGAAGTAGGTGGTTATTTAGTGGATTCTGTGGAAGAATTAAAACAAAAATTATTGGTATTAATTTCCAATCCTGCGCATTTAAAAAATTTAGGTGCTAAAGGACAAGAATATGCAATGAAACATTTTGATCTGAATCAATATGGAAAAAAAATAGAAGAATTGTATCTAAAAATAATAGACAAATGCAAACAATAATACTAGCTGCTGGTAAAATAGATTATACAAGATTACCTTTTGGTATGCATCAAAGCAATGCTACAATTCCTGTAAATGGAAAACCGGTAATCAGTTGGATATTGGATGACCTGATAAAAAAAGAAGTAAAAAATGTAACGATTGTCGTTCGAATTGAAAACAATCGATTGATTCAATTGTTGGAAAAACATTATACAAAAAGAGTAAATCTTCAACTCGTACAAGTAGATGAACCTAAAAGTATTTTAGATTCTTTGCATGCAGGACTTCAGAGTATTGAAACTACCAATGAGCCTATACAAATAATATTAGGTGATACGTTAATATATGATTCGTATGATGGCAAAGAAGATAAATTATATATTTCCACAGTTACCCATTCAGAAAATTGGTGTGTTGCGCTTGCTGATGAAAAAGGGGAATTAATTTCTTTGAATGATAAAAAAAGAATGGAAGGAGATGCACATTTGGCTTTGTGTGGATATTATTGTTTTTCGGATGTTGCGCTATTAAAAAATTCATTGAAAGAAAGTATAGAAAATCAGGCAAAAGAAATTAGCACGATTATTTTAAAATATCATTCTGTAAAAAAAATGAATTTAATTCATGCAGAAAATTGGTTTGATTTTGGAAATTTAGAGAGCCTGATTAATTCTAAAAAAAGTTTATTGAGGCCAAGGCATTTTAATCAATTAATAATTGATCCTTTGCTAAATACGATTACAAAAATTAGCGAAAAAAATGAAAAATTAGAAGATGAATTAAACTGGTATTCATTGCTGCCAGAAGAATTAAAAATACTGACTCCAAGAATTATTTCTAGAAATAAAAACGCCACTCAAGTAACCATCACCCAAGAGTTTTACGGATATCCTACTTTATCAGAATTGTTTGTTTATGGGGATTTGAGTATTTCCGTTTGGGAATCTATCATTCAGTATCTCTTCGAAATACACAAATTGTTTTCAATTTATACAAAAGCAGTTTCCATTGAAAGCAGCAAAGAAATGTATATTGATAAAACACAAGAGCGAATTAATCAATTGTTGCAGGATGATACATGGAAAGAAATTTGGAATTACGAAACGATCAATATCAATGGGAAAGCATTTCCAAATATCCCAACGCTTTTAAAAAAATTAGACACTTCAATTGTCAATTTAACCAATATAGAAACCTATACAATTATTCATGGCGATTATTGTTTGTCTAATTTATTGTATGATTTAAATAATCAAATCGTACGAATGATTGACCCAAGAGGTAGTTTTGGGCAAAAAGGAATTTATGGCGATCCTCGTTATGATATTGCAAAATTAAGACACAGTATTGCAGGATTATATGATTATATAGTTGCCGATTTATTTACGGTATCATTTGAAGGAAATAATTTTTCGTATGAAATTTTAGAAGACGAAAAAAATACTGAACTCGAAAAATACATGGATGCATGCATATCAAAATACGGCTATGAAATCAATGAAATTAAATTGATTGAAGCATTGTTGTTTTTAAGTATGATTCCATATCATGCAGATTATCCGGCTCGACAACAAATTATGTACATCGCAGCGCATCAAAAATTATTTAATTTGTATGAAATGTAATCAATTCATTTTCGTACAATCAATAAAAAATACAAAATAGCTGGAAAAAGTGTAGCAGGAAATAAAAAAATAATGAAAAAGAAAATATGAGAATAGTAATTGATTTAGATGGTACAATCTGTACATTAAAAACTTCTACAGAAACTTATGCAGATGTAAAAGTAATACCAGGTGCAAAAGAATTTATAAAAGAACTGAGAGCACAAGGGCATTATGTAATTATTCAAACGGCTAGAAACATGGCAACATGTGATAGCAACATTGGAAAAGTAATTAAGAATGTAGGAAAAATAACATTGGAGTGGTTAGAGAAAAATGAAATTGAATACGATGAAATATTTTTCGGTAAACCCAATGCCCAATTGTATATCGATGACCGAGCATTTCGTTTTGAAGATTGGAAAAAAATGGAAGTGAGTGAATTAGAAAAAATGGCAAAGGAAAAATGATTGTAGTAATTCCAATGGCTGGCAGAGGAAGCCGATATAGTAATGTAGGATATACTACACCGAAACCGTTGATCGAAATAGATGGTAAACCAATGATTTATCATGCGTTTCAGTCTATTAAAAACGTACAGTTTCGAAAACTAATCTTTGTTGCATTAAAAGAACATGAAGAAAATTATCAAGTAAGTCAAATCTTAAAAAAATACATTCCTCATGAATTTGAATTGATATTATTAGACGATGTTACAGAAGGTCAGCTGTGTACCGTTTTAAAAGCGGCTGATTTTTTTGAAAAAGGAGAAGGGTTGTTGATAGCAGCTTCTGACTCATTTATTGAAAGTAATATAGCTGAAGAAATTGTAGAAAACCAATTTGATGGTTTAATTTCTGTTTGTGATATGCCAGGTGAGCAATGGAGCTTTGCTAAAATAGATGATCAAAACAATGTGGTTGAAGTAACCGAAAAAAAGCGAATATCTGATCATGCAAGCACCGGAATTTATTATTTCAGTGATGCAAAAAAGTTTCAATTTGAAGCAGAAAAATTAATAGAGAATAAAGAAACTACAAAAAACGAATATTATGTGATGCCACTTTATTCGAAATTCATACAGGAAGGGGCCATCATTAAACTCTCGCATGCAAAAGCCATGTGGGATATGGGAACCCCTGAATCAAAATTAAAATTTGAAAATTATTTAGATGGAAAATAAGTTTAGTATTTGTATTCCGAATTATAATTACCAAGATTATATAGGAATCACGCTAGAAAGTGTATTGAATCAACAGTATCAAAATTTTGAGCTGTTAATTGCAGATAATCACAGCACCGACAATTCAATTGAAATTATTAAACAATACGCCAATAAATTTCAGCAGTATCATTATAAAATCAATAAAACAAATCTAGGGTTTGCAGGCAATTTGGATGAAGTTGCTAAAATGGCGAAGGAAGATTTGATCATCATGCTTTCATCGGATGATGTGATGCAAAACGATGCCCTTGCTGAATACAATAAATTCGTGGATTGCATTCCTGAAAATGAACAATTTGCTTTTTGTTCTGCATTTGAAAAAATAGATGGCAACGGACAATTTATTGAATATTTAAATGCCAATAAAAGCATACTTTGGCTCCACACAGATATCGATCCGGAACTCACTTTAAAAATGGGTTTTGATGTTTATAAAGTGCCCAGTGGAATCATGTTAGAAAGATGCTTGAATCGTTTTTATTCACCATTTAATTTCGCATCCACTTGTTTTAAAAAAGACACCTACGAAAAGGTGGGTGGCTACAGCGGAAGCAGGATGTATAATCCAGATAAATGGTTTAATTGGAAATTGTTATCCGAAACGGATTTTGTTTATTTTTTAGATAAACCTTTATTTCAGTATCGATGGCATAATACCAATCAAGCAGCTGGCCAATTGGCTACTGGTGATTTAAAATATTGGGTTGATGAATATCGAAATTGCTTTGAATGCAATCATCAAATGAGAAAAAAAGCCAACCTTGAGCAAGAAGAAATTCAAGATTATTTTATAACGCATGCATTAAAATATTCCATTCGAAAAATAGCAGTTGGTGATAAGCAAATGGCAAAAAGAGTATATAACTTTGCCAAAGCATGCTATCCCCAAAATGTAAAAAAGAATAAATACAATGGATACAATTGGATTGGATTGGTTTTATTTCCTCTGAGCAAATATTTGTTGAAAAAAGTGATCAAATAATCAATGTTAAAACGAAAAAATAAAATAAGTAGACAGGAGTTTAGAGTAAAAAAATACGTTGACTATTTAGCGCTATTTATGGGTTTCCCAATGATTTTAATATTGGGTTTCAATATCACTTTATTTTTATTTGCTGCGATTATTTATTACACACCTAACAAAACGTTGCTGTTTAATTTCAAAAATAAATTCTTTATCCTCCCAGCATTATTTATTTTCGGAGCTTGTATTTCGGTGTTCGATGTGAATGTGAATGAATCGGGTGCATTTTCACAATCACTGGGTGTTTTGCCCAATTATATTTATTGGGCATTGCTAATTATCGTGGTTGGGAATTCACAGAAATTAATCAATCTTCCTCAAATAACAAGATTTTTATTGAATGGTTTAATTTGTTTAATAATTTATTATAAAATACAAGATCCAATCAGAGCTGCACTTCCATTTTTGTTTAATCTTTCAACGCCCAACAACTTTGCATTTATATTAATTTGTTTCTCCCCACCGGTATTGGTCTATCTATGGAAAATAAAAAAAAGTGTACCATGGGCCGTATTTTTTTTGGCTATAGTCGTTGTCATTTTAACGTTTGAAGGCAGAAGAGCAGGAACACTCCTTACCTTGATTCCTTGTATTCTTGCCGTCGTATTTACAAAAATTAATTCTTCAAAAATTGTGGTAGGAATTATTGCAACGTTGTTTTTTACGATCATGATTCAAACAGCATTGGTAGAAGAAATTATTAAAGATTCCAATCCAAGAATTTATGAATTAATTTATTCAAATGAAAATATTCAAACCGAAGATCAATCCTATTTAACTCGACGCATACAGGTGGAAAAAGGATTGATTATTTTTTCAAATAATCCGATTACAGGTATTGGATTGAATTTATTTTCAAAATTTGAAACAGATGCAATTGGTGATTTTGCAGGTGCAGAATTGGTTTCAAAAAAAGATAATATTACCCGTAAAAGTGCACACAATTCCTATATTTCTGTGCTTGCCGAAGGGGGATTATTGTTGTTCATTCCTTTTATTGGCATCCTGCTATTTAATATTTTTCATTTTATAAAAAAATACAATGCACGGTCGCAAATAGAAAACGCATTTTATTGGTCTTTTTTAGCCATGCTCATTCATTTTTATTTTATTACTGCCATCGTAAATGTGTATGCTTGGTTTTTAATAGGCATTGTAAGTATGCTCAGTATTAAATATGAAAAAGTAATCAATATAAAAATAAATGATCGAGTTTAATTCACTAAAATGATTACAATATGAAACTGGCATTCTATTACCATGTTCCCATCTCCTCCAATGATGGTCAACTTTCTATACCTTCTTATTTAGGTGTTTTTATCGATTCGCTTGCTTCATCGGTGGCAGAATTATATTTGGTGCTTCATGAAGCAAATGCTAGCCAGGCATTGGAGTGTGATTATCAATTGCAAAGTAAAAATATTCGTTGGATCAATATGGGTTTTAAAACGCCTGCTTGGCACAGAGATTTATTTTATCGAAACGTATTAAAAAATAAACTCAATGAGATAGCAAATTGTGATGCCTTCATTGTGCGATCTCCTTCTCCATTGGCTCCCTATTTTCATCATTTTATAAGCAATAAAACAACCTTGTTTTTTATGGTCGTTGGCGATTATTTAGATGGAGCGACTCATTTAAAATCATCCACGTTTAGGGATCGATTGATTTATCAATATTTAAAATACAACGATCGAAATTTTACCAAAGCAATTAAAAAGACAGCGATTTTAGTCAACTCAAAAGGACTTTTCGAAAAATATAAAAACACGGCAAAATCGATTCATCTAATAAAAACTACGACCTTGTCTTCCAATGATTTTTTCATGAGAGAAAATACATGCCTAAACGACTCGATAGAATTGTTGTATACCGGAAGAATTGATGTTGCCAAAGGATTGCTCGAATTGGTAGAAGCAACGAGTATTTTAATCAAAGAAAATCATCGGTTGGTGTTAAATATCGTTGGGTGGGAACAAGACAATGTTGCTCGGCCTGTAGAAAATAAAATGATTGCATTGGCAAAAAATTTAGGCATCGAAAAGCAATTGATTTTTCATGGTCGAAAAAAAGTGGGTCCTGAATTAAATAAAATGTACCAGCAAGCAGATGTGTATGTTATACCTTCTTACCATGAAGGATTTCCTAGAACTATTTGGGAAGCAATGGCCAACTCCTTGCCAGTAATAGCAACCAAAGTCGGCGGCATTCCATCATACCTCACGCATGAAAAAAATGCCATTTTAATAGAAACTAAAAGTGTGAACGAAATCGTTATTGGTATAAAAAAAATGGTAAACGATTCAATGCTTCGCAAAAAAATTATTGTTGAAGGATTTGAACTTGCGAAGTTAAATACTCTTGAAGTTCAAACTGAAAAAATGATATCTATTGTAAAAGAAGCTTTACAAAACTAAAATAGTTATTTTGAAAAAATATAAACATAACGTTTTATTTATCGGTTCTTTTTTATCAGCTACAAGAGGATCAAAAGGCATTGCAGAATCTTTATCTGAAAGATTAAAAGAAGATGGAATAGAAATAAAATTAGTTTCAACGTATGAAAATAAAATTCTACGTCTAATAGATATTTTATTTGCTGTTATATTTTCCAAATCAAAAAAAATTCATATAGACGTTTTTAGCGGCTCTGCATTTACGATTGCAGACATTGCGTCGAAGCTAGCAAAATTTAGAAAAAAAGAAATTTTATTTACTTTACATGGAGGAAAACTAACTGAATTTGCTACCACTAAAATGTCCAAAATACATCAAGTTTTTAACCGAGCAGATTATATCCAAACACCCTCTTTGTTTTTACAATCCTTTTTTCAAAAAGAAGGATTTAATATTCATTATTTACCCAATAGTGTTTCTTTAGAAAAATTCTCATATTCTGCTGAAAATAGAAAAGCATTTTCATTATTGTGGGTAAGAGCATTTATTCCAATTTACAATCCACATATTGCAGTTGAAATTTTGAATGAAGTCAAAAAAAAATACCCAGAAAGCACACTCACAATGGTCGGACCAGATAAAGGAGAATTAGCATCAACAAAATTATTAGCAACCCAATTAAAAATATTAAATTCTATAACATTTACTGGTGCTGTACCAAATAATGAATTAGAAAAATATTATCAAAGTCATTCCATTTTTTTGAACACTACTTCTTATGAAAGTTTTGGTGTAGCTCTTATAGAAGCTGCTTTGTGTGGAATACCAATTGTATCTAACAATGTAGGCGAAATTCCTTTTTTGTGGTCGCACAAAGAAAACATAATGTTGGTAGAAAATAATAGAGTAGATGAATATAAAAACAGCATTTATAATTTATTTGAAGACCCAAATTTATACTCTAATTTATCTAAAAATGCACGAGCAAAAGCAGAAGCATTTAATTGGAAAAATATAAAACCAACTTGGATGAATTTGTTAGTTGAATAAAATACAAGAATGAATAAAATAGCTATTTATCAACGATTACCCAATTTTATAAAGTCATTATTGGCTAGTTTTTATGGTATGCGTTTGCAAAAAAGACGCACCTATTTAAGAGCCACTTTTGAAGAAAATTTAAAAGAACGATCTACTTGGAATCAAACTGAATATTTAAATTGGCAAAAAAATGCAATCGCAGAAATGCTTGTTTATGCCGCACAAAAAGTGCCCTATTATAGAAATTATTGGACTGGTAAGGATCAAAAAAATATCCGCGATATCAATGCGTGGCCAATACTCGAAAAAGACATTGTTAGAAATCATCCAACTCAATTTATTTCAGATGATTTTAATATCAACGATTTGTCTGTGATGCATACCAGCGGAACATCAGGAAAACCAATGACGATTTATTTAAGCAAAGAAAGTTTTGGACTTTGGTATGCCTTATATGATATCAGAATTAAAAAAGAAAATGGAGTAGATCCGCTGCACGATGCGTACGGAACTTTTGCTGGTCAATTAGTGTGTGCTCAAAATGAAACAAAGCCACCTTTTTGGGTGCACAATCAATTTGGCAAACAAGTTTATTTTTCATCTTATCATTTAAACGACAAAAATATTGAGAGCTATGTAAAGGCCATTTTCGATTACAAACTAACGTACTTAATGGGCTATACATCTGCATTGCATTCGGTGGTTGTTTTAGCGAAAGCAAAAAATATTCAATTGCCAAAATTAAAATTAGTAATCACCAATGCCGAACCATTGTTTGATCATCAAAGAGAATTAATTTCTACGGCCTTTCAATGCCCTGTCGTGCAAACGTACAGCGGATGTGAATATGCTTTTGGAGGTACAGAAGATTTACAAAAAAATATGTGGCTTTGGCCCGAAAGTGGGCTGCTTGAAGTGCTAACCGCTGATGGACAAATTCAACCATTTGGCCAAGGTGCTTTTTTAGCAACGGGCTTGGTAAATAAAGCAATGCCATTGATACGATATAAAATTGGAGACAGTGGCACAATTGAAGATCCTGCGATTACAAAGTCAATAGGAAACATGCTTCGGTTAACCTCGATTGATGGACGCACAGATGATTTAATTAAAACACCCGATGGAAGATTAGTAGGCAGATTAGATCCTGTTTTTAAAGCGGATTTTGCGATCAAAGAAGCGCAAATTATTCAAGAAAAAATAAATTTAATTATTTTAAAAGTTGTAGAAGAAGATCATTTTAATGAAGAACAAAAGCAAGAATTAATTGCCAGATTAAAAGACAGAGTAGGGGAAGGAATGGAAGTGAAATATGAATCGGTAGAATCTATTCCACGAAATGCCAATGGCAAATTCAAAGCAGTTGTTTCGATGATAAATTAATAAAATGGAAGAAAGTAAAAAAACAATTTGGGTCATCAATTATTTTGCAGGCACGCCGAATTCGGGCTGGGGTGAACGCCATTTTTATTTTGCAAAATATTGGAAACAACAAGGCTATGCGGTAAAAATTATTTCATCGTCCTACAACCACATGTTCAATGAAAAAACATTGCCCGTTACAACCGGAGAATTTACAGATGAAACATGTGAAGGCATCGATTTTGTTTGGGTAAAAACACCTAAATACAATCCTCAATCCATGAAGCGTTTTTGGGCACAATTGGTTTTTGCTTGGAAGGTAATGAAATTGCCAATTGAAAAATACGGCAAACCTGCTACTATCATTGTTTCTTCGATGCCTATTTTTCCTATTTGGAGTGGCATTCAAATGAAACAAAAATGGGGTGCTAAATTGTTGTTTGAAATCAGGGATATTTGGCCATTAACGTTGCAATTGTTAGGCAAAAAATCAGCAACACATCCTGCAGTAAAATTCATTGGATGGTTTGAAAAAATAGGCTATCAAAAAGCAGATGTAGTGGTTTCTTTATTGCCCAATGCACATGAACATTTTAATGAAGTAGCTCAAAAAAAGGTTGTGTTTGCCTATATACCCAATGGCATCGACGCCACTGAATTAAAAACAGTATCAATTCCTGCAGAACTTAAAAATAGTTTACCAAAAAATAAATTTATTATCGGGTATGCAGGCACTTTAGGCTTGGCCAATGCATTGGAATATTTAATGGATGCCGCTGAAATTTTAAAAGAAGACCATCGTTTTCATTTCGTGATCGTAGGGGATGGATATTTGAAAACATCTCTCTCAGAAAAAAGTAAAGATTGGGGCAACGTATCTTTTTTTGATAAAATAAAAAAGAATCAAGTACAAGATTTATTGACTCATTTTGATACTTGTTTTGTTGGGCGAAATGATACCCCATTATTTAAGCACGGCGTTTCTGCGAATAAATATTTCGATTATATGTTGGCAGAAAAACCCATCCTAGATTCTAATAATTTCATTAAAGATCCTGTAGAATTATCGGGTTGTGGTATTATCGTAAAGCCAGACAATGCACAAGCCATTGTAGACGGCATATTAAACATATATGCTATGACAGAGGAAGAAAGAAAGGAAATGGGAATGAAAGGAAGTCAGTATGTTTTACACAACCATAGCATGCAACATTTAGCTTTATCATACACAAATTTATTTGCCTAATCATATGACTATTTTACTCACAGGCGCATCTGGTTTTTTAGGTTCACAAATAAAAAATATTTGCGAAAAAAATCATTCGATTCAAACCCTGGGTCGTCAAAAAACAAATGATATCCTTTGCGATTTAGCAACCCAAATTCCTGCATTAGAAAACACAGAAGTGGTCATTCATGCTGCTGGCAAAGCACATGTGTATCCAAGAAATGAAGCAGAAGCAAAAGAATTTTTCGACATCAATGTAGAAGGTACCAAACATTTGTTGCAATCGTTAGAAAACAATCCGATATCCAAATTTATTTTTGTGAGTTCGGTTTCAGTATATGGCTTGGGAAAAGGTGAAGCAATCAATGAGGAAACTCCTTTGCTTGGAAATTCGCCGTATGCCTTAAGTAAAATTCAAGCGGAAGCGCTCATTGAAGATTGGTGTACAAAAAAAAATATACCGTTTTTAATGGTTCGATTGCCACTCATTGTTGGCCCTAATCCATTGGGTAATTTAGGCAAAATGATGGATGCCATTCAGCAAGGAAAATATGTGCGCATTGCTAAAGGAAACGCTCGAAAAAGCATGGTGCTTGCCAGCGATGTGGCACTACTATTTAAACAGTGGATAGAAGCTGAAAATAGCCTTGCAGGCATTTATAATTTGACCGATAATTTTCATC
>Ga0304730_1001472_pt1 | contig 17713 bp, 31 predicted proteins | sample M_130628_MF_Meta_FD_190474 | JGI IMG/M metagenome (GOLD analysis project Ga0304730, IMG submission 190474) | Freshwater microbial communities from Lake Montjoie, Canada to study carbon cycling - M_130628_MF_MetaG (v2) (version 2) | ecosystem: Environmental > Aquatic > Freshwater > Lake | place...
GATAAGTGTCCGCACTCTAAACATCTCATTTGTGTATCCCCAATCCAATTTTCATCATCTCAATCTCGTTGCTGATTTTTAGTATCGCAATTCTGGTATCAACAATGTGGTTTCTGATTGCTCGTTGTTCATCTGTGAGTGTGTCTAGGTCAAGGATTAGTCCTTCGTGTTTATCCAGCCATAGTTCGTTGATTAGGCGAAATGCTAGATTTGAGTATTCCTCGGCTGTGTTTAGCCGTTCCTCTATTGTTTTCATTTTCCTCGTTTTCTGTGGTAGTTCCACAATCTAATTATTGCTGATGTTGGTAATCCTTGCAACTAAGCCACGAACGGCAACAACCGGTATTAGTTAATTTGAATTTCTTTAATTTTTGAAAAAGACAAACCCCAAACCTTTCGGTCTGGGGCTGTTGCTAGTCTTCGTCTTCCACATCCGCAAACTGGTCAATAAGACTTTCGAAACCAGCATTCGTGTCGTGGTGGTTGGTAGCTACTGATTGAACAAATCTCAAGTCGCAAGACTCCTTATACCACTTCTGAACGATTGCCAGTAGTTCTGCGTCAGATACTTCGGCAGCGGTGATAACTTGTTCGTATTCATACTCACGCATTAGAGCAACTTGCTCGTCATCCATAAGCACATAGATTTTGTGGCAGGTGTCCCAAGCGATACCCTTGGCATCATACAGGGCACGTTCTACTACATCCCAATCAATCATTTTTTCCTCGTTTCCGCGGACTGTCCGCATAATAATTCTACACAAGCTAACCGCATACGCAACTAAGCTCGAGCGGATAGCTTTTTCTTGTAGTTAATTTGATTTTCTTTAATTTTTAGAAACGCCAAACCTAGCCAGATAGTAGGGGGACTATCTGGCTAGGGGCTTTGGGGCTAGTTGTCTTGTAAGACTTCTAGTTCTACTTCGGCAATCGCTAGGTTTAGTTTTGCGAGAAGTTCTTTTGCCTCGTCTAGCGTAAAGTGCTGACTAATGCCACACAAAATCCCGTTGCTACCCCAGCCGTCTGGTTGGGTTAGGTGGGTGGTAATGTCTATGTCAATAGCGGTGTGAGGTGCTGCCCAAGATGCTCCTACAATACTTTTTGCGGAGATACTTAGGGTTGTTGGTTTTTCGGACATTTTGTTCCTCGTTTTCTGTGGCGTTTCCACTCTATTAGTTTATCGGTTGGGTATGACATTTCGCAACTAAGGGGTCGCGACTGACGCTCTTGTTAGTAGCTAATTTGAATTTCTTTAATTTTTTGGCGGTGCCAAGTGCCTACCCTTTCGGGTAGGCAACTCGTCAAGCACCAAAGTAATCAAGTAGAGCCTCGTTAGTTCCACAAGAGGAACAAATCTCGGTCTTGTTATCTCTGCGAGAGATAGCACCTGAATACTTGCCAATCAGTTCGTTGTTTGGGATGAACCCGACACAAGTGGGGCATTTGTGTTTCATAGCCTCACTTATGTCTAGGTCTGGTCGGTTTTCCATAAGCCAGAGAATAGCGTCTAGGATTTCTCCGATTTTCTTTGGCTCACTCATCTCCGTAGTGGTCTCCCTCTGAGGCACAATCGGCGTGGAAACCCTGAACAACATCATCCTCGTTGTCCTCGTCTGTAAAGTGTTCCTTACAGATTGAGCAAGGGCTGTCCATTAGCATTTCCCAGCGAAGTTGGTTGTCCTCGTCTCGTTCTCGGATAGCCTCGTAATCAGGTGCTTCGTTGTTGTCGTTGCGATAGTAGTCCTTGTCGCAAGAGCAACAAGGTCGGTCTTCACATTGGCAGACATTAGATACAGGCTCAAACTCCTCCTCAAACCTGTTTAGCACTGCCTCCCACCTAGACCTCATTGACGGACTAGCGTTCCTTCTAGCGTGCCATAGTGCTTGCTTTATTTGACTGATGTCGAATTCAGATAGCATTTTTCCTCGTTTCTGTGGAAATCTTCCACACTCCAATTCTTTCACGACCAACCAAAGTCAGCAACTAAGGTCAGGCGTGGAGCTACTCATTTAGTAGCTAATTTGAATTTCTTTAATTTTTTGCCAAAGCCGAAACCTCGCCATTTCTGGTGAGGCTCGGTCTTGATTACCAAGAGGCTTGGTAGGTGATTGAACATCCGTTATCTTCTTCCAAAGCAACAGCCTTGTCCAAGATGGTTTTGGTTCGTTCTAAGTCTGCCCAGTAGTATTCATCTACTTCGGTAGAGCCAAAGAAGAACCCTGCTGTTGGGGGTAGCAGTTTCTCAATGTGAGATGTGATGTTGTCCTCATCCTTGTTGTCCAACAAGAAATCAACAGTTGCTCGTAGTTCTCGCAACTTTCCGTCTCGCAAGCGAATTGGCTGGCACTCATCAACTCCGTCAGCACACTGCTGAACAAACCAGTTGTGAATAGCATTAGCCTTACGCCAGTAGCCAACGGTGATTTCCACAGTAGCACCAGCAAACTGACCGTGTTCGTCTGCTCCTGCTGGAAACATCTCGGCAATCTTTAGATACTCTGGTAGAGGTATCTCTGTGTCCGACTTGTAATCGTAGCGTGAGACATACTTTCGTGCCTCAAGATACATATCTAATCCCATTTTTTCCTCGTTTCTGTGGATACTTTCCACAAGACTATTTTCGCATAAGCCACCGACATTTCTCAACTTCTAACGAAGGTTCGTGCGAAGTTACTTTTTAGTAGCTAATTTGAATTTCTTTAATTTTTCTCGGTTGCCCGAGAAGAGCAGTTTTACAACTTGCTCGGGTTGTTTGATTAGTCGTGATAGACGCAATCGGTTTTGTTCTCGGGGTCTAGGCAGATTGGACAATCATCACTAGACGGACAGGAACAGGCACTCGGGTAGGGGAGTAAGCAAATCTCGCATTGAGTTCCACACTCAACGCAAACGCAATCCGACATTACTCGTCTCCGTAGTAGCCGTAGTCCTCGTCTGTGCCGTGTCCAGCACTAGCGAGAGCATCGCCATCCATCCAATCGCCGTCTGGCTCATTGTCGCCATCTTCATCCTCGTCAGAGACTTCCGATACCTCAATGCTGTCCAAGCCGTCGTAGTGATGTAGGTAGTCTTGCCACTTGTAGCCCATTTCCTCTGCGTCAGCCTCGTTGTCAGCCTCGACTTCGTATTCCAAAGTCATTACGACCTTTACGCTGTATGTTGCCATTTGTTTCCTCGTTTTCTACGGATACTTTCCGTGAGTATAGTCAATCAAATAAATCTAAACCTAGCAACTAAGGGGTCGGGCGGATTGGCTGCTTTAGTAGCTAATTCGAATTTCTTTAATTTTTAATTTGATTTGTCTTTTTTAATTTTTTGAAAACGCCCGAGGGCAAGCAGTTTATACACTTGCTTAGGTGTCCGAGGATGGTTTTTAGACTTCTTCAATCTCGATTGAATCGGTGTAGTCAACGGAGATTTCAAAGCCCTCGTTCTCGGTTGACCAATCCAGAGAGGCTTCAACAGATAGACCTGTCTCCACATCTGATACGGACTTGCCGATTGGAACGGTGAGGGTTGCTCGTATTGAGGCAGTGATTACAACATCAACATCCTTGCTCATCTCCCAGCCGAAAGCCTCGGCTAGTTCTTTTGCTAGGTCAGCGTCAATGGTTTCGTTTTCCAAAGCCTCTTTGACGATTTCTTCGGCAGTTGAGATGTTGCTGACTAGTTCGTATCGCTTGGTATCAGCAAACTTCTTCTGGTCGGCTAGGTTGCTGTATGCCTTGAAAGCGTATTCCAGCAAGTCTGTCCAGCCAAGAGCATCGTTGCCGACAATCTCAACTACATTGTTTGGGGTCAGAGTTCCTTTTAGAAACTCGTCTTTCTGTTCATTTGTTAGGTTCATTGTTTCCTCGTTTGTTGGGTGGTGCTTTGTGGTCTTTCCACATTATTATTCAACCATAGGCAGAAACTTTACGCAACTACCGAGGTCGGCTGATTAGCTCCTTTAGTAGCTAATTTGAATTTCTTTAATTTTTGTCGGTTAGGCGAAAGCCCCCACCCGAGGGTGAGGGCTAACGCAGGTGAGGCTATCCGTAGATAACTTCGCCATAGACAGCGATTTGGAGAATTCCGTCAGAGGTGCAAGCGTCTTGGTCTTGCCAATCCCAGCGACTTCCACAGTGGTAGTAGCCCTCTGATACAGCAACGCCATAGGCTTTTGCCAAGTCCTCAACACCAAGTTCCTTGGTCAAGACTTTTTCTTCTCCCTCGTCGTCATTGTGGTCAAGGTAGGAGATTATGAACCTGCCAATCTTGTCCCACTCGGCACCGTCAAGGTATTTGATACCTACCCAAGCGTAGCCGTGTTCCCAGCCTGACCCCATAGTGCAAGACCAGAAATCTTCTGCTGGAACAGCCATAGGGATTGTGATGTATTGCTTGTCTTGTTCAGACATTTTGTTCCTCGTTTCCTAGAAAGGTTGTTTGTGTTTCTTCATTTATCCAGAACAACGGTTGTTCGCAGTTCTGGCAGAACGGAGTGGAGTAGTTATCCACGCACCCATACCAACCTGCGTAAGCAGGATTAGTCTTGGCACAGAAATCCGAGCAGTAGTAAAGCAAATCTACAAGTTGCCCGTCTTTATCTTCTATCGGCACGACATTAGCCATTGTTTATCTTCTTCATCTCTGCCCGAAACAACTGTGTTGCCTCTCGCTTTGTGTAGAAGAAATACTGACGACTAACTAGGTAGCCTCGGTTATCTAATGCGTAAAGTTCCCACGCACCTTGTGATGTTTTACGATAACTGATAGTCATTGTTCCTCGTTTTCTATGGGGCTTTCCCATAATAATAAATTATCTTGTTTTACGGAATTACGCAACTTCTAACGAACCTTCGTTCAAAGTTTCTACATTAGTAGATAATTTGATTTTCTTTAATTTTTCTGCTGAGGCAGAACCCAACCTTTCGGTTGGGCTTGCCTCAATCAGTAGCGACACCAGATGTAAGTTAGTTGTATTCCGTCTAGGTTATAGAGGATTTCAACATCACCCATCATTAGGTCTCTGGCAAATTGGTCGTAGTCAATTTTTACATAATACTTATTTACGCCAATTGGGTTTTCCGTTAGAAGTTTCTCTAAGTTGTATTCGGCATTTGCCTCGCTGGCAATGTGTTCTGCCATTTCAACATCATTAGAGAAAGTTCCAATCCAACACTCTTCTAACATAGCCTCGGCTTGCTCTGGGTCGTCAATCTGAATAAGGATTGCCATTTCCCGAACATACTCGGTTTCTAAGTAATAAGGTGCTTCGTAGTCTGCCCACTCTGGGTTTTTTAGTTCAAACATTTGTTCCTCGTTTCTTGTGGTATTTCCACATTTTCAGTTTATTTTATTTTTGGGACTAACGCAACTTCTAACCAACTTCGTTCAAAGTTGCTACGCTTTCTAGTAGCAAATTTGAATTTCTTTAATTTTTGCCTCAAACGCAACAAACCCACCAACCTTTACTCTCGGTAAAGTTTATTGGTGGGTAGTTGTGCGAACGGACTACGCTGTGCGTATGTAGTCGTATTCGGTGGTTCGGAGGGTTTCAGCGTAAGCCTCTGGGAACTTCTCAGCGAGAAGTTCTCGGTCAAACGAGGTGTTCTTGCTGAATACTAGGCTAAACGCCTTGATTTTGCCGAAGAACCCAATTGTCTTACCTGCTGGGAGTGAGGCTCGCAGGATTGCCTCGGCTTGTGCCTTGCGTTCCTTTGCGTCTTTCTCGTCAGCCTTAGCCTGAATAAAGTCAGCGTGGGCTTTCTTTACTTTGGTGCTGGTGATGATAACTGCGTTTTCTGGCAGTTCTGGGGTGTTGCCTGTGTCGTTGTTAGACATAGTATTTCTCCTTGTGAGATTGTTGATTTGCCTCACATAACTATCTAACCACACAGCACCGACATTTCGCAACTACTATTTTTACGAGGTCGCGCATTGGCTCTATTAGTAGCCAATTTGAATTTCTTTAATTTTTCAGCTGAATTGGTGAGAGCCTAGACAGAGGGGGCTGTCTAGGCTCTCGGGGTCAGAGGAAACGAGAATAAACCCTGACCCAACACACTCTATACCCAAGGTGAGTGTGAGGTTTGCTACTCCACTACATACACAAGTTTCTCGGTGTATTCACGCAGGGAACTAACGCTTAGCGACATAGATAGTCGTGAATAGTCAATGACTACATTTCTATCTACTCCTGCTTTGTTTAGAGCATCAACAACCATAAATCCTAGTTGTCGGTTCTTTGCTACTTCACTTAGTTTGGAAATGTCTATTGTGATGTGTGGGTATCTTGGCTGGCTCATTTAGTAGTCCTCGTCTGGCTCTCGGTCTGCCTCGTAGTCATCTCGGTCATCAGCATACGAACCCTCTCGGTAAGTGTAAGAACAATACTCACACTCAATAGTATAGCGACCCCAATCATCAGCCACAACTAGGTTGCCAATGTTTTCCTTGCCACACTCCTCGTTCTCGCAGGTGAAATCCTCTGCTGTGAATTCGGTGCTGTAAATACCTGACCCCATCATAGAGCCGTCTGGATAATTGTCTGACATTTGTTTCCTTTCCTAGACCCAACCATAGGTCTTTTTGTGATAGATGTCGCAAGCGACTTTTGTGTGTCCGATTTTTTTGCTTGTTGATTTCCAACGCCTACCGCACTCACGACAATCATAGAAGTCTATAAGTCCGTCGCCTTTCATCTTACGAACAGGCACTATTGGTTTCTGGCTCATTTACTTTGTCCTCTCATTTAGCCTGTATTTATTCTATACCAAAGACCGAAACCGAACAACTACACCCAAGCGGCACTACTCGTTCTTAGTAGTAGCTAATTTGATTTCTTTAATTTTTAATTTGATCTGGTTTTGACTTTTTTAATTTTTTGCCCGAAAAGGGAAATCCCCCGAGGAACAGACACTCGGGGGATTTCAGCCAAGGAAAGAGGGGGCAAGAACTTCCTTGGCTATTTGGCGGTAGAGAAACGAGAAAACCCACCGCCAAGTTTTTATACGATTTCTGGTTCTGGTTCGTTTTCTTTTTCTCGCACCAGAATTGTTCGTTCAAACTTTGAGTTTCCCCAATTCAAATCGTGTCCGATAAACTTTGCCTCAATCTCAACAGAAGTTCCTGTTGTTTCACCATTATCCCAATCACGAACTCGCAGGTCGCCTGAAACGATAATGCGGTCGCCTTTGCTGATTGAGGAGGCTGTGTTGATTGCTAGGGTCTTGAACGCGGTGATTGTGTACCAATTGGTATCGCCATCCACCCACTTCATAGAGGCTTGGTCAAACCTGCGAGAAGAGCAAGCGAGACGGAACGAAGTGATTTGTAATCCCTCTGCTGTAACGAGGTGTCGTGGGGTGGTTGCTACCAGCCCTGCTGTTGTAAGTGTATCTGCCATTGTTAGTCCTTTCTTGACTACTACAAGCCTAATGCCAATTGTGGAGTTTTCGCAACTACCAATTTTGCTGAAACGACTTCGCTGTTGAGTTCCATTTTGTAAGCCGTCATTTGAATTACTTGGTAAGTTGGAGTGCGGAGTGCCGAACAGAGGTCATCTAGAATTTCAGACGAGATTTCTTTTGAGCCTCGTTCAATCTCGGATAGGTAGCCAAGAGCCATTGGAACTTTTTGAGCTGTTTCTCGTAGGGTCTTGTGTTGTTCGGTGCGTAGTTCTCGTAAGACTTCGCCAAGTGCGTATCGGTATCTCATTTTGTTCCTTTCAGTAGAGCAGGTCAGGCTCTTCGGTTTTCTCTTGCTCTGATTTTAGCAGTTCTGTCGGGAGTTTGGCAACCCACTCTCGTAGGGTTTTCCAAACTTCCTCGTCAAGTGCCTCCTCGCCCTCAACTGCCTCGTTGCTGGGGTATCGCCACTCGTCTAATTCATCATCCCAGAGGTCGCCCTCGTCTCGGCCGGTGGCATTTTCCCAATTGTCTAGGCTGAATTGCCCTGTTTCGGTGTCGTAGATGATTACTGCGTGGTGCTGTCTAGCCATTTTGTCCTTTTTTTGCTAAATTTGCTTAATTTTGCCAATTTTGGTTGTTTTTGGGGGTCTAATACATCACATTTTCGGCAATTTCGCCTGTTTTTGACGAATTTGGGTTAATTTCGGCTTTTAGAGCCTCCAAGGTCGTAATTACGCCCTCATACTCGTATTCGCCTGTATCAACATTTACATAAATGGTTGGGCTGTCTATCCAGCCCTCGTCAAAGCCTTTTTGGGCGGCATAAATGCCAAACGACCCCGAATCTAGCCCCGAGTAAGAACCCAGAACCACCGAGAACTCGTGGAAAATCTCTGCTACGAGGTAGCAATCACCAATTCTGCCTGTTTTTGAGAGAATGTTCCGAACAGCAGTTAGGTTATCATCACCCGACCAATGCCCATACATCACAATTTCTAAATCCGAGGAATTATCCCTTATTACGATTAGCGACCTGTCGCCCATTTCGTTCCTTTCGTTGTTTGTATCAAGTTTAGTGAAAACTTACTTGTTTAGCAAGTCCGTTTCCTCACCGCAACCTTGGCAAGTTGTTTCATTGTTCTCGGTTTTTGATGAATAGTCGTATTCGTAGCAAGTATCGCACCGATAGTTCATAAGTTGGTTTGATACTGCCTCTGAAAATCCCTCATAGAGTTCGTCTGGGGCATCCCCAATGTTCTCAACGATTACATCCCAATCGCCTTTCTGGACACCTTTTCCGTCTGGGCTGTTATAAATGTCTATCTCGTCTTGTGTGAATAGATACATCCAAACTTTTTGGTCAGGGTCAGCCTCGGCAATCTTGGCAACGATTTCAGCCCACTCTTTCGCAGTTCTAACCATTTAGCACATCCGTTTCCTCGCCACAATGACGACAATAGGTTTCTCGGGCTTTTTCATCAGTAATACACTCGTAGTCATACAGATTACAGCCCTCGCAATAAACATTTTTAGTGTGGTTGTCCATAGTTCCTGTGAGGGTTTCACTCACATACTCCCACTCGCCTTGGAAATCGTTGGCGAAACTTATAAAATCATCATCAGAGATTTCACAGCCCTCCACAAAGTAGTCGGATAATTCAGATTTTCCAGCGTAAGACCACCAGAGCAGAGTGTCCTCTGGCAGTTTAGATAGTTGCTCAATAAGTTCTTTTGCTGTGTAGCCCATTAGTTAGTGCCCTCTCTTGGTTCGTAGTCAGGGAGGCTGTTTAGCCAATCCCTTAGTCTTGGAGGCATTGGTTTTTTATCGCCCACAGCCTCCGCCTCAAAACTATCAGTATCGTAGTAAGTTTGCCAATTCGTCAGCCCCTCTAAGCCAGACCAATCTGGGCAGGATAGATACGAGCAGAGCCACCAATCAATTTCAGCGTGGTCATCTTCTAAGTCAATGGAGTATTCCCGAGAGTAGAAAGGGCTGTCGTAATCAGTTCCCGAGATTTCATTGGTGTCCTCGGGGTCAATCATCACAGAGTAAGCGGTGATGTTGAGGAGGCTGTCGTCTTGCGACCAAATCTCAATGTCGTAAGTCCTGAAAGGTGAATAGACCATTGGAGGTCTATCTCGCCTCAGTTCAGGATTGACGAGGTTTGGTTCTTCGTGAAATGTTTTGTTCATAGGTCAAAGGTATCGTTTCCAGAGATTTTCGTCAAGTCCTAGTAGAGCAGGTTCGGTTCTTCACGCTTTACATCCTCGCACTCGCATTGGTCGTCAGGATTTTCAGCGTGATACTCGTCTAGGGTTGTTTCCCTGTCCTCGCAATCATCAAACCAATCGTGAGGGTCGTCATAGTTGCCATTACATCTACATCCGTCTATGTCGTCTTTGGCAACATAGTCAGCGTGGCTGTCGGGTATGTCCCACTCTTTCGTGATTTCCAACTCGCCACCAGAGCCAGAGAGTTCAGCACCGAACCCCTGTTCCTCCTCCCAATAAATCTCAAAATCTAGGTCGGGGAATTGTTTGACCATAGCCTCAAATACAGGTTCAGGAGGCGACCACGCTGTATCAAAGCGATAGGTGAGTTCAGTTTCACTCTCACCCTCTAAGTAAGCCTCGCAAGCATCCCACTTTGTTCCCCACTTGTCTATGTTGTAGTTATACCAATTGGTAGGAGTGTCGCCTTTTTTCTCGCCATTGACCCAGCCATTAGTTCCGAAGTATTCGCCACTAGCAACGACCTCCTCGGGAGGGGCTATGAAGTTCCAGAACGAGATAGCGTCGTCGTCTTTGTAGTCGGGCTTGTTCTCTGCCTCGTTCCAGCTGTCGGGATGAGAACGACCAGCCTGTTCTTTGAATTTGGCTATGTCCTCTTTTGAGCCAGAAACTCCAACTCTGTTATAGACCCAATTTGGCATTTGTTTTGTCCTTTCGTTTGCCTATGTATCAAGTATCGGTGATTTCCCAAGTTTGGTCAAGTAGCCCGAGGCGAGCAACAGAAAGGGGAAATCTGCCTCGGGCTACTCTTTGGTCAAGCGTTTCGCTTGCCAATCTTTCCAATCGCCTCTGCCCCAGCCTTGCCGATTAGGATTGCCGATTGCTCTGGTGTCGCACTCGCAAGAGATACGCCCTCGCCAGAAGTTCCTCGGAGGTATTGGTCTAGGTTTGTTGTGCTGTGGTCAAAAGTCAGCCAGAGAACAGCCACGCCATTTTTGTCGCACTCGGAAATCCAATTCTTAGCCGAGGAAACCTGTGAGGGAGTGTAATGTCCGTCAGAAACGACTACCAGCAACTTCGCACCTCGGGTGTCTAGCAGATTTAGGTGAGCCTCCAACGCCATAAAAGCCTCGTTGAATTTTTCAGTTCCGTCTGGTGCTGAATAGACATTGACTTCGTGAAGTCTTTGACCAACTCGGAGGGTCGGGAAAACGCCCTCGCCATAATAGACCATAGCAGTTTTAGCCTGAATACGCCGACCTGCCTCTGCCAGAACCCACGCTGTCGTTGCCATAGGGTTCATAGCACCGCCCATAGAGCCAGAAACATCCACCATTACACCGATAGAAAGCGTAGGCTCGTCAGTTTGTTTGCGAGTTTTGTGTTCCCACATCTCAACAGGGGTAAGTATGCCCTTGGATTTGAGAGCCTGTGCCTGAACCATAGCCCGAGATTTTAGGCGACCCTGTGGCACGACAGACCGAACAACAGAAACATCTCTCTCACGATACTTTGCCTTGTCTAACATCTGACCGACCTTGACCGAGGCAACTCTCTCTTGCGAGGTAGGCTTGCGAGTTTCTACCAACTTAGAGCCAGAGTGTCCGAAAGCAACTTCGCCAGAGGACTTGGTGAAAACTTTGCTCTCTGCCGACTTATTCTGCTCACGCCTCTTGCCCTCACTTTGGCGTTCTTTGACTTCTTGCTCTCTCTTTTCCTCGCCCTCTTGGTCGCCCAAGTTGATTGTTGCTGTCCAAGAACTCTCGTCAGCAGACTTCTCTAACGCCTCTTGGATTGCCTCCAAGATTTCACTCGGGATTGGAATACAGCCCTCGCCACCAGAACCCTCGCCCTCGCCCTCCTCGCCCTTTTCTTTTGCCTTTTCAGACACTAGGCGTTCCCACTCAATAGCCAGAGGGTAGAGGTCGTCAGCGTTGCTGTGCTTGGTGTGAGCCTGTGCCTTACGCCAGAGCATACGAAGTTGGTCATAGAGGTCTTGACCAAGACCACCAATGGCGAGGTCAAGAACAGGCTTTACATCAGCGTAGTCAAGAACGCCAGCGTCAATGCGACCACCGACCAGCCCTGCGATTTGTGCGAAAGCCCGAGTGCCAGACATACTTGCCAACTTCTCGTCAGTAAGGTCGCCAATCACAATTTCCATAGCAGAGGCTCGGAGGAATTCAGCGTTCTCTGGAAAAGTCAAAATGCCCAAGCCCTCAATGCGACTTTCCTCTAACAAGTGAAGTGCCTCGTTCTCTCGGGGTTTGAGGTCAGCGTTGGACTTTACCAGCGACCATTGAGTAAATCTAGCGTGGCAAGCCTCGTGGAGTATCGCACCTGTCGCCTTTGGAAACTCATACATCATCCCCCTATCGTTTAGGTCGCCAACGATTTCAGGGTCAGCAATACCAAAAGCGTCTTTGGCATTGACCTCAATCTCGGCAGTAGCAGGGTCAAAGAGAGCAGATACAGGGGCAGACATTTCGCCACCCACATAAACCACTAGGTCATTTCGTTCAGCCCACTTATTTACAAGCGTTCCGATTTGAGAGCCGACTTTTAGCCACTCGGCAGGTGTGGCTTTTACGCCCGAGGCGTTTGTTCCGAAGTGAGACATTTGAGAACCTTTCTGTTGTTTGTATCTCTATTATGAGGGAAATCTGAAAATCACGCAAGTCCTAATTTGTGAGGGCAGAGCAGTTAGGGGAAACCACTCTGCCCTCGTTCCAAATCTAGGGAAAGGACAAAAATACCTAGATTTTGGCTGGTCGGAACTCCTCGCCAAATGACCTGTTCATTACCTCAATAACCACAGGTCTATCATTTTCAGGGGCAGAGGCAATCAAGTTCTCAATGGCGAACTTAGTTCCAAAGATTTCGTTGAGGTTTCTAAACGCCAACATTTCTCGCATTTGAGGCGACCAAGAAGTTTCACCAGAGTTTCTTTTCTTGGCGAGGTTTTGAGAGGCAACAATAATCTTGTTAGGAATTTTGAGTTTCTCTTTTGCTAAGGCGTAGTCAGTAGTCATTTCCACCTGAACACCAAAGCGAGAGAGCAGAGCCTCGGACAAGCGAACACCAACAGCGTTAGGGTTCGTAGCACCAACTACCCAGAAACCCTCTTGGGCTTTGATAATGCCTCTTTCGGGATTTTGAGTAATGTTGATTTCCTGACGACCATCCATAAGTCCATAAAGAGCCGAGAGAACCTTGGTGTCTATCAGACCAATCTCGTCAATCAGGAGGACTTTACCCTCTAACGCTGACTTGACCAAAACTCCGTCAGACCACTCAAAGCCACCACTCGGGGTCTGAACATAGCCACCAATGAAGTCGGAAAGTTCAGTATCGCCAGAGCCGAGGATTGTATAAAGTTCGTCAGGAAAACTAGCCTCAACGAGAGCAGTTTTGCCACACCCAGGTTCCCCATACAGCAACACAAACTCTTTGTGTTCCCGAAGTTTTCTAAGAACCTCAACATCAACATTTTCGGAACTACCCCACTTGCGAGAGTAGTAGAGGTCGCCATTAGGTCGGGTGTATTCGCCCTGTCCAGCAAGAGCCTCTTTCTCAACGCCCTCGTCTGCCTTAGCAGAGCCAGCAGAGCCTCGGGTGGTGAGATTGCCAGCAGGAGTGAAGTGAGTTGCCAGAGTGTCGGCAGTAGCAAGGTCAGCGTGTAAATGCTGACCAGCAACGGAAACGAGTAGTTCGCCTAGACCCTCATAGAGAGAGTTGGCACTTGCTACCTGTTCGGCAGGGGTTAGGGCTGAAAAGTCAGCCTCGGTGATTTTAGCAGTAGTCATTTTGAATTTGTCCTTTCTTACTCTGCTGGTTGTTCTAAGAGTTCCTCGGGAAATCCGAGTTCTTTTCTTGCTCGGAGAATTCTGCGAACCAAGGCGGAGGGAGTTTCCCAATCCTTAGTGTTTTGTAAATCCTCTTGTGAGAAGTCTAGCACTATTGGCTTTTCTAGCAACTCCCAATCGTTTAGGTGTAGCAGATTGAGAACAGGGGTCAAAGTGTTTAGGATTTGACCCGAAAGAGCCTCTGCTGTTTCTTTGTCGTTAGCAGTAGGTAGGGCTTTGTTTAGGTCAGTAAAATCTTTGCGACCAGAGGTTTCACCATTGGCATAGCATTTCCAAGGTTTCTTAGGCGACCAAGCGGAAATCTGCCTACGCCAAGAGGAACTTGGAACGAACTCACCTTTGGTAGTTAGACCCTCGGGGGTCAGGATGATTTGAGCAGTATTTACACCTTTTCGGAATTCTAGGTAAAGAGCCTTACCTACGAATTGACTTGCTGGCGTTCCTGCTGTTTCAGGGGTAGTGGTAGTAGTCATTTTTGGGGTTGTCCTTTCGTGTAATGACTTATTCAGTATCGGGCATTGAGCCGATTTAGTCAAGTAGCAGTTTTGAGGTTGCTGACCTGATAGTTAGACATTACAGGAGTGTAGGACATTTTCGCAACTAGTAGCGAATTTGATTTTAATTTTTCCTAAGAACCTCTATAACAGAGTTATAGGAGGTTCTAATCGGCAGCTGGATTGGTCATAGGCGAGGAACAATCCTCGCATAAGAACCAATAGTCATAATCAGATAGAACAACGCTGAATGAGTGAAAATCAACAAAGTCTTCACCAACACGCTCATCACAATACTCACAATAAAGAGCGTCATCAGCCTCAATCTCAGTCAAGAGATTGAGACTTACGGCCGTAGCCAAATCGGCTTGGTCGGTTATCGTGTGAAGTTCGAAGTGTTCCATAGAGACATTCTATGTCATCTATGGAATTGGTGATTAGAGCGCTATACCAGTGTTAGATGCTCTCCAAGAGCTTGCAGAATGATTCTTTTCTACAGCAAGCTTTTCCTCGACGGTCTCATACATTCGCACTATGTGGATGCATGGGTCTCCCTCTTCGAACTCGCGGTCTTCTTCCTCCGACGTAGGCAGGCCGTCATGCGTGTAGCAAACGGGCACGCCTGTCCAACCTTTGGATACTCCAAATTGTAGCCAGGCCTGAAAGTCCATTTCTTCCATTGTCAATCCTTTCAACGGTTAACGGTTTTATAGTACGGGCAGGCCGACGTTTTGTCAAACGCAAAGTTGAGTCATGTCGACTCAGCTTTGCAACTTTTAACGAGCACGGTTAAAAGTTTGTGAAGGCGGGCCGGAAGCGCTCGCCGTCATCCATCTTCTCATGAACCTCATGAAAAGTTTGCGCCGCCTCCGGATCCGGCGCGGGAGGCGACATCGAACGAGCCTCCGTTAAAAGTTTACCTGGATGCGGCTCATCAGCTCAGCTCGACGCTAGCTCGTTAAAAGTTTATTATATCTTCAGCATGCTGCAGGCCTTCGGTAACTTCTCATCGGCTTCGTTAAAAGTTTACCTGGATCCGGAGATCCGCGCGTACGTGCCGACTTGGTTAAAAGTTTTATTCGCATCTGCAGTGTAACGCTCATCTTTTTACGTAACCCCGTTAAAAGAAAAACCCCGCCGTTGGGCGGGGTCTTACTTTTTGCGTTCTAGACGGAGTCGGCTGGAAGATGGTCTTCCTTACAAGAAGAACACCACCATTCACGTAGACCACTTGCGTGGTCAACTTGATTCATTGCCAAGCCCTCGCCGCAGAACTCACACGTGAAACAGTTTGAGCCATCCATACAGTCTTGGCACTGCCAACTGACTTGGTCTTTGTGATTGATGTACGTAGAAACCAGTGGGCTGTCTTCGGGACTGTTGAGGCATGTGGAACATTCGTTCATGAGAACTCCTTCGTCGATGAGTTTATTATAAACACACGCAATGGAATTTGTCAAGGGAATTTGTCAAGCTGCAGCTCGAGCTCAGCTTTGAACGAACGTTCGTGAAAAGTTTGCCTGGCGGCCGGATCTTCCGGATGCTTCAAACTTTTAATCAGTGACGGTGAAAAGTTGAGTCATCTCCGCGAGCGCTTCCAGACTCCGACGGTCGGGGACCCCATCAGCTTCTGATTCCAGGTACCCAATGCTCCGTTGAAAGTTTGCATATGCTGCGCGAGACTTGTGCTCCCAGGTACCTGAAGGTACACCGGTTAGCTCGTTAAAACTTCCCAATGCATATTGGACCACAGTCACCTGAGGATGTTTTAGATTGATTCTCCAGATGGTGGATTTAACGACGGGCTTCGTTTGAAGTTTACCTGGATCTTCCGGGGTCTCTTCTCGGTTTCTAGCTCGTGAGAAGTTGGGACGGGCAAACCCGATCACATCGTATTTGTAGCGGTTGCGTTTATATACCCCGTTATTAGCTTCCAGGCCTTTAGGCAGGCCGCTGCTCACTTGAGCTTCAATACATTGGAACATTCCATACTTCACCCAACCAGAGACGTCGGTTACTATTCCCACCCTAGGCTGGCCGTTGATTGTCAGCTCGAAGAAAGCAATGTCTCCTATAGCAGGCCGCTTGTACACCCTGAGGTGTTTTGTATAATAACCCAACGCGCTCGCGGTTGAAAGATGAGACGGTAATACCAGGCCGGTCTTCGCGGCGCAATGATCAACGAAGGCTCCGTTCCAAGTTAAACCGGGCCTGCCGATCGCTTGGGTGAATACATCCTGGCCGTTTGATCCGGTTGTATACCCAACGAAGGTTTCAGCAACCTCGATGAATTGTCTCCTCAGTGCCCGGCCGACATCAGCTTTGAATAGGCTCATTCGTTAAAAGTCTCTCTATCTCTTCCACCAGGTGGGCCGCCTCATTTGCGCGGGCCGTCATACGTACATGGTCTATTCTAGTCGACGCTAGCTTGATATCTTCATGCAGCTGAGCGGCAAGTTCACGGGCGTTCGTTAAAAGTTCTTGCATCTGGATCCGGATCGGTCTTCCTACTTGTCATCGGGTTCGTTAGAAGTTTCAGTGTGCTCTTCCGGAGCTGCAGGTGTACCCAACTTTTCATCAACGTCCGTTACAACTTCGGCATCGATAATATCTTTGTCGGCTTCAACCTTGATACCAAGGTCAACAAGCTTTGCTGCGGCGTCGGTTGCATTGATTGCAAGTCTGTTTAATCTTTCAGCAATAACACTGGCAGCCGGACGGACATCGATATTGACGTTCGTGTCAAGTTCGACACCTCCGCGGATCCCCGCTCGGTCCAAGATCTCCGTTGCAGCTTTTAGTTTTACCGGTTCAGACTCTGCGTTCAACATCATATCTTCAAGCATGTCTACTGCGTAAGGTGCAGCTTGAGTCAACTTTGTACGAGCTCGTTCAATGTCATCACCTGGACGGTGTTTGATCGACCTCAAATGTACCCGACATAGTCCGTCATCTTGGATTCGACCAGACGTCCAAAGTAGACAACGTATACCGTCATCTTTAACTGCGTTACATCTGTGGGGAAGACTTACCGGTTTACGTTTTGGGGACGGTTGTGGATTGTCTTGTTCTTTAATCCAGACTTTGGTAGCCCCAATAACCCAAGGTGGAACTAGGTAGTCGGAGGCTTCCTCCACCACTAAATCCAGGCCGGTTAAATAATCTGAGTTCTTATTTGTTGGGTCGGTTAAAAGTGGCTTCTTTTCCGACAGAGACATGATGCGTTTCTCGGTTGCCATTTCTGGGGATATAGCCTGTACCAGGCCGGTTGGGATTCCGTTTGATGCATAGACAGGTAGCCAGTTTAGTTTTGCTCGACGTAGTATAGAGCGGTTCTCAAATGTATCCTCGCACACGCCGCGATCGGTTTCTTCAATTCCAAGTTCGGATAAGTCGGGCCGGATGTTCAACGTTGAGTTGATTTCTATAATAGGTTTTTCCATCTCCGGTTTTGAGAATGGGTCCTGGATCTCTAGGTCTTCAGACATCGTACGTACCTTCGTTAAAAGTTTGGATCGAGCTGGCCGAGTGGGGAGAGACTATCGACCAGCTCGACCTCTTTTGCGTTGTCCTATTATTGAATCTTCAACATAGGGATTAAACGCCGATAAGGTGGTCTCTCTCCGTTGAAAGTGTATAAACAAACTTCCAACGATTCCCACTATAAACCAAGTTTGAAAAGTTTTTTCTGGATACGGAGAGACACGACAGGTTTTCTCCATTTAC
>Ga0304730_1001474_pt1 | contig 17703 bp, 13 predicted proteins | sample M_130628_MF_Meta_FD_190474 | JGI IMG/M metagenome (GOLD analysis project Ga0304730, IMG submission 190474) | Freshwater microbial communities from Lake Montjoie, Canada to study carbon cycling - M_130628_MF_MetaG (v2) (version 2) | ecosystem: Environmental > Aquatic > Freshwater > Lake | place...
GGAAAGTGCGTATCAAAATGCACGCGAACTAACAGAGGGTAACGATTGGGAAGAAACTATTGCACATGAATTGTTTCACCATTGGTTTGGAGATTTAGTTACGGCTGAAAGCTGGAGCAACCTTACGGTGAATGAAAGTTTTGCGAATTATAGTGAATACTTATGGGACGAATATAAATATGGAAAAGACTTTGCTGATGCCCATAATTTTGAAGATATGCAAGGGTATTTGATGAGCGGTTCTGATAAAAAAGATTTAGCAAGATTTCATTATGCCAGTAGAGAAGACATGTTTGATGCGGTGAGTTACAATAAAGGTGGACGGATTTTACATATGTTGAGAAATTTTGTAGGAGACGAGGCTTTTTTCAAATCATTAAACGTTTATTTAACCGCAAATAAATTCAAAACCGGAGAAGCGCATCAATTGCGTTTGGCTTTTGAAGAAGTAACAGGTAGAGATTTAAATTGGTTTTGGAATCAATGGTATTATGGAAGTGGACATCCGAAATTAAAAATCAGTTACAATTTCGACGCTTCTAAAAATATTTCAACAGTTATTATTGATCAAGTTCAAAAATCTGGAAAGGCTTTCATTTTATCAATGGCGGTTGATATTTATGTAGATGGAAAAGTTACTAGAAAAATGATAACAGCAAAAAATCTGAGCGACACGTTTAATTTCAATGTATCGAAAATGCCAGAGTGGATAAGTGTTGATGCAGACAAAATATTACTTGCCGAAAAAACAGATTCAAAAACAGAAGCCAATTATCTGGCACAATGGAAATTTGGTAAGAATTATTTAGATAGAAAAGAAGCTTTAGATTATTTCGCAAAAAATAATATTGCTCAACTTTCTGAAGGACTTAATGACAAGTTTTTCAAATTAAGGTTGAATACCATTCAAAAACTTGGGACATCAGGATTTAAAGGAGATACAGCAATAATCAACCAGATTGAGCGCATTGCAAACAAAGATGCAAACAAAAAAGTAAAAGCTGCTGCCATTAATTTTCTTGTGAAAAATGGCGATAAGAAATATTTGTCGTTATTTGAAACCGCAATTAAAGATTCGTCTTATGCTGTTGCTGGCGCTGCTTTTAAAGGAATAAATGCGATCAATCCAGAAGGTGCTTTTGAGCTTGCAAAAAAATATAGCAAAGATGTGAAAGGTGCTTTTGGAGACGAGGTAAATAAAATCATTTTAACACAAGGAACAGAAGCTGATTTTGATTTCATTGCTAACCGATATGCAGATGCTCCTTTAAGTCAGGAAAAAATTTCAACTACAGATAAATTTGCCATGTATTTATCTAAGTTAAATGACATCACAAAAGTTAAAGCCGGAATTGATAAAATTTTAGCCTTTAGAAAAAGTATTCCTTCACAATATATGAACTTCATCGACCCTAGTATTTCTAAAGCATTGGGTAAAATTTCAAAAGCAAAAGGAGAAGAGATTGAAAAGTATATTGAGGAGAAGTTGAAGTAAAAAGAGGTTTGTGAGGTTTGGGAGGTTTGTGAGGTTTGAGAGGTTTCTGAGGTTTGTGAGGTTTCTGAGGTTTGTGAGGTTTATGAGGTTCAATACGTTCAAAAGGTTCAATAAGTTCAAAAGGTTGGAAGTATTTTCCGTTTTTGGCTTTTTGAACCTTTTTTATAATGGATATTATAAACTTTAGAATATTCAAGCTCTCTTGACCTATTTGGGAAGGGCTGAGAAAGAAGGCTCTTTGCGTCCTTGCTCCTTTGCGAGCTTTGCGTGAAACAGAAAATGTTCAAAAGGTTGGGAATTTTCGTCTGCCATTTTTTTGAAACGAAGGCAGGAAACACGGCGCAAAGGCACGAAGTTTTTTTATAAAAAAATGCCAGTGCATGGAAAAAACTTCCAACCATTAAACCGGCATCCATCAATCTACCAGCTATTTACTGATTAATATGATTAACCACCCTTACAGGTACAATTACAATTTTCATGTACGGATAATAAGGTAAAGTAGAAAGTTTTGTATGCACATCTTCAATATCTTCTGCCATCATAACTATGTAAATTCCAGACATATCCAACTTGATGAAGTTATTTACGATGGTTCCGTTTTCTTCCATTTCTTTTACCAACTCTTGCTCTCTAGGAAGTAGACTCATTCTTGTTTCGGTGTCTAATCCTTCGAGTTTGATGTCTAACATGAATTTTTTCATAATTGTTTTTTTTAATTGAGGTTTGTGAAGTTTGTGAGGTTGTTGAGGTTTGTGAGGTTGGGAATATCCTCCAGAATAACTTTGTGCCTTCGTGTCTTTGTGCCTTCGTGTCAAAAGAACTTCTACCACCCACCACTTGCGCCTCCACCGCCAAAGCTTCCTCCTCCAAAACCACCAAATCCACCGCCGCCGGAGCTTCCACCACCACCTGATCCGCCAAAGCCACCTCCCATAGGGAAAAACATAGGACCGCCAAAACCACGGTGCCCTCTCCTACTCATCATCGATCCGCCACCGCCTCCACCTGCACCCATAGAAAATATCACCAATAATATCACTAAAACAATTACAATTTTTCCCGCTGAATTTTTGTCTTTTTTGCGAGCAGTATGATATTCGCCTTTTACTGCTTTTATAATGGCATTTGTACCTTCATCGATTCCTCGGTAATAATCATTACCTTTAAAATTGGGCTTTACTTCATCTTCTATAATATGCTTTGCCGTAATATCTGGAAGAGCACCTTCTACGCCATAACCGGTAGAAATATTCATCTTCCTGTCGTCTTTGGCGATTAAAAATACCACGCCATTGTTGTACTCTTTTCCGCCTATACCCCATGACCTGCCTATCTTTAACGCATAATCACTGATGTCATTTCCTTCAAGCGACGATACAATAATTACAGCAATTTGTGTACTTGTGCTGTCATCAAAGGCTACTAATTTTTGTTCTAATGCGTCTTGTTGATCGGCAGTAAGTGTGTTGGTATAATCATTTACCAAACGCGGTGGATTAGGACGATCCGGAATATTTTGACCAAATGCAATTTGAGCCCATCCCAAAATAAACAACAAACAAACAATACCTAATTTTTTCATTTTTGGGGGCGTTTATTTACCGAATACAATTTCATCCGGCAATTCATTTTTATCCATAGTTCCTTGATGCGGAAATTTTTCTATCAATACATTTCCAACTTCGGTGATGCATTTTACAATACCTTCTGTTAGATTGTTTTCTTTAAACAACTTCACCATTTGTTTTACCTGATTATTCCAAAATTCAGTGCCTACTTGTTGATGAATGCCTTCGTCGCCAAAGATGGCCACTTCTTTATCTTTATATGCTAGGTATAATAAAACGGCGTTCCTTTGAGCAGTTTCCTGCATTTTTAAATTAAAGAAAATCTCAGAAGCCCTGTCAATAGTGCTCACCAAAGGATTTTTCGATTCAATGTAAATTCTTATTTCACCACTGGTAAGTTGTTCGGAAGATTTAATCGCCTCCACAATTCTTGTGTTTTCTGTCTCAGAAAACAATGGTTTCTTTTTAAACAATCCGAACATATTGATATTTATTTTCTTCTTGATTAAAAATTACTTGATATTAAAATCAATCTGTGGCGCTTTTTCTGTGCCTTCATCTGCTTTGTAAAATGGCTTCTCGTTGTATCCAAACAAACGCGCCAATATTACACCAGGGAATTTTTTCACCCTTAAATTATAATCTTCAATGGCTTTGTTATAATCTTGACGGGCTACATTAATTCTGTTTTCCGTGCCTTCAATTTGTGCTTGAAAATCTCTAAAAGCATCGGTTGTTTTTAAGTTTGGATAGTTTTCTGCAACAGCCATCAATCTGCTAAACGAACCTTGTAAATTGGCTTGTGCTTTTTGATATGCTGCTAAAGATGCTGGATCATTGATGTCTACTTGAATTTGTGTTGCTTTTGATCTTGCTTCCATCACTTCTTTCAAGGTTGATTTTTCAAAATTTGCAGATCCTTCAATGGTTTTGATTACACTATTGTACAAATCTGTTCTACGTTGATAATTTGTTTCTACATTACTCCATACTTTTTTTACACCTTGATCAGCACTTACCAATCCATTATAACCACCACAACCCCAAAATCCGATAATTAATAAAAAAGCGCCTAACACAATTAAAATGATACTACTTGTTTTCATGATTTTTATTTTTTTGTAAAATTATACATTCCAAAATTAAATTGGATGTTAATTTAAGCAATCGATTTGAGATATGTTGAAAATAATTTATGATTCTGATTTGTTATTAAAAATTGGTTGAAATCCTTGAGTAGCATTTCCAACATTAGACAAGAAGGATTGGCTTACGACATTGCTGCACAAAAAATTACCACACTAATTAATGAAGCTATGCGCTTAAAGTTGACAGGCGTTGGTTTAAAAGACAACAATAATTTTATACCCTATTAATATCCCGATTTAGAACCGCCAATATTTTCTATTGGATGCCAAGTCGTTTTCACCTCTTGAAAATCGTTGATGAAATAAGGCGATTGTGCTTCTTCGCTCATCCAATTTTTATTTTTATAAAAAGCAGTTCTTTTTACATTCAATGCTGCATTTTCTTGAATCAATTTAATGTCACTTGCATTATCTTCTGCATAACAAACTGCATTTACATCCATGTGATTTGAAAAATGAGGCAATAATTCTGAAACCTTTCCGGTTAAAATATTTACTACCCCACCTGGCAAATCTGAACTGTTGAGCACTTCAGCAAAAGTAACTGCAGACAATGGCTTTGTTTCGGAAGCCAATATTATACAAGTATTTCCACCAGCGATAACAGGCGCCATTAGTGATACCAAGCCTATCAATGCATTTTGTTGTGGCGCAATAATCGACACCACGCCCATTGGTTCTAATGCAGAGAAATTAAAATGAGATGAGGCTACTGGATTAACACTACTGAATATTTGTTGGTATTTATCGCACCAACCGCTATAATAAATCAATCGATCAATTGCCAATTCCACTTCGTTTTCGGCTTGCAATTTTTTAGAACCTTGAAGCATCAGTTCTTCTATAAATTGCTGTTTTCTACCTTCCAACATTTCTGCAATTCGATATAAAATTTGTCCACGATTGAAAGCTGCTCTTGTACTCCAGCCACCAAATGCAGTTCTAGCAGCTACTTCAGCGTCTCTAAAATCTTTTCGAGAGCTTAGGCATACATTAGCAGCCACTTCTCCTTTTGGATTTTTTATTTCATAGGTCCTCCCCGATTCTGTTCTTGGGAATTGTCCGTTGATGTAGATTTTGTATGTTTTTAAAACGAATAATCTAGTTGACATATTTTTTGTTTTTTGTTTGGTGTTTGGTGTTTGGTGTTTGTTGGCGTTTGGTGTTTGGCGTTCAACCACAAACCATAAACAACAAACGTTATAGTTCTACGTACCCGCCTAATCCATGCAATCCGCCTTCTCTTCCAAAACCACTTTCCTTATACCCGCCAAATGGTGAAGTAGGATCAAATTTGTTATAGGTATTTGCCCAAATTACGCCAGCCCTTAATTTGGAAGTCATGTTAAATATCTTAGACCCTTTATCCGTCCATACGCCAGCAGATAAACCAAATGCGGTGTTGTTGGCTTTTTCAATGGCTTCGTCGATGGTTCTGAAAGTTTGGATGGCTAAAACTGGACCAAAAATTTCTTCTTGTGCAATGCGATGCGATTGCGCCACGTTTGTAAAAATGGTTGGCTTGCAAAAAAATCCTTTTTTAGGTAAGGCACATGAAGATTGAAAAATTTCAGAACCTTCTTGTTGACCAATTTTCAAATAATTATTGATGATGTCTAATTGTTGCTTGGAATTTATCGCTCCAATGTCGGTATTTTTATCCATTGGGTCGCCAACGATGAGCGTTTCGAGTCTGTCTTTTAATTTTTGCAAAACCAATTTGTATACCGATTCTTGTACAAACAATCTAGAGCCTGCGCAACATACGTGACCTTGATTGAAGAAAATGCCATTTATAATTCCTTCAACTGCTTGATCAATAGGCGCATCTTCAAATATGATGTTTGCTGCTTTTCCACCTAACTCGAGTGTGGCTTTTTTATTTGTACCAGCAATAGATTTTTGAATAATTTTTCCCACTTCTGTAGATCCTGTAAAAGCAATCTTATTTATGCCAGGATGATTCACCAATTCAGCACCGGTATTTCCAGCACCTGTTATGATGTTCACCACACCTGGGGGCAAATCGGCTTCCTGAAAAATCTCGGCTAATTTTAATGCTGTCAAAGAAGTGTTTTCTGCAGGCTTTAAAACCACCGTATTCCCTGTGGCTAATGCTGGTGCAATTTTCCAAGCTGCCATCAACAGTGGAAAATTCCAAGGAATAATTTGTCCGGCTACACCCAACGGCTTTGGGTTTCTATTGGGAAATGCATATTCTAATTTATCTGCCCATCCCGCGTTGTAAAAAAAATGATTTGCCGCTGCAGGAATATCAAAATCACGGCTTTCTTTAATTGGCTTTCCGCCATCTAAGGTTTCAATCACCGCCAATTCTCTGGCTTTTTCTTGAATGATTCTAGAGATACGAAAAATATATTTTGCCCTTTCTTTTGCAGGTAATTTTTTCCATACTTTATCATAGGCGTTTCTTGCTGCTACAACCGCTTTGTCCACATCAGCTTTATTGGCTAACGCTATGGAAGAAAGCTTTTCCTCCGTAGCCGGATTTATGGTATCGAAATATTTTTTTGAGCTTGGTTTTTCAAATTTCCCATTTATAAACAAATCATATCGATCTGCAATCTTAGCAATAGCAGCACTTTCGGGAGCGGGGTCTAGGTTTCGAGCGCTGTCGAATTTGAGTTTGAGGGTGTTCTTTGGGGTGGTGGCCATGTATAAAAAGTTTGAGAGGTTTGAGAGGTTTGAGAGGTTTGTGAGGTTTGAGAGGTTTGTGAGTTTGGTAGGAGTTGAAAATATTCAACCCGTGAAAAGATTTTTGTTGTTTTTGTTGTTTACGTGGTTATTTAAATTTCATGCCTTTGATTTCTGTAGTTTTTAAATAGTTTATTAGTCTTGAAATTAAATAATTTATTCTTAAACATTTATCATTTATTTCTTCAAATTCACATTGAATGATGTATTCGGCATCTAAAGCCCTGTATGATTGCGACCTTAGTTCTGCACAAGAACCTTTTGCATAAAAAAGAAACAAAATAAATTCTTTGTTCCCACCACGATCAAATCCCTCTGCTATATTATCCATAATAGAACCCGCCGAACCTTCAATTTGATTAATTAATCTAAAGTTATGTTCGAAACGTTTGTGCTTGATTAAATTTCTCATGAATTTATTCAGCGTTCTTGCTTCTTGCCAACAAAGAATATCTTCAAATTTTGTTACGGTTGCCATTTTAATAAATAAACAAACCTATTAAACATGTCACAGAACCTGAAAAAATATTGCTTAAGAATATTTAGTAAAATTTTCAAATTGATATTCATACATCATAAACGCATTTTCATAGGTTGAATATTTTCAACCCCTACAAAAATCCTCAACCCCACAAACCTCTCAAACGTCAATAACATCTAAAACCACATTCCATGGATTGAATTTTTCCAACCCCTACGAAATTTCCTAAACCTCACAAACATCTAAAACCTCACAAACATATTGAACATCTTCTCACGGGTTGAATATTTTCAACCCCTACCAAAATCCCCAACCTCAAAAACCTCTAAAACCTCACAAACCTCTCAAACCTTTTACCTCTAGTCATTCGAAAAATAATCTCCCGACTGATACAATCCTGTTTTTTGTTTCATCAACTGCATTAAAATATCATTGGCTAAGCTACTGGCACCAAATCTAAACCATTCATTGTTCATCCAATCTTCGCCCAATACTTCGTTTAACATGACGAGATAATGCAAGGCTAGTTTTGCTTTTGAAATACCACCGGCTGGTTTCATGGCGATTTTTTTGCCGGTTTTGTAATAGAAATCCCTAATGGCTTCTAGCATTACCAACGTTACGGGCATTGTAGCGGCGGGTTGAATTTTTCCGGTTGAGGTTTTGATAAAATCGGCGCCTGCATACATCGCAATATCACTGGCTCTGCGCACATTATCCAACGAACCCAATTCGCCTGTTTCTAAAATTACTTTTAATCTAACATCACCACATAATTCTTTAATGGCTGCTATTTCATCATAAACAAAGTTGTATTCGCCTTGATGAAATTTACCTCTTGATATCACCATGTCTATTTCATCTGCCCCTTGAGCAATAGCAAATCTGGTATCTTCTTTTTTTACTTTCAACGTGGATTGTCCGCTAGGAAATGCAGTTGCAACTGATGCCACTTTTATACCTGAATCTCCTAATGCTTTTTTTGCGATTCCTACCATTGAAGGATATACGCAGATTGCTGCAACTGTTGGCAGTCCTGGATATGCATCGTGTAAATGCATGGCTTTATAACAAAGTTGTTTTACTTTCCCTTCGGTATCTTTTCCTTCGAGGGTAGTTAAATCAATCATGTTTAACGCAAGCATCAAACCATTTAATTTGGTGTCGCCTTTCAAACTTCTTTTTGTAAAACGAGAAGCACGTTCTTCTACCCCAACCTGATCTATTTTGGTTGTTGTTGTAAAATCTGGTAAAACATCAATCATAGTTTGTGAAAGTTAGGGAATTTTTGGGAAAAGCCCCCTCAATCCCCCAAGGGGGAAGCTGGAAGTGTTTTCCATTCATTAGCAACTTTTTTCAAAAAAAAACTTCGTGACTTTGCGTTTCAAAAAAATCCTTTGCGACTTTGCTCCTTTGCGAGCTTTGCGCGAAACAAAAAACACCATCCACAGCCCTTCCCCCGAAAGGTGAAGGGAGCATAAGTATCGTGAGTTTCAAGATATTCTCTGTTTGACAATTCTAATTATTTTACACCCTTCCCAATTCCCCCTTGGGGGATTGAGGGGGCATCTTACCTCAAATCCACCACTTCCACACCAGGATATTTTTTGGCGTCAAATACAAATGATTGATCGGTTAAAGCAGCATCTGATTTTGAATTGCTTACCGTGTATGTATATTTCGAACCTGATTTCTCAAATATTTTTGTTGAGGATATCATTGATTTATCTACATACAACAACACCTTATGAAAAGTCTTTGTTTTATCTATTGGCGTCAACTCTATTTCTTGCATGTTTTTCCCTCCCTCTTTTACCATTCCATTCAACTTATACAAAAAATCTTTATCATAAAAATTGGTAAACAACTTTTGTGGGGTCAATGCATTTGATGAAGGATCTATTTTATTAATGGTTACTTCATTTGATGATTTTTCATAAGTCCAAATCGTAACCCCATCAGAAAATATTTCTTGTCCGGATACATTTATTTTGTAACGATTGCCTTTCATGTACACAGTGCCGGTTTTATTTCCCAAACTTTTACCCGTTGCATTTTCAATTTTCAATACAAAATTTGCCTGAAACGTTTTAAAAGATTTGAATTTTACACTTACCGCATCTAAAATCTTCTTTGCATCAGGATCATTTTTACCAATCCCTTTTGGTGGTTGCGCATTTAAAACAACACTACACATTAGCATAGAAAACAATGTCATCAATATTCTTTTCATCAATTTTAATTTTTTTGTGGGCCAAAGATAAGCCTTCGGTCTATTTTTTTAACAATGACAATGTGAATAGTTCTGTAAAAAATAAAGAACACCATTTTAATTATATGAAAAATTAAAAAGTAAAAAGTAAAAATTAAAAAAAAACGGAATTGATATATCGTCTTTTTGACTTTTGAATTTTGACTTTTGACTTTTTTTCTCATTTCCAAAGTCTTCAAATAATCGTTTTGGCAATTTCAATAGAATTGCAATTATGATATCCAATTAATACCTAAATCAACTAAATTTGCGGCATGGCAAAAGCAAGTGGCGAAACCCCTTTAATGCAACAACATAATGCCATCAAGGCGAAATATCCTGATGCAATTTTATTGTTTCGAGTTGGCGATTTTTATGAAACATTTGGACAAGACGCTGTAAATGCCTCCGCAGTTTTAGGCATTACATTAACCAAAAGAAACAACGGAAATGCTTCGTCTTTAGAACTGGCAGGTTTCCCCTACCATGCCCTCGACACTTATTTACACAAATTGGTTAAAGCCGGCTATCGTGTGGCGATTTGCGATCAGCTCGAAGACCCAAAAACCGTAAAAGGCATTGTAAAAAGAGGCGTTACCGAATTGGTTACCCCAGGTGTTGCCGTAAATGACAAATTACTCGAACACAGCAGTAACAACTTTTTAGCTGCCTTACATTTTGAAGAAAATAAAATTGGTGTCGCATTTTTAGACATTTCTACCGGTGAATTTTTTATTGCTGAAGGGGACAAAGAATACACCGATAAACTTTTGCAAAGCTTACAACCGGCAGAAGTAATTTTCCAAAGAAATAAACAAAAACATTTTGTTGAAACATTCGGCAATCAATTTTTTACGTACACGTTAGATGAATGGATTTTTACTGAAGCTTATGCCACTGAAATTTTGTTGAAGCACTTTGGCACGCACAGTTTAAAAGGTTTTGGGGTAGAAGAACTTCCCTTAGGCATATTGGCATCTGGTGCTATTTTACATTATCTAAAAGATACCGAACATCCGAATTTGCAGCATATAACTTCATTGCAAAGAATCAATAGAGATGAGCATTTATGGATGGATCGTTTTACCATCAGAAACCTCGAACTCATTTCAAATAACGATCAAGCACATACGCTGTTTAAAACCATCAACAATACCTCGTCGCCTATGGGTGCACGTTTACTCAAACGTTGGATGTTGATGCCACTGAATAATATCATCAGCATCAACGAAAGGTTGAATGCGGTTGAATTTTTAATGAACCAAACAGATATTAGAAATCAAATCATTCAACACATCAAACAAGCTGGCGATGTAGAAAGATTAGCCGCAAAAGTTCCTTTAAAAAAAATCAACCCACGCGAAGTGTTGCAAGTGGCTAAAGGACTATTACAAGCACAACAAATCAAAGCCATTTGCGCTGATATTGATAATGATTTTTTCAAACGTTCGGGTGATGCGTTAAATCCTTGTTCGTATATTCTAGAAAAAATTACGAGAGAAATTGCAGAAAATCCTCCAGCCGTTTCTACCAAAGGCGGATTAATTGCGGCTGGCATTCATGCAGAATTAGATGAGCTTAGGGCAATATCAAGTGGAGGTAAAAATTATCTTATCGAACTACAACAAAAAGAAGCGCAAATCACCGGCATCTCTTCGCTTAAAATTAGTTTTAATAATGTTTTTGGATACTACTTAGAAGTGACTAATCTCCATAAAGCCAAAGTACCCGAAACATGGATTATAAAGCAAACCCTTGCCAATGCTGAACGATACATCACCCCGGAGCTGAAAGTATATGAGGAAAAGATCATGGGGGCCGAAGATAAAATCATTCAAATTGAACAAGAAATCTTTTCTGGCTTATTAAATGAATTACAAGATTATATATCTCCAATGCAAGTAAACGGGCACATTATGGCGGTGATGGATTGCTTGATAAACTTTGCAAACAACGCCATTCAATTTGGATACAAGAAACCTCAAATGCACGATGGCTCGAAACTGTTTTTAAAAGATAGCCGCCATCCAGTTATTGAAAGAAATTTACCCATTGGAGAATCTTATATCACCAATGATATTTTACTCGATAACAACGAGCAACAAATCATTATTCTAACTGGACCAAACATGAGTGGTAAAAGTGCGATTCTTCGCCAAACGGCACTCATTACGTTGATGGCGCACATGGGCAGTTTCGTCTCGGCAACAGCAGCAGAAATTCCGATTACAGATAAAATATTTACCCGCGTTGGCGCATCCGATAATTTGAGTGGTGGCGAAAGTACGTTCATGGTAGAAATGAATGAAACAGCAAGCATCATCAACAACTTAACCCAAAGAAGTCTGATTTTATTGGATGAAATTGGGCGAGGCACTTCTACTTACGATGGTATTTCTATTGCTTGGAGTATTGCCGAATTTTTGCATCAATGTGTGCAAATGCCTAAAACACTTTTCGCTACGCATTATCACGAACTCAATGAATTGGAAAACAAATTCAATCGCATAAAAAACTATCACATCACAAACAAAGAAGTGGGCAATAAAGTTATTTTTCTTAGAAAATTAGCCGCTGGTGGAAGCACACATAGTTTTGGTATTCATGTTGCGCGAATGGCCGGAATGCCACCCGAATTGATTAACCGTGCCAATGAAATTTTAAAACAACTTGAAGAAAGCAGAGACGGAAAAGAAAATAATTTTCAAAACAACATTAAACAAATCAACAACACAAAAATGCAATTGAGTATTTTTGATGCACATTCAATGACTTTTGAGGAAATAAGAACTTTGTTGAATGCTGTTGATATTAACAGGCTAACCCCCGTTGAAGCGCTTTTAAAATTGCAAGAAATTAAAAATAAAATCAACTAATGATATCAATTGCTAATGACAAACATCTGATTTCAATTCACGATTTGACTTATCTTGTACACTTAATATGAAACAATTATTTATTTGTTTATTTTTCTTATTGACCGCTTTTGCGCTAAAGCTCCAAGCTCAGCCTTGTACAGCATTAGGTCAAAATCCGGAAACCGCTTTCCCTGTTTGCGAAAGCGATACTTTCCGCCAGGGTTCTGTAAATATTTGTGGCAACACCACCATTGTTTCTCGTTGTACCGGCCCAAATGCTTTATTTACAGATAAAAATCCGTATTGGTATAAATTTACTTGCTTTACTTCCGGCACACTTGGGTTTGTGATAAGGCCCGATAATTTAGGCGATGATTACGATTGGCAATTGTTTGATGTAACCAATAGAAATATTGCGAATGTTTATTCTGACATTTCCATGTTTGTGGCTTGTAATTGGAGTGGCGAAGTGGGCATCACCGGCGCTTCTGCAGCTGGAAATTCTTTAATTCGTTGCGAAGGTCCGGGCGTTCCTTTATTTAGCTCAATGCCCTTCATCATTCAAGGGCATGAGTATTTACTTTTAATCTCTCATTTTACAGACACGCAAATTGGTTACTCATTGTCGTTTGGTGGTGGTTCAGGAAGTATTTCCGACCCTACCGATCCGCATATGTTATCAGCCAAAGCAGCTTGTGATGGAACAGTTATTAGCATCAAGCTAAATAAAAAAATGAAGTGCAAAACCATTACAGCAAGCGGTTCTGAGTTTAGCATCACGCCTCCTATTGCCAATGTAATTAGCGCTACCGCTATAGGATGTACGCAAGGCTTTGATACTGATTCTGTTTTGATTACTTTATCAAATGCGCTTGTGCCTGGCGACTATACCATTACCATTAACAACGGAACAGATGGCAATACAATCCTTGATAATTGTGGCGATAACATTCCTGTAGGCGAGCAAATTCCACTAACGGTGCTTCCCATCTTGCCAACACCAATGGATAGTTTAATCAAACCAAAATGTGCACCCAATCAATTGGAGTTGATTTTTAGAAAACCCATGAAATGCAATTCAATTTCTCCTGATGGGAGTGACTTCAGCATCACTGGCACATATCCGGTTGCCATTATTGGTGCATCAGGAATTTGTGTGAATGGGACAACATATAAAATCACCGTTCAACTTTCTGCACCACTTCAACGTGCAGGCAATTTTAGAATAACACTTAACAGAGGAAGAGATGGAAATACGTTGATAGACGAATGTTCACAAGAAACACCTGCCGGGCAATTCCTTCCATTTGAAATAAAAGATACGGTGAATGCAAATTTTAATTCCACCATACTTTTAGGTTGCAAAACAGATACGATTAAATTCAATCACAATGGTGCCAATGGCGTAAACTATTGGAGTTGGAGTTTCGACAATCAACCAGGTTCTAATTTGCAAAATCCAATTGTTTATTACAATATTTTTGGCATTAAGCAAGTAAAACTTATTGTTGGAAACGGGGTATGTTTTGATACAAGCAATGCAAGCGTCAACTTAACCAATTTTTTAAAGGCAGGTTTTGTTGGAGAGAAATTTGTTTGTCCAGGTGATGTGTTGCAATTTACAGACACCAGCATTGGGCAAATTATTAATTGGAATTGGGATTTTGGCAATGGCAATACGTTTAACGGACAAGTACCTCCAACTCAAACTTATTTGCCGAGTTTATCTTCAAATTATAATGTGCTCATAAAACTTGCAGTAAAAAACAACATCAATTGTATAGATACGGCAACGTTGAAAGCAACCGTTGTTTGGAATTGTTATATTGATGTTCCTACCGCATTTACACCCAATGGCGATGGACTAAACGATTACTTATATCCATTGAATGCATACAAGGCAAAGTCGCTCAAATTCAGCGTGTACAATCGTTTTGGACAACGCATATATTACACCGAAGATTGGACAAAAAAATGGAATGGCATGTACAATGCAATGAGAATGGACATTGGAACGTATGTTTGGGTGCTTCAGTATTATGATGAGAACAATGTTTTCAAGCAAAGAAGAGGAACGACAATTTTACTGAGATAAAACTTTCTCAATCGGTTTTTCAACAAAATCAAATTACCTAAGTTTGTAAAAAAAATCAATGGAACATCAACCGGTTTATTATGGCGAATATCTTCAGTTAGATAAAATTATCCGCGCTCAACATCCAGAAAGTTTTAAAGAAGGAAAAAAACCAGCGCATGATGAAATGTTATTTATCATTATTCATCAAGCTTACGAGTTATGGTTTAAACAAATCCTTTTTGAATTGGATTCGGTTAAGGAAATCATGATGAAGCCCGCAATTAATGACAACACCGGTGATTTGCAAACTGTGGTACATCGGATGAAAAGAGTGGTAACGATTCTTCAGGTGTTGGTTCATCAGATTGACATTTTGGAAACAATGACACCAATGGATTTTTTAGACTTTAGGGATATGCTTCGCCCTGCTTCTGGGTTTCAGAGTTGGCAGTTTAAAATTATAGAAGCCAAGCTTGGTTTAAAATTCGAACAACGTCACGGTCAAAATTATTACACTTCTCAATTGAGTGAGGAAGATATAAAAACGATTAAATCGGCAGAAGAAGAACCATCCATTTTAATGTTGATGAATCAATGGCTTGAAAGAATGCCATTTTTAAATGATAAAAATAATTGGGCAAATGTTGAAGTTGGTTCCAACCACGAATTTTGGAATGCTTACGAAAATATTTATACTGATAGTTTATCAGATGCAGAAAAAAACAACAGCACCATATTTAAACAACTTTTCTACGGAGCTGAAAATACATTCGAAAGGAATTTATCGCCAGAAGCTTGCCGATCAGCATTGTTCATCATGTTGTATAGAGGTTTCCCATTATTGGAATTGCCATTTCAATTGCTGGATGTATTATTGGAAATAGACAATCAATTGGGCAATTGGAGATATCGCCACATCAACATGGTGAAACGTATGATTGGTAGTCGTGTAGGAACAGGAGGCAGTACTGGCGCAGGATATCTACAAGGTGCAATGGATAAGCATTACATCTTTAAAGAAATCTCACAATTAAATAGTTTTTTAATTGATCGTAGAAAACTACCGGTATTGCCTAATGCCTTAATTGAAAAATTGGGTTATTCGTTTTGATTATAAAACTTCTTTTAGTTTTTGAATGACTACATCAACTTCTTCTTTGGTGTTGTGTTTACAAAAGCTAAACCTTACGGTTATCTGATTGGGATTGTAATTTATTGCCCTAATGACGTGACTACCGGCTTCAGCGCCCGATGCACAAGCACTTCCACCACTTGCACAAATGTTGTTGATGTCTAAATTAAACAGCAACATTTCAGATTTTTCTGTTTTTGGAAAACTTACACTTAACACGGTATATAAACTTTGCCCCAAAACATCTCCGTTAAAATCAACCCCATTGATGTGAAGTTTTAATTGATCGTACATGTATTTTTTTATATCACTAATTTGGATCTTATCCGAATCATGATTAACCGTTGCCAGCTCCAATGCTTTTGAAAATCCAACAATGCCATACAAGTTTTCTGTGCCTGCGCGCATATTTCTTTCTTGTCCGCCACCAAAAATAAAAGGATTGATGCGTACATTTTCATTAATATACAACATGCCCACTCCTTTTGGTCCATGAAATTTATGGGCAGCGCCTGTGATAAAATGCACCGGCGTATTTCTCAAATCAATCGGGAAATGTCCAACGGTTTGAACCGTATCACTGTGAAAAACAGCATTGTATTTTTTACAGATATTGCCTACCGTATGCCAATCCAACATGTTTCCAATTTCATTGTTGGCATGCATTAATGACACCAAGGTTTTGTCTTTATTATCAGAAAGTAATTTTTCAAGATGCAAGATATCTACGTGTCCATTGGGCAATAAATTCACATAACTCACTTTGATGCTAAACTGTTTTGCAAGATGCTCAACGGTATGTGTAACTGCATGATGTTCGATTACAGAAGTAATGATGTGCTTACAACCCAAATCACGAATAGAAGTAGAAATAGCGGTATTGTTGCTTTCAGTGCCACCACTGGTAAAAAATATTTCTGAAGGATGCGCATTTAAAGTTTTGGCTACATTTTTTCTAGCAGATTCAATGGCCATTTTAGTTTCTCTGCCATAAGAATAAATCGAAGAAGGATTGCCAAATTTATCCGTTAAAAAAGGCATCATAGCTTGTAGTACTTCATTATCTAAAGAAGTAGTAGCTGCATTATCGAAATAAATGCGATTCATGGTGATATTAGATTTTACCAACCGAAATTATACCAATGTCTCCTGGATGTCTCTCATCAAGCGCATGGCAATATTATCAGCTGTGGTTTCAAAATTACTTTCAGCATAGATACGGATGATAGGTTCCGTGTTGCTTGTTCGAAGATGAACCCAATCATTATCAAATTCTATTTTCAAACCATCTTCTGTATTCGCTGGGTTGGATTTATATTTTTTCTTGATTTTATCAAACACCAAACCAACATCAACACCTTTATCGAGGGTTATTTTATTTTTACTCATAAAATAATCAGGATAGGTATTACGAAGTTGTTTTGTACTTTTTTTACTTTTTACCAAATGGGTCAAAAACAAAGCGATTCCAATTAAAGCATCACGGCCATAATGCAAATCTGGAAGAATAATTCCGCCGTTTCCTTCACCGCCAATAACGGCATTTTCGGCCTTCATTTTATTTACAACATTTACCTCTCCTACTGCGCTTGCAAAATAAGTACCGCCATGTTTTAACGTAATGTCTTTTAATGCTCTGGTAGAGGATAAATTACTTACGGTGTTGCCTGGTTTTTTACTCAATACATAATCCGCTACAGCAACCAAGGTATATTCTTCGCCAAACATGGTTCCATCTTCACAAACAAAACAAAGTCTGTCTACATCAGGATCTACGGCAATTCCAAGGTTTGCTTTATTTGAAATTACAGCCCTGCTTAATTCTGTTAGATGCTCAGGCAATGGTTCGGGATTATGGGCAAAATGACCATTGATTTCACCATTAATTACCACTACTTCTTCAACACCCAAAGCTTTCAATAAAGCTGGAACAGCAGTTGCGCCTGTACTATTTACGGCATCAACCACAATTTTC
>Ga0304730_1001476_pt1 | contig 17684 bp, 17 predicted proteins | sample M_130628_MF_Meta_FD_190474 | JGI IMG/M metagenome (GOLD analysis project Ga0304730, IMG submission 190474) | Freshwater microbial communities from Lake Montjoie, Canada to study carbon cycling - M_130628_MF_MetaG (v2) (version 2) | ecosystem: Environmental > Aquatic > Freshwater > Lake | place...
ACCGGAACACGGATTGGATGAGGGAGAAGCAGGTCATGAAGGCGCACCTTACCAACGGCGGCACGATCACCAGGACGGCTTGGATGCTCTTCGCAGCCGTGGCGTTGGCAACCAACACGGGCTGCCTCATCCCGATGTACTCGGGCGATCCGGTTCGCCGCGCCGAGCAGCTGATCTACACGTCGGAAGACCTGCGGCAGATCACCGATGAATGGGAACGCATCTGGTTCCTCGATCAGCCATCGCACATGACGATGTACCGCACGCACGGCGGCGTGTTGTAATCGGCGGGCCGGACACGAACGTGCTCCCGCCGCCGGGACGGCAGAAGTCTCCTTCGCGGGGACTTTCGCCGTGGGGCGTGTTGGCATCGCACACCTTGATAGGGCGAAATTCCAACGCTCGTCGAGCTTCCGCCATCCCGGCTCCCTTCGCGAGTCTCATAGACCGCACGAGCGAACCCAGAATCGCTCTAAATCCGGATCTTTGAGGCCTGCTCGACGATCTGTTCGAGTGGCACCAGGTTGCCCTTGTTGCAGCCAGGGCAAGCCTCGGCCGCCTCAGCCCACGCTTCGGGGGAGCGGATGTTGGAATCCCAGAACGGCCAGGTCTTGCACTGCCGCGGCCGCTCTTCGTAGGCCGTGCATGCGCGGGTTTTTTCATCCAACAGCACGCAGTCTCCGCCCGGCCGTTCCTTGAGCGACCGACGCACGCCCACCCGCTTCACATGCTTGGCTTCGAAGTCGGCCGGCGTCATGCCGATGCGGGCGGCCATGCCGTTGATCTCTTCCTGATTCACCCAGACGTAGCCCTCGGCGCCCGAACAGCAGTCGCCGCACTGCGTGCACTGAAACCGCAGGCCACCGGAGTACCAGACCTCTTTTTTGATTCCTGCCATTGATCGTTCCCTCGTTTTGTGGATGTCCGGAAGCCTGTCATCTGAGCTTCTGCACGGCTGACACAACCGCGTCGACGTCGTCGTCGGTGTTGTAGGGCCCAAAACTCACTCGCACCGTGCCCCCGTTCTGCGTTCCGAGATGCGGATGGATGCAGGCGGCACAGTGAAAGCCCGATCGAACCTGCACGCCCGCGATCTGCTCCAGCAGCAGTGACACTTCGGCGGGATCATAGCCCTCGACTGTAAAACTCACAATCGGCGCGATCGCATCACCACCGCCCCCGTCGGCGGCGCTTCTCCGCGCGACGTTGGCATATGGCCCGATCACCCTCACGCCATCGATCGCTCCCAGCCCAGCGGCGGCCGCGGCGGCCAATTCGCGGCACCGCTGCCCGACCGCATCGATCGATTGTGTCGCGAGCCACTCCACGGCTGCCAGGAGGCCGGCGAGCGCGGGCAGGTCGGGCGTGCCGGGCTCCATGCGGTCGGTGAAACTGTCGGGCATGGCGAGACTGTCGCTCGCGGAGCCGGTGCCCCCCTGCACGAGTGGCGCGAGATCAATACCGGGCCGGGCCCAGAGGATGCCCGCGCCGGCCGGTCCGAGCAGCCACTTGTGTGACGGCGCGACCACGATGTCGGCGCCGTAACCCCCGGTCGAGCAGGCGATCTGTCCAAGCGACTGCGCCGCATCGAGCAACAGGAGTCCACCGCGGTCATGTGCGAGCATGCCGAGAGCCCGTGCATCCTGAATCGCTCCCGTCACGTTGGAGGCATGGGAGCAGACCATGAACCGTGTCGCTGGCCGCCAGGCCCTTGCGACCTCCTCGGGATCGACACAGCCTGCGCCGTCGCAGGGCACGATCGAGAGTTCGATCAGGCCGCGGGACTCGAGCCAGTGGAGTGGACGGAGCGTGGCGTTATGATCGGCGGCCGTGGCGATCACATGGTCGCCGCTTCCGAGCAGGCCGTGGATCGCCATGTTGAGCCCGAGTGTCGCTCCCGCCGGGAAGGCCACTCGCTGCGGATCGACGTTGCCGAGCAGGCGGGCGACGGCCGCCCGGCACCGCGAACGGATTGCATCCGCGGCCACCGCCTCACGATAGGTCGCCCGGCCGGCAGCCGCCCCGATCGACCGGCCGGCATGTTCCCACGCGGCAAACACCTCCGGCGGCTTGGGCCACGACGTGGCGGCGTTGTCGAGATAACGGCGGATGGTCTCGGAATCAGACACGCTCAGCCCCCGATCTGATACATGGCCCGGGTCGGCCGCTCGAACGACGCCGTGCCGATGCCGTGCGCGGCCCGCTTCGCCCGCACGCAGTCGTGGAGCAGGCGGGCGATCTGATCGTCGGAACCGCCCGTGCGGAGCACCTGACGCGCGTCCCACTCCGTCGTCGAGAACAGGCAGTTGCGAAACTGCCCGTCAGCCGTGAGCCGCAGCCGGTCGCATCGGTCGCAGAAGGGCTGCGTCACGGGGTCGATGAATCCGACGCCGGTCGCAGTCGCATCGTCCGCATACCCATAATCGACCGCCGGTTGGCCGTCGTCGGTGCGACTGGCGGCCGCGAGCGGTCCCACGTGCCGGGTGAGAATCTCTCTGACCTCGCGGCCCGAGAGCACCTGGCCGTCTGCCCACGATGATTCGCCGTCGAGTGGCATGAATTCGATGAAACGCAGATGGAAGCCCTCGCGGCGGCAGAATAGGGCCAGTGGCACGATCTCACCCTCGGTGAGTCCGCGGATGGAGACGGCGTTGATGCGGATCGAGCGGAAGCCGGCGGTCTTCGCCGCGGCGAGGCCGGCCATCACGCGATCGAGCCCCTGGCGTCGTGCGATCCGCTCGAAGACGTCCGGCTCAAGTGCGTCGAGGCTGACGTTGAGCCGATGCAGGCCGGCGGTGCGCAGAGCCGACGCCTGCTCTTCGAGCAGCAGGCCGTTGGTTGTGAGCGAGAGATCCTCGACGCCTGGAATGTCGGCAAGTTGCCGCACGAGGGCTTCGACCCCGTGCCGTACGAGCGGCTCACCCCCCGTGATCCGGATCGACCGGATGCCGAGGCCGGCCGCCACGCGGGCCACCCTCGCGATCTCCTCGTAGCTGAGCAACTCGTCCCGCGGCTTGAAGACCGCGTCGAGCGGCATGCAGTAGGTGCAGCGGAGATTGCAGCGGTCGGTGACGCTGATCCGCAGGTCGGTGTGTGTGCGGCCGAAGCCATCGACGAGCACTGGCGCGGCTGGAGCGAACGATCCGGTGGAGTCGATCATGATGCACCACCCTGACTCGCGGCATGACCGTGAGCCGTGCCGGCCTTCGGCAGGCTGATGGGGTGTCTCTCGTGGTGAGGACGCACACCACCGTCAGGATGAATCCCACTGTCAGGATGAAGCCATGTGCGGCCGCCGTCGACCCCTTCCTCACACTTCCAGATCGGCACCTCGCTCTTGATCCGTTCCATCAGCCACTCGGCCGCGGCGAAGGCCTCGCGGCGGTGCGGAGCGCTCGTGGCGATCGCCACGCTCGTCTCGCCAACCGCGACCTCGCCGAGCCGGTGGCTGATCGCGCACGCGGTCAAGGCATAGGTCGCCATGGCCTCGTCTCGCAGCCGGGCCAGTTGTGCGCGGGCCAACGGCTCATGGGCCTCGTACGCGAGTCGTTGCGTCAGCACGCCGGCCGTCACGCCGCGGGTCGTGCCTGTGAACAGCACGTTCGCCCCGGCCGCTTCATCGGCCACGCAGGCCAGCAGGCGGGCCGCATCGATCGGTTCCCACACCAAGAGCAGTGCGGTGGATGTCTGCGCCGTATCCGCGACTGGAGTCGGCATGTCATCCTCCGCTCACCGGAGGAATGATCGCCACGTCAGACCCGCGTGGCACCACTGCGTCATCGGCCACGTAGGCATCGCCGATCGCCACGGCGCTGCGGGCCAGCAGCGGAGCGATGGCCGGAAACTCCGCGCCGAGCCGGCTGCGGAGTGCGGCTGCGGTATCGTCCTCCCAGGGCAGTTCCAGCGAACGACGGCCGACAGCAGCAGCCATGCCGGCGAAGAGGCTGATGTGGAGCGAGCCGACGGGAATGGGGGCGTGAACGGGAGGGCTTTGTTCGTGCATGCGTCAGCTGGTGGTGAGTGGCCCGCTTCTGCCTGTGAGCAGTGAGTCGAGCCGGTCCGGGCCGGGGCCGGCCAGCAGGCCGTAGGACTTTGCCAGCAATTTTACTGGATGAACCGTCGGCTTGGACGTGCCCTGTTCCATTTGTATCCGGCAGCCGCTGCACTCGGTAGCGCCCGCCTCGATGCCGCCGCTGCGCATTGCCGACACCAGCCCCAGCCCAACCCGCAGGCTCGTGCGATAGTTGTGGCGCGAGAGGCCGAAGGTTCCGGCCATCCCCGAGCAGCCACGGTCAGCGGAGTCGAGCGTGAGGCCTGGCACGAGCCGCAGCAGGTGCTCTGCGGGGCTCTTGTCGCGGCCGATCCGGGCGTGGCAGGGGGCGTGGTACAGGATGCGAGTGGCGGGCTGCGACGGTCCGCTCAACGGTTGGAAGTCGAGGCTCAGCCGGCCCTCGCGGTGAAGGTCCCAGAGGAACGTCGCCGCATCCGACGTGGCGGCCACGACGCGATCCATCTCGTCGTCCTCCAGCAGCCGCGGGTAATCGTGCACGATGCAGGTGACTGCAGATGGTTCGGTGCAGATGATCCGATAGCCGAGCCGCACTGCTTCTGCGAGCACGCGGAGATTGGTACTGGCCAGACGCCTCGCCCCGGCAACATCCCCCGCCGCCACCAGTGGCATCCCCGCGGAGACCTGTCGAGGATCGATAAACACGCCGATGCCGTTGTGTTCGAGCACCGCCACGAGCGCCTTCACGAGCAGCGGATCATGACGGCGGGCGAACGTGTCGAGAAAGTAGAGCACCCGCGGACCGCTGCGGCGCGACGGTCGCGTCAGGCCTCGGCGGGTAGCCCAGCGCATCACCTGTTGTCCGGTGAAGCGTGGCAGCTTGCGGCCGCGGGCCACGCCCAGCACTTTCTCGATCAGCCAGCGCGACTGCGGATTGGCGATCGCCCGGTTGGCCAAGGGCGCGACCGCGCCCCCAAGGCCGCTGAGCGAGTCGACCCGCGAGAGCAGCCACGAATGCAGATCAAGGCTGTTGATCTCCACGTGTGCCGCCTTGAGTTCCGTGACGATGGCAGGGATGTCGACTCCGGCGGAGCAGTCGGCTCGGCACTGATGGCAGTTGAAGCAGGTGTCGGCGATGGCCCGCACGGCATCCTGTCCGAGTGCTGCGGGGTCAAGCCGCGCGGAGAGCAGGGAGGCCATCAGGTTGGCCTTGGCGCGAGGTGAGGTCTCCTCCGCCGGATTCTCCCGATACATCGGACACATCCGTGAGCCGGGCGACTGGCTGCGGCAGGTGCCGCAGCCGTTGCAGGCATCGACCTCGTCGGCAAACTGCTCCGCCGTCCATGTCAGCACAGGCAACGGTGCCGAGGAAGGCTCTACGTGCTGGTCAGCGAGCGGGGGCCTCCAGGCCACCTGGGCCGGACTCAGCCCGGTGACCACGCCAGGATTCAGCACACCATCCGGATCAAATACCCGCTTCACCGCGGCGAACAGCCCGGCAAGCTCAGGGAAGTGTGCCGCAAAGAAGGGGGTGCGAGTGAGGCCAAGGCCCTGCTCGCCGCCGATCGTGCCCCCCACGGCGGTCACCTCACCGTAGATGGCGTTCGCCAGCCGCTCCAGCCGCAGGCGTTCGGCTGGATCACGCGGATCGGCGTAAGGCCTGATGTGCAGTTGGCCTTGGGCGGCATGGGCGAAGAGCATCGCGGTCACGTCGCACTGCTTGAGCACCTCCTGCAGCCGGCGCAGAAAATCGGGGATTGCTTCCGGCGGCACCACCACATCCTCAACGAATGGTACCGGTCGCACGGTGCCGCGCACGCCGTGCAAGGTTGCCACCACGCTCCGTGACAGCTCCCAGAGAACGGCTTTTTCGGCAGCGCCCTCGGCCCGTCGAACGTCGATGCACAAAGCCCGCGGTCCTTGCAGCCGTCGCGCGGCCTCGTCGAACCGGGCCGTGGCGGCCTGCTCATCGGCGGCTGTGAATTCGACCAGCAGTCCGGCGTCTGCGATCGGCGGGATCAGCTGATCGAATGCCGGCTTGGCGCTGCGGGCCAGGGTGAGGTGCCGCTTGTCGAACAGGTCACAGGCATCGGGGGAGAGCGGTCGCAGTCTCACTGCCGCCTCTGCTGCACGGTCGAGCGAGTCGAAGAGGAACAGTCCCACGGCGGTGTGTGCTTCGACAGGCACCGTGCGGAGCGTGGCCTCGGTCACGATCCCCAGCGTGCCCTCCGCGCCGCAGAGCAACCGTGGCAGATCGACGAGACCGTCGCGATCGAGGATGCGAATCAGATCATGGAGCTGGTAGCCGCCGTGCGTGGCGCGAGTGGTTGGCTGCGAGGCCAAGATCAGTTCCCGTGACGATGCGAGCACGTCAGCCACGCCGGTGGCCAGTTGCACGAGCTTGTCCGCTCCGCCCGCCGCAGGCGTGGCGACGGCGGGCTGGCTGTCATCGGCCTGCTGCGGATCGAACTGACCGGGCGACACGGGAGCCGTCGGCACAAGGTCCACGATCGCGCCGTCGGCCAGCACCACCCGCGCCGACTCGATGCGGCCACTCATCGCGCCATGCCTGAGAAAGCGGCTGCCGGAAGAGTTTTTTCCGATCATGCCACCGACCGTGGTCACGCAGCCATTCGACGGGTCGACGCCCAACGAGCGGGTTCCACGGGCGAGGTGTTCCTCGAGTTGCGCTGCGATCACGCCGGTCTGCACACGCACGCCGTCCCCGCTGGTCTGCAGGATCCGGCGAAAAAACCGGCCGCAGTCGATGACGACGCCGGAACCGAGTGATCCGCCCGCAAGACTCGAGCCGGCCCCGCGTGGATGCACCGGAATCTGGCGTTCGGCGGCCCACGAGACTGTGGCCGCCACGTCTTCAGTCGTTCGGGGCCGCACCACCGCCAGTGGCCAGACCTCACAGAGGCTCGCGTCGGTGGCGTAGAGACTCAGGCTCTCGGCGTTACAGAGCACCTCGCCCGCGACGATGCCGCCGAGATCCTCCTCGATCCTGCTCCTGAGCTGCTCGCGATCCATGGCTCACCTCACGGGTGTGTTGGATCGGAGGCGAGCCGTTTGGTGCGGGCGACGAGCTGGCGGTGTTTTTCATGTGTTTCGAGGTCGAAGCCGCCAAACTCGCGGCCGCCAGCAGCCGGACTGCCACCGGGAGTGGTCACTCCAGGGCCACTGTAGCGGGCGCCACAGCGGTAACAGCTGAGACAGTCGGGCATCAGGAAGAAGAGCGTCACGTCGAGCAGCGCGGTGCCGAACAGGATGCCGAATGTGGCCACCAATTCGCGGTTGGCCCAGGCCACGCAGCTGGCCGCCAGGCCTGCCACCACGATCGCCAGCCCAAGCCGCTGGGGGAAATCCTTGCGGACGAAGAGTTCGAGGCTCGGGCAGACCATGCAACGCTGCAGCCGGGGCGGCTGGGTGGTGCCGCGGCCGGCGATCGCATCGGCCGGGATGGGCAGCACGGCACCGCAGGCGGCACAGTCGAGCGACTCGCGCGTCTCGATGCCATCGATCGAGGTGGTCGCATGGCAAGCAGGGCAGGCGTAGCTGATGCGCATCGAATGCTTTCGTGGTTGGACGGCGGGATCACGCCGCCACGGCCAGGAGCTGTGCCGTCAGTTCGCCGAGGATGGCGGCGAGACAGGCCACGTACAGAATACCCGTGGCGCTCTGTGTGTTGGGAATGTCGAGTGTTTTACGGCTGAGCCAGAGCAGCACGGGCAGCCCGGCGAGCCCTGCCAGCCACCGCAGCGAGACGAGCGCCAGGGTCGTGGGTCCTCCGGAAACGCCCGCGGTCACCCCACCGGCGAGCAATGCTCCCGCCAGCGACACGACCAGTTGCACGCCCCAGGCCACAAGGGCCACGTCGATCATGCGGCGCAGCACATCGACCCGCATGCCGGGCGCGTTGAGATACCAGTGCCCCAGCAGCATCGCGTGCACGGTGAGCCCTGTGACAAGTCCCGAAAGCAGTCCGACGCCGACACCTGGCCAGCCACCGCCAAAACTCAACGCAGTGACCGCACCCGGCGTGGCTTGATCCAGCTGCACCAGCGCCGTGGCCACCGCGAGCAGCGTTGCGGTGGCCACGCAGAGGACGACTCCGGCGCGGGTCCGCTCGGCGTACCAGGCAATGCTCGCCATCCAGGCCGTCACGGCCGCGGCTGCCGGCAGCAGCCAGCCGAGCCCAGGGAGCGACTGTCCGCAGAGCAATGCCGCAAACGTGGCAAGACCGAGCACGACAAGCATGTTCACGCGAAAGAAGCCGGCGGGCACGAGTGCGGCCGGCGTGAGCACCAGCGCGATCGACAGCCCCCAGCCGAAGCGGCAGAGAAAATCGACGAGGAGCCTCATCTGCCCGACTCCGTGGCGGACGCAGCGACGGTCATTGCGTCCGGCCCCCGTAGATGAGTGACATCACTTCCGCGCGGCTGGAAATGTTTGAACGAAACAGGCCCTTCATTGCCGACGTCACGCAGACGCTGCCCGGCTTCCGCACGCCACGGATCGTCATGCATGTGTGCGATGCTTCGACGACCACGGCCACGCCCTTCGCCCCCAGATCGTGCACGAGGAGGTCGGCGATCTGTTCGGTCATTCGTTCCTGCACCTGCGGGCGATGCGAGAGCGCCTCCACCACACGGGCCAGTTTGCTCAGGCCCAGCACGCGTCCATTCGGCAGGTAGCCAATGTGGGCGTGCCCCATGAAGGGGAGGAGGTGGTGTTCGCAGACGCTGTTGAAGGCGATGTCGCGGACGAGCACGATCTCGTCGTATTTTTCCGTGAATGCCTTGCGCAGGTGCACCTTCGGGTCAGCGTGCAGCCCACTGAACATCTCGGCGTACATGCGAGCCACCCGGGCTGGCGTCTCCAGCAGGCCCTCGCGATCGGGATTCTCACCGACAGCCAGCAGGATCTCGCGGACGGCCCGTTCGATGCGGGCATGGTCCACCTGATGGCCATCGGGGGCACCGGCATCGGTGCCAGCAGCATCGGCATCGCAGGATGGAGATCCGGTGTTCATGCCCCAAATCCTACCACAGCCGCTAATTCACGCTGAAGTCGGGGGGGAAGGTGCGGCCGACGCCGGCAGCGCCGCGGGCTTCGATGGCTTCCATGAGGAGGCGGACACGGCTGAAGACATCGCACTCCGCCAGGAGCCGAAGTTTGAGGTTGAGATCGAGATCGATCGTGTAGGAAACGATGTCACTCAGCATGCCGAGGGTGATCTGGCTGCCGAGCAGTTGGTCGAGCTGCTCATAGGCCTGCGGAATCTTCGGCATCGATCGCTTGAAGGCGGCCAGAAGTTGCTGCTGCAGCCCGGCGGCGGCCCCGGTCGTCCCGCCGTCGGGTTCGTGGTCGTCAAGGATCTCAGACTCGACGACGCGGAACGGTTTGGAGGCCGGCAGTTCGCGGACCAGTCGCAGGCGACGCACTCCCAGCAGCAGGACGTTGTAGGTGCCCTGCGGCGTGCGTTGGTGCGTGGCGATACGGCAGAGGCAGGCGGTGGGCTGCAGCTTGGGCCGGTCGTCATACTGCTGTTCCCAGCCGGGGGCGAGGAGCCCAAGGGCGATCAGGCGGTCGTCCTCAATCGCCTCCTCGAACATCGAAAGATAGCGGGGCTCGAAAATATGGAGCGCCTGCATGACGTGCGGAAACATCACGAGGTTGGGCAGCGGAAATACCCGCGCCAAGCCTGAGAACTGATCGGGTGAAAAGGCCAGGGGTTCGTCAGCCATGATGCGTGTCACTCGGCCTGCGGCGGCGGGTCGAGATGAATTTCCGGGAGGAGTTCCGGGTTGAGCTCGATTGAGGGGAAGTCTTCGGTGCTGGCGGCCACTTCGGCGAGGCAGGTGTCAAAACCCGCGAGGAACCCCGTCACGTCCAGCCCCAGATGGTGCGGAGCGTAGGGTTCGAGATAACCGTGCACGCTTTTGTGGAGTTTACGGGCGCCGCGGATGTTACCGTTGCCAAAATGATAGAGGGCGACTGCAGCCTGGATGAGACCCTGATAAAACTTTCGGGAAGGCCCGCGGTATTCCGTCCAAAGCTCCTCCCAGATCTCGTGGCTTTCGTAGTAATCGCACTCGTTGAATTTCTCGATTCCCTGGATATACAGGGTCTCGTAGGCAGGGGCGTCCATGGGCGGCTCACAGGAAAGCGGAAAGCGGAGGCGTCAGGCCCGGAGGGCCGGTTTAGCACCAGCGACCTGCGGTCGCCAAGCCGGGGCGGACAGGATGTCCGAGCACGGCGTGAACGATGCATAGTAGCAACCGGGGCGGAAAGCGGGGGCCGAAGGGGGCAGTCAAAGGGGCGCTGCCCACGGTGGCGCGTCAGGGGGCTACCGTGTCGAGGCGGCTGGCCCGGGGGTATCCGCAGGCCCACTGTTCCCTCGACTTTGCCAGTCCGTTTCAGTTGTTGATCGCCACAATTCTCTCGGCCCAGTGCACCGACAAGCGGGTGAACGCCGTGACGGTGGACCTTTTCAGACGCTGGCCAACGGCCGCGACGCTCGCTGCGGCGACGCAGGCGGAGGTTGAGGCCGTGATCCGGTCCACGGGTTTTTTCAGGGCGAAAGCCAAGAATATTCGGGGCTGTTGTACGGCGCTCGTGGAGCGGCATGACGGGGAGGTGCCCCGCACACTCGAGGAACTCGTCCGATTGCCCGGAGTGGGTCGCAAAACCGCCAATGTCGTGCTCGGCAGCGGCTTTGGCATGCCCTCAGGGGTGGTCGTCGACACGCATGTGGGCCGGATCTCGCGGCGGCTGGGGCTGACCCGGCATGCCGATGCGGTCCGGGCCGAGCGCGATCTGATGGTGGCCATCCCAAAGTCGCATTGGATCGCCTTCAGCCATCGCCTGATCGAGCACGGCCGCACGGTGTGCCTGGCACGCCGGCCACGCTGCGAAGGCTGCCTGTTTGCCGACCTTTGCCCACGTGTCGGTGTGCCGCCCGCCGCGCGGAATCGCTGAAAACGAGCGGCGAGGTGCGGTTGACGCGTGCGGGAAAAATTCCCGATCGCTGGGTCATGGGCACTCTGGCTTCGAAAGCATACAATCGCGATCCTCGTCGTCTCTGCAGCAGCCAACTTCGCGATTCTGATTGCTCCCGGTCCGGTGTGCTCCTTCCCAGGGAACCTCCATGATCCTCTCCGGCAACGAAATCCGACGGCAACTCGGCAGCAACATCCTCATCGACCCGTTCGACGAGGGCAGGCTCAATCCCAACAGCTACAACCTCTCGCTGCACGACGAACTGCTCGTCTACGAGGAGGTGGTGCTCGACATGCGGAAGAGCAACCGCGTGGAACGCATCCGAATCCCCGAGGAGGGGCTGGTGCTCACGCCGAACCAACTCTATCTGGGCCGCACGATCGAGCGGACCGAGACCCACAACTACGTGCCGATGATCGAGGGCCGCAGTTCGATCGGTCGCCTTGGCCTGTTCGTGCATGTGACCGCAGGCTTCGGCGACGTCGGTTTCTGCGGCTACTGGACGCTCGAAATGTTCGCCGTGCAGCCGGTGAAGATCTATCCAGGCGTGCCGATCTGCCAGATTTTCTTCCACGAGATCGCCGGCGACATCACCGAATACTCCAGCGAAAAATATCAGCACAACCGCGACATCCAGCCGAGCATGCTGTTTCGCGAACTGGGCCCGTCGCAGGATGGCGGTCAGCAGTTGCACCTGGAATTTGCGAACGATCGGCATGGTGCGGCGGCGCCCGTGTCGGGTCGGATGAGCAGGGCGGTGTCGGCTGGAGCCCAGGCTGGCGGGGCGGCGATGGTCCAAGGCGGGGTGAGGTAACGCGGCGATGCTTCAAAAAGTCCTCGGCTGGTCGACGCTCGGCCTAACCCTCCTCTTCGTGCTGCTCTCGCTCGCTGTCGTATTCGCGGCTGGGGCGCTCGGGGCATCCGCCAAGGTCGTGGCGTTCATCGCCGTTGGATCGCTGGCCACCGCGATCCTGCTCGCGGTGGCCATGCTCGTCATCTCTCTGTTTGAATGACGTCGGCTGTGCGACACTAATCGCGTGCCGTAGCGGCCCGGTTTGCTCCCTTCGCATTCGTTGACGACAACACCCCCCACACACACCACCTCAGAAAGAGAATCGTTTCCGTGCTGAGAAGCCACACTTGCGGCCAACTGCGACCGGACAACCTTGGTGAAGTCGTGTCGCTCTGCGGCTGGGTCGACCGTGTTCGCGATCACAAGGGGGTGATCTTCATCGACCTTCGCGACCGTTGGGGCCGCACGCAGGTGGTCGCAGGGCCCGATAGCCCGGCAGGCGTGCTGGCAGCGGCCCGTGCCGTACGGCCCGAGTGGGTGATTCGCGTGCAGGGCGCGGTGGGCATGCGTCCCGAAGGCACGGCCAATCCAAAACTCGCCACGGGTGGGATCGAAGTTGGCTGCACGGTGCTCGAGGTGCTCAACGAGGCGGTGACACCGGTCTTTCAGCCGGGGGCGGCCGACCTCCCCGGTGAGGAGGTGCGGCTTGCGCACCGCTGGCTCGACCTGCGGCGGAGTTCCATGCAGGAAAACCTCTTCCTGCGCAGCCGCATGGTCAAGATCATGCGAGATCACTTCGACAGCCTTGGCTTCATCGACGTGGAGACACCGGTGCTGGGGCGGAGCACGCCGGAGGGCGCGCGGGATTACCTCGTGCCCAGTCGGCTCGACCACGGGTCGTTCTTCGCGCTGCCGCAGTCGCCGCAGCTCTACAAGCAGCTTCTGATGATGGCGGGCTTCGACCGCTACGTGCAGGTGGCCCGGTGCTTCCGCGATGAGGATCTGCGGGCCGACCGGCAGCCGGAGTTCACGCAGCTTGACGTGGAGATGTCGTTCGTGGAGGCGGACGACGTGATGGGCGTGATCGAGGGGCTCGTGCAGCGGACCGCCCGCGAGATCCTGGGCCTCGATGTCACGCTGCCGCTGCCCCGACTCTCTTGGGACGAGGCGATGGAGCGGTTTGGGCACGACGCGCCCGATCTTCGTTACGGCCTTGAGATCGTCGACCTGACGAGCATCGCCGGTGAGAGCGACTTCCGCGTTTTCCGGGCGGCTGTGGAGGCGGGGGGCCGCGTGCGTGGCATCCGGGTGCCGGGGGTGGCGGAGCGATTCTCCCGCAAGGATCTCGACAACCTCACCGCCGTGGCGATGGAGGGTGGGGCCAAGGGACTCGTCTGGCTGAAGGTGGAGGCTGGGGGCGCCTGGGCCGGGCCGGTGGCGAAGAACCTGGTCGGATCGGTGGGCGACTCGCTGCGGGAGAAGCTGGCCGTGGAGCCGGGTGATCTCGTGCTGATCGTGGCCGACTCGTTCGACGTTACCTGCAAGAGCTTGCACATGCTGCGGAAGCGCCTGGGTGCAGAGCTCAAACTCTACGATCCTGACGCCATGCATTTTTCCTGGGTGGTTGATTTCCCGATGTTTGCCCATGACGCGGAGAGCGGCGGCTGGGCATCGATGCATCATCCGTTCACGGCACCGCGGCCCGCCGACCTCGACCTGCTCGAGAGCGATCCCGCCGCCTGCCGGGCGGTGGCCTACGACCTGGTGATCAACGGCTCGGAGGCCGGGGGCGGCACGATCCGAATCCACGACGGTGCGACGCAGGAGAAGGTCTTCAAGCTGCTTGGCATCTCGCCGGAACTGGCCCGCGAGCGGTTTGGCTTCCTGCTCGACGCGCTGCGGAGCGGGGCCCCGCCGCATGGCGGCATTGCGCTGGGCATCGACCGCTGGGTGATGCTGTTTGCAAAGCTCGACTCGATCCGCGACGTGATTGCCTTCCCGAAGACTCAGAAGGCGAGCGACATGATGACGGGCGCCCCGGGCACGGTGGATACGAAGCAGCTTGTGGAACTCGGCATCCGCGTGGTCGTGCCGCCGAAGCCCGAGGCGGTGGCCGCTGGAGAGAAGAAAGAAGCCAAATAATGACTGCCGCGCCGAGGGCTGCCGGTTTCCGCTGGCAGCTCCAGGCACTTGCGGGCGACTAGCTCAATTGGTCAGAGCACCTCGTTTACACCGAGGGGGTTGGGGGTTCGAGTCCCTCGTCGCCCATTCTTGTTCGGGTGAATCGGCAGTCCTGTGCAAAGGCGTGCCTCGTATGCGTCAACTGACGGTGTCGCTGTGGATTCTTACGGTCACGGTCATCCTTGGTCTACCGGCCGTGGGACAACCTCCTGCCGACCCCTTTCCGGCCGTTCATGCTGATCCGGCCGTGCCCTTGCTGCAGCTGCCGGGGCGTTTCCAAGCCCGCAGAACCAACAGCAGAATCCAGGTCGAGCCGGGCAAGCCGTTTCCGATCTTCGAGGCCGACGGCGCTGGGTGCATTCGTCACTGCTGGTTCGTCTTCGGCCAACGGGAGATCGCCGATCTTCAGATCGTGATTGAGACCGACGGCACGAACAGTCCACAGGTTCGGATACCCTTTCGCTCGTTCTTCGGAACGCTGCTCGGCTTCGACGATTACCACATCGATAGCGCCGGCCTGGTCAATTTCCCGAACTTCACCGTGGGGAATGACCCGCTGCTCTCCCCCACGATGCAACCGGGTTGGAATTGCTATCTGCCGATTCCCTTCGCGAAGGGGTGTCGGATGTGGCTCGAAGCCACCACCCCGACGCAGGGCGCGTCGATGATCGATTGGCAGCACTATCAAGATGGTGTCGAGCCACCGCCATTTCGCCTGCACGCCCAGCGAAACATCGCGTTGCCGGCGAATCAGGCGGAACCGTTTCGCATTCTGGAGACCCGAGGCATCGGCTTTCTGGCAGGCTATGTCATGGGTTATCGCCAGCAAAACCATGACGACATGGTGTTTCACAACAGTGGCACCCGGATGCTCGTCGATGGCGCGACCGATCCTCATCGTCTCGATGGCATGAACGTCGAAGACGATTTTGGTTTCGCATGGGGATTCAATCAGTACCAGACCCGTTGGGTGGGATGTCCGTATCGGGTCAATCGCAGTCGGAACGATCAAGACGGGGTCTTCTACCGATTCTTCGGCCCAGACCCGATCCCCTATCGCGAGTCGCTCGTCTTCACCTCCCTGGCCCGCGGCGACGACTATGAATCGGTCGCGTTCTACTACCAGATTCCCGAGTGAACTCCCGACAACCGCCGTCCGCCTGCCGAGTGAGAACCATGTGACACTGCATGAAAAAGGCGACATGAACAGAGACTCGGGGCGACAGAATCAGCACGATCGACGGCCATCCCGGCGCACGTTGCTCCTGGCCGGGGCTGCTTTCACAACAACGGCTGCCGCAGGCCGGTTGGGCCGCGCGGCCACTGCTGACGACCTGCTCGCGGGACACGCAGCCGTCGAGACTACGCCGCCGAACGGCATCGAACTCGCCGGGTTCCACCGCCCTCCTGGCAGTCCGCGGCTCGTCACGGGCTCCAGACAGCCGGCGGCCGCACGTGTCATCGTCCTCGAACAGGGATCGGTCAGGGCCGTGATCGTCGCGATCGACATCATCGTGGTGTCGGCCGAGTTCGCCCGCCAGTTCGCCCGTGCCGTCGAGGATCGTGTCGGCATTCCGGCCGATCACGTGCGGGTCTGTGCCACGCACACCCACTCCATGCCGACGTTTCTCTCCTTGCGGCAGTGGGGCGCCATTCCCGAGTCCTATCAAAGCCTGGTGATGAAGCTGGGACTCGAGGCCGTCGAGCGAGCCTGGAATGACCGGTCGGCCGCGAGGCTGCGCGTGGGATCGAAGCGGGTCGAGGGTGGCAACAGCAATCGCACCGTCAAACCGGGGCAGTGGCGGACCGACGCCGAGTTTGGCCCCGCGTCGGACGATTCGCAGCGTTGGCTCGACACCATGCTGCATGCCCTCGTTTTCGAGCGGACGGGAGGGAGGCCGCCGATCATCGCGTATCACTTCTCCGCGCACCCGGTCTGCTACCACGACACGCTTTCCGGTCCCGACTGGGCGGGCGTTGTGGCCGAGCACTGCCGGGCGTCGCGGGGCGTCGATCCGGTGTTCTTCCAGGGGCACATCGGCGACGTCAATCCCGGTGATGGCACGAAGTGGATCGGCGATGTTGAGCCCACCGCCCGCGCGATCTCGATGGGGCTCGATGCGGCGATCGACTCGGCTCGCGAGACAGCCGTCGATCGCCTGCAGTCGATCCGACGGCCGGTGGACCTGCCGCTCGATCTTGACCTCTACCGCGACTGGCTTGCGGCCTACCGCGCCGACCCCGCCGCCTGCGCCAACGGGCCGTGGGTCGATGCCGGCTTCGCCGCCGACTGGTTCCGGGCGGCTGCGGCGGTCGAGAATCCAGCCCCGGTGCGACAGACAACCCTTTCGAGCCTGTGGATCGGCCCGGTGGCGATGCTGTTTCACCCCGCCGAACTCTACAGCTGTTATGGCCTGGCGATCCGCCGCGACTCAGGGGCCGCGACGACGCTCTGCGTGGGCTACGCCGACGACTTCGTGGGCTACGTTACCGACCCGACAGCGTTTGCCAACGGCGAGTATGCCGCACTGACCGTGCCGAAGCTCCTCGACCTGCCTCCCTTCACAACGGAGTCGGGCCGCCGGCTCGTCGCCGCGGCGACGACGTTGCTCGCAGCGCGGTCGTGAGATAACCAACTGACGGCAGCCGCCGGAGACAGCCGCGTGGTGCAAGTCGTTGTGACGGCCTACACTTCCTGAAAGCCCACAAAACCCCCCGTCGCCGGTGATCCTCGGCGCACATCTTCTTTGGAATGTCCCCATGAAGATTCGCCGAATGGCGTGGACTGCCATCCTGTTGTCGGCCTGTCCTGCGGTTTTGGCCACTGAGCCGGAACTGCCGCCACTCGCGCGGACCGATGCCGGTGTCTGGCGGGTCGATCTCGATGGCGACGGCCACGAGGATCTCGTCGTCTCCAACGACGCAGGCTACGGTGTCTACCTCTTCGTGCCGCCTGAGAAGGCGAGCGAAGGCCTGGGATGGATGGCCGGCTGGACGCGGGTGATGCGGGAGGGACAGCCTGGCGACGACGCGGCACTGCCGCTCCTTATCGGCACGGACGTGACGTTCGCCGACGGCGTGATGCAGGCCGGCGGCGTGCGGATGACCTACGAGGAACTGTTGCGCGTGCCCGGCCCAAAGCCGCGGAGCCCGGAGGAATCACTCCGCGCGATGCGGCTGCCCGAGGGATTCACCGCGACGCTCGTGGCAGCGGAGCCGCTGGTGATGGATCCCGTCTTCATCGACTGGGACGAACACGGTCGGATGTGGGTGGCGGAGATGGGCGACTATCCATTCGCCGAAGGAGAGGCCACGTCCGATGGCAAGGTGACCTGGCGGGACGGTGTACCGGGCGAAGGCGCCGGACAGGGGCTCCAGGCCGGCCGCATTCGGATCCTCGAGGATAGCGATGGCGATGGCCGCTACGAGAAGAGCACGCTCTTTCTCGACGGCCTCACGCATGTCACGGGCCTCGCCTGCTGGAAGGGGGGCGTGTTCGTGGCCAGCGTGCCCGAGATCTTCCACGCCCGCGACGACGACGGCGACGGCCGCTGCGACACTCGCGAGCCCTGGTTCACCGGATTCAAGGCCGGCAACCCGCAGCACCTCGTCAACGGCTTCTGTTGGGGCCTCGACGGCTGGCTGCACGGGGCCAACGGCGACAGCGGCGGCGACGTCGTGTGCGTGAAGACCGGC